>Ga0208767_1004324_pt1 | contig 10032 bp, 8 predicted proteins | sample VirMetDEL_Mar_21_FD_184514 | JGI IMG/M metagenome (GOLD analysis project Ga0208767, IMG submission 184514) | Aqueous microbial communities from the Delaware River and Bay under freshwater to marine salinity gradient to study organic matter... | ecosystem: Environmental > Aquatic > Marine >... | reverse complement strand
GGACCTGATGTAACTAGAGGATACTACCCTTTTTCTGTTCCTAACGGATCACAATTACATGGTGGACCACTTGAAGATCAAGCAGGCAGATCATTAGTAGGCCCTGCCTATACAGGTGTATATGGAGGATCAGCATTTACCGCAAATCCTTCTGTACGTGACTTAAATGGTGTAACCCCCCCTAAATACTCAGATGAAGGTCCAATTGAAGGATTTTATTGATATTAGTATGATTTATGGCGATATCGTTAAAAAATCTTTTATTAATTGCCGAAGAAACTGGCGTAAATCCTGATGGCTCAAACTTTGACCAACGTTCATTAGGATATGGGGACAATGCTCCTTTAATAACTAAAGATTTACCAGCAGTAGAAAAAGAAACTAATGGAGCTTTAGGTTTAATAGGTGAAGTAACTGATAATTTTGTAAGGGGAGGAGCAATAGCATTAGGTAATGCTGTTATAGATGATCTAGTAAGATTAGGTAAATTACTAATTAGACCCAATGGATTAGCTTGGGCGGGTGCTCAATTAGCCTTAGCCAGAACTAATCCTTTAGGACCTATATTACCAAAAGAAGGAGGAGGAGGATTATTACAACAACTAGCAGGTGGTCCCCGAAACCGCCAAACATTACCCCTTAGTGTATTAGCAACAGCAGGTACAGGTGCTGCTGGTATTAGGTTTAGAAAAGATGGTTTAGTAGACCTTAAATTTGAAAATGGGTTTAATTATGACCCTAATTTAGGAGGCCCTAAATATGAATTTACATTATTAGAATTAGCAAAAAATAATGCTGACGATACATCAGATTTTACTCTTTACGGAAAATACACTAACATATATGGTGGGGGGTTTGAAGGTAGAGAAGATTTAATTTTAAGATATCCAGGAGGAGCCCATTCAACTTTTGGAATCGGAGATACCGAAATAAAAAGATATAAAGCCGACCCTTATAGAGGTTATTTACAAAAGTTTAATACAAATTTTTTCTCTTTAAGACAAGGTAATTTAGTTACTAAACCTAATGAAGGAAGTCCTAACTATACTGACTATTCTACTGTTCTAAATAAACGTAAAATACCAAAAACTAAAACAAGAATTAACCTTTATAAATTAGGTGATCCAGGAACTAAAATTTCTACCTCAGGAAGAACAGATGTATATGATGTAAAAACCATAGATAAAATATCAGCAGCAAATATATTTCAACGTAAAAATTTAGAATCTTTTGACTCCACTTTTAAAGATTATATTAAATTCAGAATAGCAGTTGTTGATAGTGAAAATCCTTTAAATGATAATGTTATATTATTTAGGGCATTATTAGATAATTTAACAGATAATTATAGCGGTAATTGGGATAGTTTTAAATATAATGGTCGAGCTGAAGAGTTTTATGTTTATAATGGGTTTAAACGTGGTATAAATTTTGGGTTTAAAATCCATACCCAAACACGTCATGAACAAAAACCTTTATGGAGAAAATTAAATTACTTAGTAGCCCAAACTACACCTGAATATAAAAATAGAAGAATGAGAGGTGTATTTTCTCGTTTAACTATAGGAGATTGGATAAATGAAATTCCTGGATTTTTTACTTCAGTAAATTTAAGTTGGAATACTGCTTATCCTTGGGAAATTAGATATGATGCGGATGGTGCTGATAGAGATTTAAATGAATATCCACATATTTTAGATGTATCTTGTGAATTTCAACCAGTACATAGCTTTGCTCCCGCAAATAGTGTTAATACACCATTTATTATTCCTGAAATTGGAGTTAATGACTCTCAAAAATATACTAAAGTAGGAGATGATGAATTTGCTAATGAAGAAGAAGGACCTAATAAAGGAACATTTGTATCATCTAAGGCAGAAGAAGCAGAAATAGGATATATAATACCTCCTTCACCAGAAGAATTAGCTCTTAACTCTGGAGAACCTGCTACTGAAGAAACACTTGACCAAAGATTAGCAACATTTGATGAACCTGATGACTTTGATGATCCTTTTTTCACAAATCCTTTTGGCAATGAAGTACTTGGAATAAATGTTAATTCTACTAATTATGGACTTTAATAATGAAACGGTTTATTGACATAAAACAATTATTAACTCAAAGGGGTAAAAGATATTATCTTAACACTGTATTACCTGATGTTCCTTTAAGTAGCGATGATGTTTATATTATTACTCAAGATGGAGATAGATTAGATAATTTAAGCTATGAGTTTTATAACGATACACAATATTGGTGGGTAATATTAGCTGCTAATCCTAATAAGTTACGTAAAGATAGTTATTATGTAACTTTAGGTGAACAAATTCGAATACCGGCTAACCCTTCTAGGTATGTAGATTCGTTTATTAATTTTAATAATAATAATAGATGAGTATTTTTAAAGATACTTTTAGAAATTATGTTAGAGATCAATTATCTCTTCGAGAAGAAATAATTGATATTGGAAATACTGACGATAATAGAGGAAGAATAAGTCGTACTTCTACTCCTGAAATTACTCTTCAAAGTGGTAAAGTAATTAAAAATTTAGATGCTGGTGCTTTTTATAATTATACTTTAAATAAACAATGTATAATTAGAGCAACTTCTTTAGTTGATTATGTTGAAAATGTTAATTTAGAAATTGGTGGTTTAGAAGGTGAACAAAGTTTTAATGCTTTAAGAGGTGCTTCTTTATCTCAAAATTTTATTTTAGAAGGAGGTGTATTAAGTGATTTTGCCCGTGTTAAAAATGGAAAAAAGGAAGTAAGAAGAGTTACTACTCCTAGAGATTCTTTTCCTAGACCAGGCCAAAGAACTAATTTAGGATATGGTGATTTAGCTATTGGGGCAGATGCTACAAGTGATGGGTATGGAATTGTTCCTATGCCTGGTATTATAGATGTTAATGTTAGAACTAAATCAGCATATGGTTCATTAAGAGAAGCTAAAGTTAACTTCGAATGCCATAACAGAAGACAATTAGAAGTTTTAGAAATGCTCTATATGAGACCCGGTTATATGGTAGTTTTAGAATGGGGTTGGACTCCATATATTAATAATGAGGGGACATTATATAAAGAAAAAAGATTATTAGAAGATATTAGTGATGGAAGGATTTACACTAATAATATTACCCAACAAGAAGTATTTAGTTATATAAATAAATTAAAAGAATTCCATTGTGGTAATTATGATGGGTTTTTAGGGTTTGTTAAAAATTTTGGATTCCAAGCCCGTAATGATGGTGGATATAGTTGCTACACAGAATTGGTTTCTATAGGAGAAGTAATAGAAAGTCTTAAAATCCCTAATATATCAATTACTGACCCAGCTATTAATATACCAAGCAGTAATAATAAGTCAGTAGGAGGCTCAAGTAATATAAGAATTGAATCAGATATTCAATATGGAGGTTCAATGTTAGGACAGCAGTATATAGATGAAGCAAAATTTAATAATGCTTTAGAAGCAGGTATTTTTCCCCGTTATAATGGTTTATTAGGATTAATTAAATCTTTATCTAATTACTGTGTATTTAATGAATTTTCTAGAGGTGTTGGTACTACAGGAAATTTGGGTACACGCAATATTGATTTTGAAAATCAACAATTAAATAAAATTTTTACAACTGAGGACACAGAAACCTATGATGCTGCTTCAGATGATCAAAAAGAAGTAATTAATACAAGAAGAGTTGAATTAAGAAGTATTGCTAAAAGGGATGGTTATGATTATAATATATTTAGAAATTATTTAAAAGATTTAGTTAGATATCAATCAACAAATTTAGAAGAATATCTTTTAAAAACTCTACAACTACCATCTAATAATGATTTATTAAATTATATTATTCCTATAGGAGGACAAAGTGCATATAAATATAAAGATAATAATAATAACAGAAAAAGAAGTACTCAATCATATATTAGATGGGATGCTTTATGTATTTTAATAAATGAAAATTTAATTACTAAAGATGCTAAAGCAAATAATCCTATTTATGTAGTATCTGATAGAGTTTATGATAAAGGGGAAGGATTTGCAAAACTAGATCCTTTATTATATACTCCTATTAGTGATTATACTAGTACCCCAAATAATAGTTTATTAGATTTTTCTTGTGATGCTAATATTTGTATTCTACCAGTTCAATTTGAAACCAACACATTAGCTAATGTTGGGGGAAATGTAGATGCTTATAAAATCGAAGAAACTTTAGGTTATATACCTGATACTTCTGTTTTTCCTGCTAATTATATAGTAGGGGTTTATGATAAAGGATTACCTATTAAATATAATAATTTAGAGATTACTCCCAACAATCTTACAGATAATTCCAGTAATTCTATTATTTTAACTAGAACTGATCAATTAAGAAGAATAGGTAGTATTTTTCTTAATATTAATATGTTAAATGATATAGCTGAAAAAAATGCAGAAGAAGAAGATTATACTTTAGGTAAATTTTTAAATGATATTTGGAATGAAGTTAATAAAGTTTGCCCTAATCATAATTTTGTAGTTACTGATGATAAAGAAAGTAACACTGTTTTTGTAATCGATTTACCTATTGATAATAGTGAAGTACCTTTAGATTTACATGAATTTATCCCTTTTAGTAATAAAAATACTTTAAGAAAATTTGAATATACTAGTAATGTTCCCAAAGCATTATCAGCAACTGTAGCTATCCAAGCACAAGACCCCCGAAGTATCCAAGACATAGATGGGGTTACTTTTGCTGCTTTTAATAGAGCAATTAAAAATCGTATTTTAAGTGATGACACTCGTTCTGATTTTGCTAAAACTAAACAAGCTATTAAAAATAATGAACAAAATGTTATATCTAAACAAAGCCAATTAAGAATTCAAATAGACAGATACATTCTTAGATTTTTTGAAAATTTAAAATTAATATCTAACGAAAGAGAACCTGTTGGTGAAGGAAATATTAAAGGTATTCTTAAAGAATATCAAAAAAACGCATCTTATTTAAGCACAGTAATGACGGGAATTAATACTTTCAACTCAGTTATTCCTTTAGAATTTAATGCTACATTAGATGGTATTTCAGGTATCGTTATAGGTAATATATTTAAAGTTCAAAAAGATAGATTACCTAAAGCTTATGGAAAAACTAATATAGGCTTTATAATATTTAATGAAGACCAAAAAATAAGCGGACAAGACTGGATTACAGATATAAGTGGTAAAATGATTATATTACCCGACAAAAATCAACCTAAAATTATAGGTGTTAGTAGTAATATTGATACTACTTATATTGATGAAGATATATTAAACGAAACTTCAGTTTCTTTATCAGGTAATTCTGATTTAGATCCAGATCAAGAAAGAATTACTGATATTGCTCAAGTTACTGATGGCGAACCTGTATTCCTAAAAAAGATGAAAGATAATAGTCTTTTAGGAATTGATATTGTAGGTTTAATTCCTGATTATAAATATTTTGGTAGAGCAGGTTACCAAAATGATTTACCCTATACACTTGATAATCATGTAATAGGAACTACTCATGGTTATGCCTCTGTTAGAAATGAACCTACAGTAAATAATACTGTTTTTGATACTTTTAGGGGTATGTTTAATAGTTGGGATGATGGGGGCATGTTATTAGGCTTTGTTAAACCAGACGGTGTTTTAACCCAGGAGTTTGAAAATGGGAAAGTCCGTTTATTAAATTCTAAATACGGTGATTATTTTAATCTAGCTGAAGAAGATATCCAAGATGATGAATTAATTACTTTTGTACCTAACAAAATAGATGGTAAAAGTACAAAAAATATAAACGGTATTGAATATTATGTTGTAACAAAACCCATTAGTCCTAACCACGATATGTATAATATTTTAGACCCAACTGGGGATATGATATTATCTACAGATACTACAACTGAAAGATATATTAAAGTTGATGATACAACCAAAACATCAAGTGTATGGTATAATATTCAATTTGATCCTTCTGTAGATGAAAAATTCCACAATGGCTGGGCACGAGAAGGTAACTGGTTAGATCCTACAGGAGCTGGATTTAGTGTACCAAAAGGTATACTTCTTTCTGAATTCAGTAAAGCTAATGATTGCTGGATGAGATTTGATATATTAGCAGCAACAGCAGATTCTGCAACAAAAATAACTATTTTAGAAACTAATTCTGAATTTGAACCAGATCCAAATGCTGGTCCTCAGACTTCTTAATAATGGCTTATTTACCAAAAAATAAATATAAAAGATTATATACTAAAGGTAATGAATATAAACTCATAACCACAGGAAAACCCTATGTTGGAGATTACATAAAATTAAATGATGGTAGATTATTTGCGGGTAGTGATCCTTCTAACATAATAGGAAAACTTCTTCCTTTAACTATTACTAGAGGTAAAAACGTTTTAAATAATAATATAAATAATAAAATCTATTCTGCACTTCAAAAACAATTATCTTCAGAACAGGATAATTATATTTCAATATTATCTTCAAAACCTCTCCCAACTGCTTTAGATTATAGTAATGGATATTGTAAAAGATATATTTCGGTTAGATTAAATAGTAAAGAATACCAAGAAATATCTAAAGATACTTATGAAAATTTTAACAAAAGACCTTATAATAAAAAATTAAATAAAGTATTTTTTATAAAATGGGATTTAGGAGAAAAAAGTGAATTAAGTAATACCCAAAGGTTAAGACAATTAGAATATGATTTACCCGGTATATTTAATTTTTTCCCTAATAAAGGTGAATATGGTATAAGAAATGGTGTTATATATGTGGGTAATACTAAATTATACCCTAATGGTGAATCTATCCCTAAAAATTTACCTGTTTCATATCAATTAGGGAACTCAAATGTAAATGAAATAAAAAATCCTAATACCCCTGCTAATCAAAATTGTGCTAAATGTAAATTTTTCAAAAATGGAAATTGTAACAATTGGGGTGAAAAAGTAAAAAAAGAATTTTATTGTCGTGCTTTTGTAGGGAGAGGTATTCAACCACCGAAATAATTTTGGCTATTAAAGATAATTTACATACCTTTAAAGTATGTACTACCTCATAGAAACACAAGACCAGTTAGAACGGTTCTTTGAAGACGAGGGTAATGAATGTTACCTTCAATTTATTACAAACAACGACGAGGTACACCCTAAACTACAATCGTTATGTGCTCTCTATATCTATTCATTTAGTAAGGAGAAGGGGTTTATCATTAATTTAGATCACCCCGAGGCATTTGAGCTTGAGTTACCATTAAAACACTTAGAATCTTATACGAATATATTCGTAAAAGAAAAAGTAAAAGCTTTACTATATATCCCATCACTCCCTTATACGGATATACAAAGCATTTACTACTTAGTAAAAAATGAACCATTAGAGCCATTACCTAAAACGCCAACTCACACGTTCTATGAGCGCAAATTTGGCGCAAATAACGTGAATAAAATAATTCCACTTGCAAAGCATTATGAGTCGTTGACTAATGAATTTGATGCGTTATACCCATATATAATCAATTATAAAAGTGAAGAATCAAACAAGTGGTACAACGAAATACTCACACCCACGCTAGCAAAAATGGTAAGTGAGGGCTTTAAAATTAACGATACATTCAACAAACACTTTGATATAAATGAAAAATTCAGTGTTCATAACTCCAAAATATACGGATGGTATAATTTTTGCACTACAACAGGACGCCCTACAAACAACTTTAATAGCGTTAATTTCTCAGCTCTAAAACACGATACAGGTGAACGAGACGGATTTGAAGCAGACAATGATTTATTAATCGAAATGGACTTTGAGGGTTACCACCCACGAATTATAGCGAGTTTATCAGGTGGTGAATTAGATAAAAACGAATCTGTTCACACACAAATGGCAAAAATGTATTTCGAAACAGATGAGGTAGACGCTGAAATGTATAAACGAAGCAAAGAATTGACGTTTCAACAAATGTACGGGGGTATAAATAAAAAATACCTTAAACACGAGTATTTTGCTAAAGCACAACAATTTGTAGACATGTTGTGGCACGAATTTAACACTCAAGGGTATGTTAAAACTGTAATAGCGAGGCGCAAGCTTTTAAAGGAAAACTACAAAAACATGACTCCCCAAAAGCTATTTAACTATTACATCCAAGCATTCGAAACGGAATACAACTTTACAATGTTATCAAGGTTATACCAGATGCTTGAGGGTAAAAAAAGTAAAATTGTTTTATATGTGTATGACTCAATATTGATAGATTTTGCGATCGAGGATGGAAAAGAAACACTCCAATCGATAAGAGAAATAGTCTCATCAGACTTTCCTATAAAAATTAAACGTGGTTTAACATATTCTTCTCTTAGGGCCTTTTGATATTTATTGTTATACACAATGACACAAAAAGTACCAAATGAACAACAAACTTTATTGCACCTTCCTCCAAGATGAGGACGTTAATGAAGTTGTAGATAGAATATTAGAGGAGCACGATATATTATTCAACAAAATTTTTGTTTTAGTTTCAGTAGATAACAATAAAACAATGTTGACTTATAACATTGACGGTCCAGTATATAACTTACAACTTCCTAATACCATTTTAGTACATCGTAAAAAACAGACTAATACTCTGTATACTATAAATGCTTTAAATGAGGTAATTAGGTATTTAAATAATGGGGTTTTAGATACGTCTTATCAAGTTGATTGGACTCGATTTAGAAATTGTATTTTATTAACTCGTCCTGGTGGGTTTAAAAAAGTAAAAACTCGCCTTAAACAAATTATCGAAATAGAATGAAATTAAGAGATATACTTAATGAAGCCTTTATCGATACTTCTGGTAACCTTCAAAATTTTGAATTTAATCAAAGTTATGAATTACCAAATCATTTAATAAAAAATAAATGGAGGGAAGGTGATACAAGTGATGTTAATATAAAAGCTGCTGAGGAAGGAAATTTTGAATGGGTTAGAATATTTGTACGTCCTATGGAGGGTTGGGATAAAGATAATCTTGAAAAAGTATTCATTACAAAACACAACGATGAATTTGAAGTCGGAGTTTATGTACCTTTTGGAGAATACTATGCACCTAAAGAAGAAATGACATTCAATACTGAAAAGGAAGCATTTGAAGAAGCTATTCGTGTAATGGAGGAATTAATAGAAAATTAAAAAGCTTTTTGGTATTGCTTGGCCTCCTTGATTGAATATGTTATATTTAGTCAAAATTAAAAGGTCATGAATTTAGAAGAAATCAAGAAGCGCATGGACCGCTTACAAAACAAGTCCACAGGCAGTAATAGCAAAAGTGACTACAAGTCTAACTTTTGGAAACCACCCAGTGGTGAAAAATCAGTTATCCGTATTGTGCCCTATAAGCACAACAAGGAAATACCATTCACTGAATTGTATTTCTATTTCGGTATTGACAAACCCAGAATGATGTCACTCTCAAATTTTGATGAGTCTGACCCAATTCTGGAGTTTGCATCACAACTTCGCAAATCAAACGACCCAGACAACATGGCGTTGGCGAAGAAACTTTACCCCAAAATGAGAACATTTGCACCTGTAATTGTTAGAGGTGAAGAAGATAAAGGTGTTCGTTTTTGGGAATTTGGTAAAACCGTTTATCAAGAACTTTTAGGGGTTATGATGGACGAAGATTATGGTGATATTACTGATATATCGGCAGGTAGAGATATTACTATTGAAGTAATTCCAGCAGCAGAAACTGGTAAAATGTATGACACAACTACAGTTCGTGTTAAACCAGTTCAAACACCACTTTCAGATAATGCTGAGATGGCTGAATCATTCTTAGAAAATCAAAAGAATATTACAGAATTATTTACCAAATTTTCATTTGATGAGATGAAAGAATCACTTCAGAAGTATCTTCAACCAAGTGAAGAGCAGGAAACAGTAGAGGCAACAACTCCTGCAAAAGAAAAAGTTGACCTCGATTCTAAAATAGACGATTTATTCGGTTAATAT
>Ga0208767_1004323_pt1 | contig 10033 bp, 8 predicted proteins | sample VirMetDEL_Mar_21_FD_184514 | JGI IMG/M metagenome (GOLD analysis project Ga0208767, IMG submission 184514) | Aqueous microbial communities from the Delaware River and Bay under freshwater to marine salinity gradient to study organic matter... | ecosystem: Environmental > Aquatic > Marine >... | reverse complement strand
GATTTCATTTCTTCTTCTGTAAACTGAGCACACATCAATCCTTTTACCCAATGGTCTCTTTCGCCAGTATATAATGGGTCGTTGATTTCATTTAACTTATCTAAACCTAAACTTACAGGATAAGCAGGTGAGTGTTCACTACAAAAACTAGGTATGCCATTCATAACTGCTTGTACGGCACACATAGAATGAAAAGATACCATAGCATAGCAATCTTTTAAATCTTCACTTAATGGTCTATCTAATTTTTCTCCCCAATTTACACCGTTTTTAAATTTTTGTCTAATTTTTACTGGATGTTTTCTATCATACTTTGCAATTGTTTTGATTACATCTTCTGTCCATTTCATACTATCTATGCCATACCAACATGCTGTATGATAACTAGGTGGTATAATAAGAATATGTTTACCATCGTACTGCCATGGTTTAGGTGTAAGTTCATCTCTACAATTTTGAGGTAACCTTGACATAAGAGCATCAAATCTTTTATCTACTTTTCTATATGATTTTTCTAAGAAGTTCTTTTGAGTATTGTTTTTACAGATACGATACCATCTGTCACCTGTATCAGATTGTCTATAATCTTTCATAAAGAAGTATGGTTGGTCAAAGTAATACCAATCTGTACCCTCTGAAACAGCAACATCATGCACTTCTTTTGTACCTCTCACAAGACCTTGAAATATTACTGGTTCGTCATGTACGAGTGTACCGTCCCATGTTGGCCAACTGTAGTCTAAAAATCTATCTGCACCTTTACCTTTGGCACTTTCGTTTTCTTGTGAGTTATAAACTTTGACATCATGGTTTTTTGAAAACGCATTTAGAAATGGTAGTGATGCAAATTTAGTATTAAATAAGTGAATTCTCATAGCCAACCTTTTGTATATAATAACTATCGACAATATCAGATAATGGATTGCCCACTTTCTCTGTGTCAAATAGTTGTTTCAAATCAATCTTTACTTCTTTCACAAATGCCTCATACATTAAATCTTTGTCTGCGTTACCTTTTCCAGTAGCGCCTTTCTTAACAACACTAGGTACAACTGTGTTATAACCAAACTTTTCTTCAAGTAAACGATATTTAAGGATGCCACAATTTTCAGCAATTTGAAATACACCTTGGCCTTTTGAACCAAAGGAGTATCCTTCAATGTAGATTTCTGGATTTTGTGTTTGTTTGATGATTTCGATTGCGAAATCTGAGATGTATGTAAATCTTTCAATAGGGTCTTTCCATTCTTTATGTTCATAACCAATTATATTCTCACTTTGTTTACCAATCCACTTTTTCTTAGAAGTCAAATAGTAAAACATTAAGTTGCCATCATTTACACATATGGCAGGACTTGTTAAACTATAATCAATTCCAATCTTCGTCTTCGCTGTCGTTTGACCAAACTTCTTCGAGCTCGTCTTCTTCATTCTCTACCTCATATCCACAAAATGGACAAGTTAACGGCTCTAAGTCTTGCTCGTCAATGTCCCATGTTACAGTATATTTAGTTTCGCAGGAAGAACAACTTTTTTTTCTTTTTTCCAATACTGACATAATCCTTATAAACTAAAACCTTTAAATTGGTCTTTCTTTACATCTTGTTTAATACCACCAATAACATAACTCTCAATCTCTGTTTCTTGTGGTGCGTTTTGTGTACCCTTTGAATTCAGCCAGTGGTCTACCCATGGAAGTGGATTTGTTTTTTGGTCGTATTTCGGGTCTAGGCCGATTGCTTTCATTCTTCTGTTCGCCATGTATTCTACAAACTGGTGTAACAGTTTTTCTGATAATCCAATCATACTGCCTTTTGAAAATAGATATGTTGCCCATCGTTTTTCCTCATTTACTGCTTCATCGTACATCTTGTACACTTCGCCTTGGACTTCTTTAGAAATCTTTTTCATATCTTTGTCATCATTTCTATCATGCCAGTTGTTGATAATAGTTTGTGACATTGCAAGGTGTTGACTTTCATCTCTTGCAATAAAAGATATAATCTTTGCACTACCTTCAAGTAGTTTTAATTCACCAAATGCAAACGAACAAGCAAACGATACATAGAAACGCAAGCCTTCTAAGATGTTTACAGTTACCATTGCAAGGTACATTTTCTTTTTCAATTCATACATGTCAACACTCTTTTCATTAAGAGCCCACTTATAACCATTTTCAATTAAATCATCATAAGTCTTAGTGATTGAATGTGACCTTTCTTGGATTTTCTCATCACCCATAATGGTATCAAATACTTCACTTGGATTTGCATATAGATTTTTGATGATGTATGTATAACTTCTACTATGTATTGTTTCAATAAAATCCCATGTTACAATACAGCCTTCTAGTTCAGGTAGTGATACAAATGGTAAGAAGGCCAAACATGGACCTCTACCTTGTACACTATCTAACATAGTTTGATACTTTAGATTAGATGTAAAAATAAACTTTTGCTGTTCATTTAATTGTAGATAATCATTTCTATCTTTCTGTAAAGACACTTCTTCTGGTCTCCAGAAATAACCTAGTTGTTGTTGGTTTAGTTTCTCAAAGATTGGATACTTCATATCATCATATCTTTGAACCTGCATTTCTTTACCAAAAAACATAGGTTGTTTTGTAAAATCTACACCGGTTTCTTTATTTAGTACACTTCTCGACATTTATTTTCCCTCTTTAAATAGTACAGCTATCGCAATCTTCTTCGTCTTCAAGTTTGTTAGTCATTATCTCACTAGCATAACCTTGTAAAGGTTTCTCCTCTACATTATCTTTCCACCCCATTGGATGTGATGGTTCGTCTAAATCTTTCTTACTATCATATGTGTTTTGATAATAAGAAGTCTTCCACCCATACTTGTAGGTGTTCAGTAAGTCTTGTGCCATAACTGATATAGGCACCTCACCATTTTCAAAATGTTCTGGATTGTATGACCAGTTACCACTAATTGCCTGGTCAAAATACTTCTGCATTACTGCAACGATATTTATATATCCATTATTGTTTGGCATATCCCATAATAGAGTATATGCGTTCTTCAAAGTCTGATATTGTGGTACAATCTGTTTTAATGTACCTTTCTTAGACTTCTTAATACTTAAATAATCTCTTGGTGGTTCGATACCATTTGTCGCATTAGATACAACAGAAGAGGATTCAGACGGCATCTGAGCTGTAAGTGTACTATGTCGTAGTCCATGCTCTTTGATTTTCTTTCTTAGCCATTCCCAATCATATTGTAGTTTTGGTTTCACCAACTCATCAACATCTTTTTTGTATGTGTCTATAGGAAGTATGCCGTCTGAATACTTTGTTCTATCGAAATAATCACACTTGCCTTTTTCTTCTGCAAGAGTGTTTGAATGTTTCAATAGATAAAACTGAAATGCCTCTGTTAAATTATCTACTAATTTTAAGGCATCTTTGTCACCATACTTGACTTTATGTTTTGCCAAATAGTGTGCAAGACCAATATAACCAATACCAAGACTTCTTCTCGCCTTAGTAGATACTTCGGCAGCCTTAACAGGATATAATTGGTGGTCAATAATCTCATCTAAACTTCTTACTGCAAGTTCACAAATAGGTTCTAGTTCATCTAAACTATTAATTTTACCAACATTGATTGCACTTAAAATACATAACGCAATCTCTCCTTCACCATCAATGTGTTGAATAGGGTCTGTAGGTAATGTAATCTCTTGGCAAAGATTTGACATTGTAATTCTATCTTTGAAAGATGAATGAGTATTACAATGGTCAATATTCATAATATAGATACGACCTGTTTCTGCTCTTTCTTTCAACATAGAACCAAACAAATCATTTGCTGGTACTTTTGTTTTACTTACACTAGTTTTTCTTTCTGCAATCTCATACAGTTCATCAAACTTATCTGTTCCCCATGCCTCATATAATTCAGGCACCTCATGTGGTGAGAATAAAGTTATATCTTGACCAGTAATAAATCTTTCATAAAATAATTTAGATAACTGAATAGAATAATCTAATTTTCTTACTCTGTTGTCTTCCGTACCTTTGTTATTTTTGAGGACCAAAATGTCTTCAATTTCTTTATGCCAAACTGGGAAGTGAACAGTAGCAGAGCCACCTCTGACACCATTTTGAGTACAACACTTGACTGTTGCTTCAAACTTTTTGAGAAATGGTATAACTCCTGTGTGCTGGACTTCACCGCCTCTAATCCTGGAGTTGATTCCACGGATACGGCCTGCGTTGATACCAATGCCAGCCCTTTGTGCAACATAGTTACCAATAGCCATGTCACTACTGAAAATACTAGGCAGAGTGTCGTCAACATCAACCAAAACACAAGAAGCGTATTGTCGAATAGGAGTCCTAACACCTGCCATAACCGGTGTAGGAATATTGAGCTTAAATTTTGAAATTGCGTCATAATACTTTTTAACATATGTCATCCTTTGTCCGTTTGAATAATCTTTAAAGATAGTAGCTGCAATTAACATGTACATAAACTGAGGTGTTTCAAAAACTTGACCATTACTTCTGTCTTGTACTAAGTATTTGTCAATCACTTGTCTTAAACCAGCATAAGTGAAATCGTAATCTCTTTCATGTGATAGCCAGTTTTCCATTCTATCAAAGTCTGCCTCTGAATACCATTCTAAAATATTTTTATCGTAAACACCTATCTCAACACCTTTCTTAGTGTGTTCGTATAGATTAGGGTGGTCCCATAGTTTACCAATAACTTGTTTTCTTAATGCAAACAATAATAGTCTAGCGGCTACAAATTGATAGTTAGGGTGTTCTAAAGAAATAAGGTCTGAAGCCGACTTAATAAGAATTTGTTGAATTTCATCTGTAGTAATACCATCATAAAATTGAAGGCCTGAATTCATCTCTACTTGTGATGATGATACACCTGCAATGTCTTCACAAGCATACTCAACCATTTCGTGTATCTTATCAATGTTAAGAGGTTCACTACCTCTACCGTTTCTTTTTACTACCTTAATTGCTTCATCTACCATTTATTTCTCCTAACATTTCTTGTAATTGGTTAATTTCGTCAGCGCTTCTAATCCGGCAAAGGTGTTGGTACTTATAAGATTATTAACCTCATCAATCTTCATACCACTCATCACCATATCATTTACATCTTTAGATTGTATATGGTCTGGCCAAATTACTAAATTATAATTCTTATCTATCACATCGTACATTCTATTAACTATCTCTTTATTTCTTGGTTCGTTATCAAATATATATGTAATATTTTTTGCCGGTATTCTATCAAAATACATATCGGCACCACCCATTGCTAAACAGTTTTTCACAAACAAACTATCTATAGGACCCTCGACTATGTTAATGTGTTCTTGTAAATTAACACGCTCTAGGCCATAGATTTTTTGTTTATTATCTTTTAGTTTGATTGTCAAGTATTTAGGTTGTTCATTACCAAATGCTCGACCTTGAAAGGCAAAAAATTTGCCATCTAAATCAAAAAATGGAATAATCAACCTAGGGTGGTCTTCTTTGATAAAAGGAAAAGTTTGAGGCTTAACCTTATTAACAAACTCCATAAATTTATCACAAAGATACAAGTTTTCAAAGTGATTTTCAGGTATCATTCTATCTGTGACATAGTGTCTAGCAGGATGATTTTCTTTCAAATCACTTACCTTAGTTAATTGACTAAGATAATCTTTTTGAGGTTTACTATCAAAAGCTGGTTTAAAGTCAAATGCAGCTTTTGGTTTTTGCGTGGAAGGAGCTGAGCTCTTGTATCTTTCCAACAAATATCTATCGTGTAACTTCTGGTCAATGTGTTTAATAACATTAGCCAGATTATGGCCTTCACCACAATTGTGACACTTGAAGAACATATCATTCTTCACTCTATAGAAATATGCCCTCGCTTTGGTTTTGTTCTTCTTACTGTCGCCACAATAAGGGCAACGGAAGTTGTACAAATACTCGGACTTCCGCTTAAATTGCTGAAGCCTCGTGGACATTTCATTTATAAATTTTAAATCAATATAACTCGACATAGTTCACATATAATACATTAATATTAGCCGATTGTCAAGCGTGGTTTGAGCGACTTTCCAGCATAAAAAATAGCACCGAGGTTTCCGGCGCTTATTCACGGACCTACTTACTCCAGTTGGAGGAAGCGATTATTCTATCTCATCATCTCTAGTAATGTAGTAAAGTTACGAGATATAATGAAACCGATAACAATGGCACCACCCATAATTATCCATCTATATTTCTCTAGTATACCAACTCTGGCCCCAATGTCAAGCTTTATTTGCTTCATTTCAATTAATAATCGTTTTTCGACTTGCTGGATTTCTCTTGATAATTCTCTGTGAACGGTATCTATCTCACCCGCTCTATCTTTTAGTTTGTCAAATATAATCTCATCTATTTGTTCTTGTCTGGAAATCTTTTCTTCATGCACTGCCAACATAGATTTAATTGATGATGAAATATCTGTAAGTTTGTCAATAGTCACATCTAAACGAGCATTTAGATTGGCGACATTCTCGACATCTTTTTTAAGGCCTTCAATTTGTACTTTGAGTTCTGTTGTTTCCATGTATCTGCAATCCTTTTGGGACGAAAGTTAAGAGAGCTCAGTTTCTGACTTGACTATACACATCTGGTATACTTTTTGTATGTTTCTCTCTATGTTATTATTTAGTTAACTTAAACTCTCAATGTACAATGTAGTTTAGCTAATCTCGCTAGGCACCTCCTTCTCCTTCTATCTTTATTTCTTCTTATTCTTAACCACTCTGGTTTGTAGTTTTCTAAATCTACTTCTTTATTTTGTCTTCCGTAAAAGTACAATAAACCTCCCTTGTTATTAAGTTAAAACGATAGATATTGGACCACCTCCTTACTTAGTTGTTGCAATAAACACACCATTCCAATCCTCCGGTAGTTGTTGTGTTTTCATATACTCACATCTTTCAATCCACATTTCATAATATCCTTTCATCTTGCCATCAAATTCAGTCATTAAAGATTTACACAATCTAATTGCATTATCGAATTGTTGATTTTTATAATAGTTGTGCATCTTAATGTGCTGATTTTCAGCGACACCCCAATTAGTATTGTTCATCATATATTTGGCGTCACTTAAAACTGTGTAGATACTAATGCCTACAGTTTTACCTTTAACTGCTAGGTCATCAATCTTTAAATAAAAGAAATCGTTTTTAGTTGCTTCGTATGTATTTTCTCCTACTAATAGGACGCACCCGTACTCTTTACATTTACTTTCAATCCTTGCTGCTGTTGATACAGCGTCGCCAAGAACATCATACGAATGTCTTTTTGTGCTACCCATTTCCCCAAGGTACCCCAAACCAGTATTAATACCAGCACCCATACCCACTGCCGGCCTGTTATCTCGTTGTAGTGCCACATTAAACTTCTCCACTGCTTTTAACATATTCAGTCCAGTTTGTACAGCACTCTTAGCATGGTGTGGGTCGTCAATTGGAGCGTTGTGGATGTGCATGGAGGCGTCACCGATATACTTTATAATCATACCCTTAGCATCTAAAACTGGTTCTGTGATAGCATCCATATATTGGTTCATCAACTTAGTCAAGCCCTTTACATCATCACCAAAGCTTTCGCCAAGGGGAGTGAAGCCTCGTAAGTCGGAGAAGCATATGGACACTGTTTTCTTCATTCCGTCTTTAATTAAACTAGGGTTTTCTTGTAACATTTTTACTACAGTAGGTGAGGCATAACCAGCAAACTGTTTCTTAATCTTTTGTTTCTCAAAAAACTCTAGTATAAATCTGTTGAATATACTATGTAAACCAACAAACATTATTGTCACTAATATCCAAGTGACATCTACTAACATTAATCTTGTATTGAAAAAATATTGTGTACCATATACGGCAGCTATCGAAAAGATAACCATAGAACCACCAACAATATAGTATGGAGTAAATCTTGCAAGTATTATTATAACAAAACCTACTAGAAAGGCAACAGCCAATTCAATTAAAAATGATATGTCTGGTCTTTCTATGTTGACACCATCTATAACTGTTTGTAGTGTTGAGGCAACTGCGACATAATCGTAATTACTTCCTGTTGGTGTTGCAATCACACCACCTAATCCTTCAGCAGTCAAAGCTATGATAACTGTTTTACCTTTTAAGTCATCAAAACTTCCTGGTCCTGCCTCTGCTAATGATACAGTAGGATATTCTTTGTTCCATGTTAACCATATTCTGGCATTTGCATCTGTGTTTATAGTTGCAAAACCTGGTACTCTCATTGCAATGATACCTGCGTCACCAGCTTTCACTTGATAACTAGGGTCACCAACTGCAACTCTTATAACTTCTATTGCAAGTGATGGATAAACATCATTACCTATTTTCATAAGCAATGGCATTCTTCTTACGACACCATCTATTTCAGGTGCGACATTTGTTACACCGACACCAGCTGCATTGTCGCCAATCTCTGGTATTGGTCCTACCATACCTGGCCATTCAAATAACCATTCTAGTGGATTACCAATCTTTGCAACACCTCTAGGGTAACCATTCTTTGTAGTTTGATGTGAACCTGTTTGTGCAACAACAACAAAATTATCTTTTAATGCTTTTGCTAATGCGTCATCACCTTGTAGTCTATCTTTCTCTGAGAACAATATAGGTAATACAATGACACCTACTTCTGCCTGTCTTAATTCTTCTATTAGACCTGCTAGTACATCTCTTTTCCACGGCCATTGACCATGTAATTCTATTGCTTTTTCATCTATCTCGACAATAGCAATGTCTTGTGATATTTCTTTTGTTTGTGATTGAAATTGTAAGTCAAAAGATTTTAACCTCACAATCTCTTTGATTTGAGGGTCTTGTAAACCTATCCATGTCAAGGCAAACAAGGTAACAAAAGCAAAAGTCCAATGGGTAAAAAATCTCTTCATCAATTTTATTTAGACATCTTTCTTTCTATAATCCAAAATTCTGATGGTGTTGTGAAATTTTTATCCCACTCTTCATTAATTCTATCATATTTCCAAGCAATATGTGTCACCCATACCACACATGCCGTAATTAATAGTCCACATATTAAAAAATATATTTTTTCTTTTGTGTTATATAGTTCATACATTTTCTCTCTCCTTGTATGTCTAATTCTGTGTCACAGTTGCTGAACAGCTTGCCTGTGTACAATTTTGATATAGATAATAATTTTGTGAGGTACTACTGTCTTGTGTCAAATCTATAGTAGAAGAATTACCACTTAAATTAATTGTGGCATTGTGGTCACCACTTCCGTCTTGTGTTACATCTACATTATGACTATCAGTCAAAGTTATTTCTGCATAATGATTGCCTGTACCTTTTTGGTCAACTGCGACATTATTACTACCGTCTATATCTAAAAATAATTTTTTATTTCCTGTTTCTGTTTGGTCTATATCAACATTATTACTATTGCCAGCTATGATAACTTCCATATAATGTTCACCAACATAGTTGATTGCTGATTGGTCTAAATCTACATTGTTTGATGAACCTGTTATATCTAGTATTGCTCTTTGGTCTTCGTTTTGTGTGACTGCCACATTGTTTGATGAACCAACAATATCTAAACCTAAAACATTATCATTACCAATTTGGTCTAAATCTAAAGCATTATTATCACCAGTTATTACAGCTGATGAAGTTAAGTCTGTACCAATAATTAAGTTATCGTCACCGTCTTGTAATATGTTTAGTGTGTTACTATTTCCTGTTTGTGTAATATAAATTTGATTACCGTTTACGGCCTTATTTCTAGCATTATTGAAACTCGTTGTTTGTGCATTTGTTATACCTGAGGTTGGTGTAACTTGTGTTGTTGAAAACCATGAAGTTGGTATATCTGTTTGACAAGAAGTTGAATAAGAGTTAGTCATACAGTAATTAATATCTAAAGCGGCACCGCCACCCCATTCATACATCCATACTGTAATTTCATATTGTTGACCAGCAGTCTTT
>Ga0208767_1004322_pt1 | contig 10035 bp, 7 predicted proteins | sample VirMetDEL_Mar_21_FD_184514 | JGI IMG/M metagenome (GOLD analysis project Ga0208767, IMG submission 184514) | Aqueous microbial communities from the Delaware River and Bay under freshwater to marine salinity gradient to study organic matter... | ecosystem: Environmental > Aquatic > Marine >... | reverse complement strand
GGTTCTAATGAAGTTCCCACGAGCAATAGGATTCAAGGGGTTCAGTCCCCACTTCACCATGTCACTGTCGATCTGCTGTTCAATCCTACGAACACGCTCTTCCTCTGCAGCTAGATCACTAGCTACACCCTGTGCTGTGCTGAAGGCACTACCCTGTGACACAAAGCCACGGAGTGCAGGGGCAGCTACAGGGAATCTACGGGACAGTTCACGAACCTTAGCACTGATTCTAGTCTGTGCCTGACTGGCATTCATCATGCCTTGGTTCTGTCCCTTGATAGTCCTGTCGATCTCACGAGCAAGATCCTCAGAGGCTGCTAGACTCTCTGCATCAGCAGGATCAAGGGCTGCTTGTCTTGATCTCAAAGAGTCAATGTAAGCTCTGGTCTGTTGAAGAGAGCCTTGCAGTGTCTCCATCTCTCTACGCACCTGTCCCTCAGCATAGCCAATAGCTGCCTGCTCTACTGCAGGAGCAGTGACATCTAAGGCTCTAAGGGCAGTACGATCCTGCACAATACGAGCATTTACGGGAGTGTATGCTGTCTCATTAATATCCAGTGCCATCACTGCCTCTCTTCAATCAAGCGATTCAGCATCGCTTCGTTCATAAAAGAATCTCCTCGATAAGTATTACGGAAAGCATCAAGGATCATCTGTTCTTCTCTGTTAGTAGGATTATAGATCTTGTTCATTACTCTCTTACGGATTTCGTAAGCATCCCTACCCTCTACATCTAGGTTAATATAGATAGCTTGCAGCAGCTTGTTAGCTTTATCTACGTCGATGTTCTCACCCACTAGACCCTTAGCAAACATCAGCTCTTTGTACTGTCTATGGATCAGATCAACCCTGCTGTTCAGGTACTCTTCTCTCTTAGTGGTATCCTCGAATACCTCGTAAGCAATAGTAGCTCGGGTAGGTGTGAACCCTGCGAACTTACCTGCTGTCTCTGCAAAAGTAGGATCAGTGAACAGTGTGTTATACCTACGGTCTAGGTACACTTGCTGCTTAGCCATCTGGTAAGCTTGCTTGGCATTACGAGTACTGCTGGGGATATCAAGCAGTCCCTCACCAATCAAGGCAGCAATATCTACCGTGCTGATCTCTAGCTCTTGGTTAAACAGCAGAGGCTCAATGTATTGTACGAACTCAGCTCCTCTCTCCAGCGTACTGCTACTGGCACCTAGAAGAACCTCAATAGGTGTCACCTCACCCTCAAAGAACCCACGGATCATGTCTTCCACACCAGCAGCGATAGCGGATCTAGCAGAGAGATCCACCTCACCGTTAGTCAAGAACCCTGTCAGACCTTGCCATGCAGCAATAATCATCCAGTCTTCTACCTGATCCTGCTCTACGTTGAACATCCCCGCTGCGGTATCCACGATGTACTTACCGAACGGAAAGCCTACCGCACCATACAGAGCAACCTGCCCAACCATCATGCGTACACGTTCTTGCGTGGTGAACTCCCTGCCCTTCAGGCCAGGCACCATAGCTTCCATGTACTTAGTCATGACCTGCCAGAACTGCGTAGCTACTCCTGTAATACCCTCTTGGTATTGTGCTCTATTAGCACGAGACATATTCAGAGTTAAGTTCTGCTGCTGCTTGAAGATCTCTCTCCAGTCAGCATCTGTGAATGCCCCGATAGCCTTACCTGTCTGTGCTTGATACCGCTGAGTAGCAATCTCCCATGCGAACACACGAGCAGCAATCTCACCCTGACGGAAGAACACCAGACCTGTGTCAAGAGCTTTCTTAACACCAGCACCAGAGACTGTGTAGCCTGACACTGCTGCATCAAAGTCAGCATTATTACGTACCGACTGATGTAGTCCTGTCCTACGAAATGCCTTCACAGAAGCAACGTAGTCGTCTACATTCAGGTTCATTCTCTTAGCTAGGGTACGGAGAGTCTCGTCGTCTGCGTACAACCCAGCTCTCAGGGCAAAGGCTCTGGGTAATCCCTTAGCTGCGAACTCAGGGTAGATACTCACAGCAATGCTGGCAGACTGTGCCTGCATCCATAGCTGAGCAGGGTTAAAGAACCCAAGCAGAGTATGAAATGTTGCACCTCTGAGCTTAGCTGCAGGGTTGCTGTCCTTCAGGCGCATCACTGTCTGACTCACAGCAGAGGGAACTCTACCCTCCATCCAGTCAGTAAGTCTGAGCATGAAGGATTCCCACCGTGCTTCATTCTCACTGGGCACACGGAACTGCTGTCTCAGGTAGTTCCTAAGATCCTCTAGCTCTGCCTTCATCGGGTGCCCTTCAGGGATAGCATCGTCAAAGCTAGTGATACTCGGAGCATCCCCTCTCTTGGCATTAGCAGTCTTAATGAATCTCTGCTGCTGTGCCATACGCCACTGGTTCAGCGGGTACTGATTACTCAAGTGCTGCATGTTCCTAGCTAGAGCCTGATACACAGGCACTGTTTCAACCTGAGCTTCATCCACACCGATACGCAGCTCGTCAGAGCTACGAGCACCACGGAACAGACCACTGCTGTTGTACTTCCTCAGCTCCCCAGAAAGAGGTTCTACGGAATCCTCTTGGAAGATATACCGAACACCTTCAGGCGCTTGCTTGTTAAGTTCCTCAGCAATTCTCTCGCCTTCTTTAACACCTCCCGCAAAGCGGACTGCCTTACGGTGAGGGTTAGTAGGATCTGTAGCTGCCTTAAGAACACCATTCAACGCGCCATCCCGCACCTCCATGACCACCCCTCGTACACCTAGGTTGATCTTAGGAGAGTACAGATTCCTTCTTGCCCTCTGGTACGGACCTAGCTCAGAGATAGCATTCCTCGGCACGATCACCACAGAGTGCATCCCACCATCAGTTCTCATAACATCATTCAATGCCACAAGAACCTTATCCTGATCCTCAAGGGCAGCACGTGCTTCTGCTTTAGTCAGAGCCTTGTTGCCTACTACGTCAAAGACCGTAGCCCCTTCATCCATGTTGCCAAGGGTAGTGTTGATCTGCCCTGACGTAACCCTAGGAGCACCACGTAGTCCCTCGTTGATAGCAATCTGCTTCAGCCCAAGGGCTCTAGCTCTGTCAAGGTCGATCTTGTTACCGATCAGGTAAAACAGATCAGCTAGCTCAGCGATGTTATAAAACGCTTGCCTCTCTGCTGCAGACTTCAGGTAGATCTTCTTACCATCAGGCCCAACGATCCCATCGTACGCTAGCTGGTACGGCGTAGGACGTACGTTCTGACCAGACTTAATGATGTTACCTGCTGCATCGTACTCAACCTTGTTAGCTCTCTCCCACAGCTCATAGGCTTGCTCCACACGCTTACGTGCAAAGGTGTCTCTGAGCCTACCCACAGGAGCCAAGGCTGCTTTGTACACATTAGCTAGCTGGGCAGCTACACGTTCCTGAGTACTGGCAATCAGCTCAGCACCGGAAGTCATTACCCTGTCGAACTTCTCCACAGGAGACAATGCTGCTCTCTCTGCAACAGTAGTCTGACGTAGCTCGTAAGCACCGTAGTCATCCAGCCCAGGGGTGGCTTCAAGGGTGTCAGTTCTCACCACGCCTTTATCAGCACGGTATGCTCTGAAGTCTTGGACACCCTGACGGACTACTGCTCTGTTACCTACGAAGTCTTCAATGATCTCTTGCGGATCACCACCTTCATCGAACTCTCTGAGTAGAGCTTTCTTCTGTGCTGCAGGGATATCAAGGAACTCTACAAGAGACTCGAACTCGTCATCCCCTAGCTTCCCAGTGCGTACATCCACAGGACCAAGGACATCTACTGAAACAACGAAAGTATCCTGACCCTGCTTCTGTGTAACCCGGATGCTACCTACCTCAAAGGGTGTTCTCTCGTAAGCTTCTGCTAGCTGCTTCTCTGTTTCCTTAGTGATCCTCTCAATAGCACCAGCTACCTCACCTTGCTTCAGTAACTGAGGAGACAGGGTGAGTTCTGTGGTTAACACCTGCACACCAGCATCTCTGATGTTCTGCAGTTGCTGTTGATCCACAGGCGCTAGCTTAGCCAGAGCACCTGGAGCATTCGGAATATGCTCTAGCCCCTCTACTGTATCGTTACGGAAAGGCAGACCAGCTTGCACCAGCTCCTCTCTCGTAACCCCAAGAGCCTGAGCTACTGTCCCTTCAGGATCTCTGATGCCCGTAGCCACGGTGCTATCAGCAAGAGCATCGTTCCTAGCTCTCTTAGCATCACGGACTACCTTCATGCTACGGCCTAGCTTTGCTGCACCAGTGACAATCGCAGTAGCGTCAATAGCAGCAAAGACTTTCTCTAGGTTCTGAGAGATAGCTAGAGTGTTCTCCCCATCAGGAGACAGGAAGGCTTCAAAGGTAGCAGCTACAAAGGTCTTATCAGCATCATAGGCTTCGTTAAGCTGCGTCAGCAGCGCAGTGTAGAACCGTGCTTGGTCCTCTGCAGATAGCTGCTTCACAGCCTCTACCATCTCAGGTTTAACACCAGACTGCACGATGTCTGTCAGTGCTACCCCAGGAATCATAGAGACAGCAATGTCCCCAGCAATATCCCAGCCGTTGTAGTCCTTCATGTACTCAGACAGTATGTCCATTGCGTAGTAACGTGCTGCTGTTTTCTCTTGGATACCTCTAGGCACATCAGGGTAAGCTTTAACCACAGCTCCCATGTACGGAGCAATGATGCTCTGTTCGATAGCTGCATCTTCTTGGATCTTGTCAGCTACGATCTCAGGGTCTGCCTCACCAACGATGGCTTCTGTGGTCTGTCTGTTAAAGGCAGTCAGGAATTCAGTGAACTTAGCTTTCACAGCGTCACTGTTGAACTCTGCATCTGCCTTAGCTTGCTCGTAGGTGTTAGCAATGCCAGCATCCTGACCCTCTGCCAGTCTACCCATAGTCTCCAGCACAGCCACGTTATTAACCTGTGTGTCTGTGGGAGGCATGTCCAGTACCAGAGGAAGAGGATCAATAGTAGGATCTTCAGGAATACTGTAAGGATCAATTACATCTACAGGAGCTTCAACAATAGTGTCTACCACGGGACGATCCATAGCTACATCAGGACGTTCTCCCGGTGCAGTAGGTCTGTCGGGTACACGGCGTAGCTCTTGGATACCTACCCTGCCTCTAGGCTCTTTAGGAGCAGGAGGTTCATCTGCGACAACATCTTGAGCAGACACTTCAGGCTGAGGAATACTGATCTCATTGCTAATGTCAGCAAGAACCTGACGCACCTCTAAGTTCTGCACTGTAGTTTCAGGCGTGTCTCTTTGTACTTCTGGTGCTTGAGCAGGAGCAGCAGGACGATCAGGGGTTCTTCTAAGCTCACGCACAGCTACCCTACCCACTGGCTCTCTGGGTTGCTCTGGAGCAGGTTCTGGAGTAGGTTCAGGTACAGGCTCAGGGGTAACATCAATACCCAGAGAAGCAAGGCTTTTACCCTGACGGGCAAGCACATTATTCAAAGCATCGACAGTTTCTTGTGACGAATCTCTCTCTAGTCCTTTAAGAGCTAGCTGTCTTAGTTTTTGATCTGTCTCACTTAAGGCCATATTAATCTCTTCTGTTCAACAGCCAGTCAATGTGCTTGTTCCAGAGTGCAAACAAGTTCTCTACTTTCTTTTCTAACTGGTTGATTCTTTCAGTTTGCGCAGCAGTTATCCTTGACAGATACGCCACTAACACAATGCCAGCAGTGATCTGCGGCCACCATTCTTGGGCAAAGTTCTCGATCATCCAAACAGATCACGAAGGGGTTGATAGCCGCCAAGTTCCCCACCTAGCTGTGCTGCTGCACCAAACAAATCAGCCTGTCCTGCAGCTCTAGCAGCAGCCTGCTCAGACATAAAGATACTTCTCTCACCAGCAGCCATAGTCTGCTGAGCACCGATGTTCCCAGCAGCTTGGGATCTCAGAGAGGCTACCGTGCCTCTGATGCTAGTAGTCCCAGCACCTAGCCCTGCCCCTGCACCAGCCTGTTGAGCCTGAGCACCACGGATTCTCTGCTCCTCTAGCGTCCTCAGACGGGCTCTACGGTTCTGGATCTCAGAGACTCTCTGTCTAGCTAGGTTAGCTGTCTGCTGTCTACGTGCAGCCTCCTGCTGTGCTGCGATACTAAAGCCTGTACCACCAACTACCGCACCTGTGGTAGCTAGCTGGCCCACCGAAAGTCCTGTCCCTAGCACACCGCCAGCAGCAGCAGCGGTTGTCCCACCTGCTGCCCCAGCAGCACCAGCACCCGCAGTACCTGCTCCGGCAGCAGCAGCTCCACCTACAGCTCCGCCTCCAGCGGCAGCACCTCCTGCTGCAGCACCACCTGCGGCTGCGCCACCCCCAGCAGTAGCTGCACCGGGGCCAAACACTGCAGGGCCAACCAGTAAGGCCCCACCAATCACAGCAGCAGCCGTAGCTACGTCTTTGAAATCTACGTCACTCATAGGATCTTCCCTAAGCAAACATATTCCGGTTGTAATTCTTCTTCAAAATGTACTTCTGTAAAGCCAAACATCTTAGTCAGCTTGATCTTGTCTGCACTCTCAGGCAGGAAGAACTCTAGGATAACCTTCACCCCTTCGTCCCTCAGTACGTTCTCCCAGTGTGCTAGGATTTTCTTGTACAGTTTGTACTGCTTTACGCTCCACTTATGAGGCGTGAAGTGCAACTGGGCTACAGGTCCGTAAATCTCTGCCTCTAGCTTCATACGCTCAGAGTCTTCAAAGACTACGTTCTTGCCTTCATCAGTGAACTCTATAATCACACTCTGCTCCGTCCAGTGACCACAACATCCCAACCAAGTAAGCGGATATCCTTACCTTCTTGACTTGTAATACTGAACTGGAGGGCTCTGCCCGTACCCCGCACTCTGTTCTTAGTGCTGATTACTTCATAGCTGTAATCAAACACCCCTGCACCAGAGGCAAAGTACGGCACCTTGAGCTTGTATCCTTCAAAGGTAGCTGACCATTTCCCTGCTGCACTGGTGCTAGTGAAGTCATAGCGTACCTGCATAGTGCAACCACTGGGGAAATCAAACACTAGGTCAGATCCACTGGTCAGGAAGTTCTGCTCTGTTCTCTCGAAGTGCGGAATGTAGTACTGCACTTGCTTGTTACGAGCAGCCTCACCCAGGATCTGATACCCTGTCACCATCTTGCTGGTGTAGTCCACACCACTACCTGCACCATAGAAATCCTCCCAGTCCACAAAGCTACGGCTACGGAACTCAGAGAACACTAAGGATCTAGTGCTGATAGTTGCATTCAGTGCTGTGATTAGCTTGATAGCAGAAGTACCAGAGCTAATGCCGTTAGTCTGTGTGTGGACAACATCATCACTGCCCAGCACTACGTCATCAGCACCTAGGACAACATCAAATACTTCATCTGCAATCCCCAGTCCCTGCTTCTTCACGATCCCACAGACAATCGGAGGATTGCTTCCTTCAAAGCCAAGGGTGTAGGTGTAGAAAGCAGACAGGGTGATGTCTAGGAACAGCAGCTTATCGAACTGATAGTTACTCTCGATATTGCCTAGATCTTCTTTGTACAGCCAAATCAGCTTGTTTGTCTCAGCATCATAGAATCCCCTGGCATACAGCCTAGAGACTTCTGGGATATTAAGATAATCTGTCTGGATAGTATTTAGTGTGAGGTTAGTAGCACTGAGTGTCCCTGTTACCTCGTCAGGAGACAGCAGGTAGATCCCAGAATCTGCCCAGTACGACACCCCACCTTCGATAGCTGTGATTGTGCCGGGAGCAATAGCCCCTGTGTTGGTCACAAAGCGAATAAAAAAGCTAGTAGCTGTGAAGCCTGTGGTGTCAGAGCTAACGATCTCCCACACACCGTTGTCTGCAACTACAACGATGCCTCTCTCAAAGGGAATCAGCTTGTAGATCCTACCTACATCAGGGATCTCAATAGCTCCACCGTCAGTAGCTAGGAGACTGTTAAGCTGCTCTGCTGTGGGGTCTTGTTCTTGGTAGCAGTTCCCTGCTCTATCGACATCTGTGAGCAACTGGGAGAAATAAATCGTACCTACAAGATCCCCATCCGTCATACCAGCATAGAACACCCTGCCAGCAAAGAATGCTGTGGCACTGGGTCTGCTGTTGTAGGTAACTGTGGGGATACCTGCCACCCCAGAGGCAGCCGTACGGTTACGCACAAAGGCATCAAGGATAAACCTACCTCTAGGTGCCTGAGTGTTACCTACGTTCAGCTTACGGAGGAACCAAGGGCTGTAGGAGCCGATACCTTCAATAAAGTTACTGGCTGTGCTCTTAGCTAGATGGATAATATCTGCGTTACTGGGGTAAAAGCTCAGTTTGTTATAGGTATGCTGGATAGGATCAGTAACAAGAGGCGCAGAGTCGCCGTTCTCTAGCTGGAAGCAGCTAAAGCTGTTAGGCCAACCTTGGTTCTTAAGGTTATATCTGTGAGTAGAAGTCAAGAATGTAGGACGCTGGTCAATAGCTAGACCATCAGCTACCCCATCGAAGTCCCTGATCTGGATATTGATCTGTGTGGTGCTGAAAGTAGTGGTAGCATCATCGAACTCAATGTAGACAGGTTCGATCTCTTCCCCTACTACGAACAGATACCCGTTACCTGCAGCAAAGTTGAACTCTTTGTCACCCACAGCACCAGGGAGAGAGAAAGAACTCAGGTCAATGCTGCTAGAGCCAATGTAATTAGCACTCAAGCTATCTGCTGTAGCGTCAAAACAGAACAGCTCGAAGCCAATCTGCACAACTACAAAGTCCCTACCCCCTACACCACCTACAGATTTCCACAGAAAGTTATTCACCCCTGCAGTTCTGAAGGCAATCTTGTCGAAGGTAAAGAAACCGTTGTAGTTAGCCTCTAAATCTGCCCCAAGACGACGACGAATGCTGCCATCCTTACGCAGATCCATGTTATCTAACTCAAGAGCAGCGTTCTCAGGGAAGCTCAGAGGTGTAGCCTCAGTGATCTTACCCTTAGAGAAGTTGAACTGCTGGTATTCTTGGGCAACTCTAGCCATGTTTTATCCTGCTTGATGCAGCTTGGTAATCATGATATTCATGTCGTAAACATTAATAGTTGCACTAGAGTTAAAGTACAATTCAGCCCCATTAGCTAAAAATACAGAGCTAGTGTGGAAGCTAGAGGTGAAATCAAAACGATTCAGAGCACTGGAGCCCTTGATTACCTCTGCAGTCACAGCAGAAACAACCCCTACACCCCCACCAACGTCGAACTCAAGGTCAAAATACGGCTTAGATGCCGTGGTATCTGCCTTAAATCGGAACGTCACCTCGTAAACATCGTCAAGAGCAGCAGGTGTGATCCTGTTTGTGCTGGTATTCCAGTAGTTCGTGTCCCCATCAGCTACGTTTGTAGCGTCTGTGCCAGCACCAAGGCCGTCAATGGTGACTTTTGTGCGTACACCAGCAGACAAAGCCAGCTTAGAGCCACTGGTATAAGTGCTGTCGAAGTAATGTGCCCACCCTGTGGACTTATTTCTGAATCCATCAGTAGCAATTTCGTCAAGATTCAAGTACCGAAGCTGACTGACGTTGTTCACAGAGCTGCTAGGCGTAATTACCTTGCCTGTGTCTGACGTAGTAGCACTGGTGATATGCTTAGGTTCATGGACCTGAGCACTATTCAGAGCTGTGTGTTCAAGATTCGCCATTTGCTTCTGCCCTTGCGTCTATATGTGCCTGAATTTCTTGTCTTCGTTTTCTTTGCTGTCGTTTAACTTCTTGCTGCTCTTGTTTCTCTTGCTTGAAGTCGAGGTAATCCTGCACAGCTTTGCCAAGGCTACGTAGTGATGTATACCTACCTGACAAAGCATCGGGCACAGATCCTCTTGTAGACTTCAGTGTGTACATATTCAGTTGAGGTACTTTCTCAGGCTTGAGTGTTACTCCACCTGCCTCGAACTCATAATCTAATGCAAGCTCTAGACCTTGTTCGGTCATCACTTTCTCCCAAAGTTATTCAGGTTACGAATACCGCCTCTGGTTCTCCACTTCTCAAGTGCCATCCATCCTTTGTAAGC
>Ga0208767_1004317_pt1 | contig 10041 bp, 10 predicted proteins | sample VirMetDEL_Mar_21_FD_184514 | JGI IMG/M metagenome (GOLD analysis project Ga0208767, IMG submission 184514) | Aqueous microbial communities from the Delaware River and Bay under freshwater to marine salinity gradient to study organic matter... | ecosystem: Environmental > Aquatic > Marine >... | reverse complement strand
CTATCTTTGATAGTTGGTCAAAAGCACAATCGTTTCCATTTTACAATGTAGTAAAATACGGAAAAGGTGAATACGGTCTTGAATTAGGTTTAGCAGGATTCAATAAGAAGAATGTTAAAGTTCAATATAAAGACGGTGTATTAACTATTTCGGGTCAAGCAGAAGACAAAGAAAAAGACTACATTGAAAAAGGTTTAGCAGCTAGAAAATTTTTTAAACAATTTTCTTTACATCAAGATGTAGTTGTTAATGAAGCTGAAATGGAAGATGGCGTTTTAACTGTTAAGTTAGGCGTTAACGAACCAGAAGAAATCAAACCTTTAGATATAAAAATTAAATAATTATTTTGGGGTGGTTTCGATCACCCCACAATAAAAACCTACCGCAGGCAAACCTTCTATTAAATTAATATTATATTTATCTAGATGAACTAATTTGTTCATATACCAATCTTCACAAGAACCTTTAATTTTATATTCTTCAAAATCAACTTGACCATTTGCTAACATAAATATGACAGTTATTATTTTTAAATCCATTCTTTTAAGTCCTCCCCTAATACTTCTGATGCAATGTTTATTTTTTTACGTAATGCTTTCACAATCTTTTCATCAACTGTTTTTTCAGTTATAAAATCAATATATGTTACTGATTTCTTTTGTCCTATTCTATGCGCTCTGTCTTCTGATTGTAATCTTTTTTCTAAATCGTAACCATTAGAATAATAAATTACAGTGTTAGCTTGAGTTAAAGTAATTCCATAACCACCTGTTTGTGGGTTACCAACAAAAAACCTAACCTTTTTATTGTTTTGAAATGATTCTATATTTTTAGATCGTTCGTCACTAGTTGTTTTACCGTAATAACCAACAACAGAATCTTCACCGTATTCTTCTTGAATTGCTTTAACTATTTTTTCTACATCATAAATATAGTTAGCCCAGATAATAGCTTTACCTTCTATCTCATCCAATACAGATAATAATTCATTAATACGATTACTTTTAACTTCTTGAATAGTACCATCATCAGATTTAAAGTGACCACAAGTAATTTGATGTAGTCGCATAATTTGAGTTAATACGTGAGGTGCTGTAGAAACTTTGCCATTCATTTCTGCTAACGCAAGTTTTTTCATAGTGACATACATTTTAGTTTGTTCTGGTGTAAGCTCAACCATTCTTTTTGTATAAACTTTAGGAGGTAAATCTAAACAATCTTCTTTTAAAACTCTGTGTGAAAAAGGTTCTACTTTTTGTGACAGTTCATCTAATCTTCTATAACTACCTATGATTTGAACCTGACGACCACCAAAATTTCTACTAACCATTTGTGCATACCTAGATCTAAAAGCATAATAAGAATCAAACCCAAGTAAATCAGAATCAAGAAAATAACATTGCATATATAAATCTAATGGTGATTTAGTAATAGGTGAACCAGTTAAGATTCTTTTGTATTTAGCATTCTTACCTACTTGCACAATTGATTTAGTTCTAATGGCTTTAGGATTTTTAATAGTTGTAGATTCATCTACAGCCATCAAAGTTTTGTGCGAGTTAACAAACTTGTATGCAAACTCTAAACCTTTCTTTGTACTAAATGCTTCTACGTTCATTAGTAAGATGTGAAGTTTAATTTCTGGTTTAAATACTTTAGATAATTCTTTTATATTTTTTTCTGACGTAGATGTATTCCAAAGCACAACTTCTTTTTGAATATGATCAGGTAAATGAGTAGGTACTTCTGATGTTAACCAGTTTTTATATACACCTTTAGGCGCTACAATTAAAGCACCATCAATATAACCTTTGTCATATAACATAGCTATATTATCAATAAGGACCTTAGATTTACCAGTGCCCATTTCCATAAAGTATGCAAAATTCTTTTTATCAAATGATCGTTCTAATGACTCAATTTGATGTTTATATGGTTTAGTCTTAAATTTATAATATTTAATCATTTTCTTTCTTGACAATTATATAGATGCTACTATATTGTTTGTCAAGAATTAAGAAATGAAAACTAAAATATTTAAACTATACAAAGAAGAAAGCTTACAAGAATTTTTACGTTTTAAACGTGAAAATCCTAAAGAAGATTTTGTGTATGTATTACAACAACCACCTGCAAATATAAATATATTAAGTGCATCTGATTTTGGTTATCTTGTTTTATGTACACCACAACTAGATCAAATTATATTTAGTCCTGGTCCTTACGTATTTAAAATGAGAAAAAATTTACAGGATTATAGACCACAAGATTATGTATTGTTAACCGGTGACCCTGCAATTATTGGAGTCTCTTGTGCAATCATAAGTAATCAAACAAATGGACAATTTAAACTATTGAAATGGGATAGAAGAGAGTATAAATACTATCCTATAGAATTTGATCTATATCAGAAAGGAGATCTAAAATGAGTGAGATAAGTAAATTAATGGCAGAAGACAGTCAGGACTTAGTTGATAATTTAGAATCAACTGACATTGCTGAACAATGCATTAATCTTAAAAAAGTAGAAGATGCTATTGAAGCAAAAGAAGAAGAATTAAAAAAATTAAAAAAACAAGCAGAGAATATTAGCTCTGTAGTTATTCCGCAGTTAATGGAAGAACAAGGTTTAAAACAAATTAAACTTGCTGATGGTAGTTCGGTAACAATAAATACAAGTTATTTTTGTACCGTAAATAAAGAACAAATAGAATCAGCGTATAACTGGCTTCGAGACAACGGCTTAGGAGATCTTATTAAAAATGAAGTAAGCGTTTCCTTTGGCGTTAACGAAGATGACAAGGCGAGATCGCTTCTTGACCTTGCGGCCGATCAAGGCTATCAGCCTACTCAAAAACAAAAAGTAGAGCCGATGGTCTTGAAGGCCCTGTATAGAGAGCGTATTGAAAAAGGCCTAGATATGCCCTCAGATCTTTTTAACTTGTTTATAAAAGATCAAACAAAAATCGGCCGAACTAAATAATGGAGAATGAACAATGGCTAATGAAATAATGGCTAATGAAAAAGCAAAATCATCTTTAACTTTGTTTAAAGATGACTTGGACAAAGGCTTTGAAAATATGAGTAATGAAGATATGTCATTACCTTTTATCAGAGTACTGGGTCAACTATCTCCGCAAATAACTCCAGGAGACTCTAAGTATGTCGAAGGTGCAAAACCAGGTATGATATACAACACAGTCTCTAGTGAATTGTTTGACGGAGCAAAAGGTATATCAGTTATACCTTGCTACTACAAAAAGGAGTATCCTGAATGGAGAGACAGAGGCGAAGGTCCTGGTGCTCCAGTTGCGGTACACCAACCTGGTAGTTCAATAATCAACACAGGAAAAAGAGAAGGTGGAAAGATTAGATTGCCTAACGGTAACTACGTCGAAGAAACCGCTGTGTATTGTGTGATGGCTGAAACAAAATCAGGAGGTCTTGCACCAGCTCTGATTACGATGAAGTCAACACAGTTGAACGTAAGTAGAAAATGGAACGCTATGATGAAGAACACCCAAATACTTTTAGAAGGTAAATCTCGTAGAATTCCAATGCACGGAGCTATGTATAAACTTAGATCTATTCTACAAAAGAATGACAAAGGTTCTTGGTATGGATGGACAGTTGAGCAAGATAGAATTTTAAGTGATGCTGATAAACAGCTTTACTTAGATTCTAAAAAGTTTGCTAACGAAGTTAACAAAGATGGCGTGCAAGCATACGGTGAAGAAGAGAAGGGCGAAAGCAAAACTCCCTTTTAATTAATAGAGGAGGGGCCTGCAAAGGCCCCTTAACAAATGACAGAAGAATTTAAAAAAATATTTGAAGGACTAGATAGCGCGTACGGTCAATATATAAAAGGGGATCGTGGAACGAATGGTAAGCAAGGTGGTAAAGCTTTCATTCAAAGAAAACCAGTTATAGATCAGTTATGGCAAGACCATTTAGATGGTAAGGAACCTGCGTTAGGTATCATACCCATTAACAAAAATAATCAATGTAAGTGGGGATGTATAGACATTGACGTTTACAATTTAAATCACAAAGAACTTATAGAACAAATCAAACAATTAAAATTACCTTTGATTGTGTTTAGATCAAAGTCAGGCGGTGCGCACGTATTTTTATTTACTAAAACATTTATATCAGCAGCACTGATGCAAACTAAATTAAAAGAAATAGCAACGGTACTTGGTTATGAAGACTCAGAGATATTCCCTAAACAAACAGAAATACTCGTGGAACGTGGAGATACAGGTAACTTCTTAAACTTACCTTATCACAATGGAGATAAAAGTTTACGATACGCATATGACTATGAAGCAAACGCATTAAACTTAAAATCATTTTTTGAATTCTATGAAGATTGTGCGTGTACTGAAGATGAAGTTATAAGTATAAAATTAGAGAAACCAAAAGTACAAGAAGCATTTGAACAAGGACCACCTTGTTTAAATAAACTAGCCTTAGAAGGTTTTGGTGAAGGCGGTAGAAACAATGCATTATTCAACATAGGAGTATTTTATAAAAAAGTAGACCCAGATAAATGGAAAGATTTATTAGAAGAAGCAAATGTAAAACATATGAACCCACCTTTAAAATCAGATGAAGTACAAGGTGTTATAAAATCATTAATGAAGAAAGGATATGATAAATACAAATGCAAAGACGAACCTATTAAAAGTAAATGCAAACCTGCTTTATGTAGACTTAAAAAATTTGGTGTTGGTTATGATGAAGAACAAATGCCTATATTACAAAACTTAACTAAAATAGATTCTAAACCACCTCAATGGTTTTTAGATGTTGATGGTAAAAGAATAGAATTAAATACAGAACAACTTTATTCTCAAGTTGAGTTTGCTAAAGCGTGTCTAGATCAATCAAATTTAATCATACCAACAATGAAAGCACAAGACTGGCGACAAGTATTTTTAAAACCTTTGATGCCACCTGAAGTCATTGCACCATTAGAATCGTTAGATAAAAATACACAACTATCAAATTTAATATTAGACTTTACAACCAATAGAGCAATGGCAAGAAGAAAAGAAGATATTTTAAATCGTATGGCGTGGACAGATGATGACAAGGTATTTACATATTTTAGATTAGATGACTTTTATAATTTTGCTAAACGAAATAATTGGGAAAAGAATAAAATTGAAACAGGAAATTTAATTAAACAATCAGAGTTCTTTGAAGGTGAACCAAGAATGAGAATAGGTAGTCATAGTATTAGAGTCATACAAATTAGAACTATGAAAAAACCTGAAACATCTGCACCTGAAATAAAATATCAAGAAGAACATTTCTAATGATTGGTAGAATGGAATTACTTACGCTGGTTTTATTTACAGCGTTTTGGATATATTTACATATATGAAAACGATTATATTAGGACCACCTGGTACCGGTAAGACAACAACCTTACTAGACTTAGTTGATGAATTTTTAAGAAGTGGAGTACGACCCAAAGAGATAGGTTATTTTTCTTTTACAAGAAAGGCAGCAAAAGAAGCTATTGATAGAGCAGCCACTAGATTTAATTTAGATGCAGATAAAGAATTAATTTATTTTAGGACTTTACATTCATTGGCTTTTAGACTTCTTGGAGTTAATAAAGAAGTAATGATGGGTAAATCAGACTACAGAGAGTTTGGAGAAAAGTTTGGTATACCAATTAAATACGCAGAATATTCTGATGAAGATGGAATCTTCAACGCAGACAGTCCTTACTTAAGAATTATTAATAATGCTAGAGTAAGAGGTATTTCTTTATTAGAAGAATACGATAAGAACTTACATACACTTGATATTGAAAGAGACACTTTAATTTTATTAGACAAAGAATTAAAAAAATTTAAAGAACAAAAGAAGATGAAAGATTTTACAGATCTTATCATTGAGTTTACTAAAAAAGATTTATCACCAAAGTTTAAAGTACTATTTATAGATGAAGCACAAGATTTATCTTTCATACAATGGCAGATGGTTAAATCGATGTGGAACAAATCAGAAAAAACTTACATTGCAGGAGATGACGACCAAGCTATTTTTGAATGGGCAGGTGCAGATATTAGTCACTTTGTATCTTTGAAAGATCAAGTTGATAAGGTTAAAACTTTAAATCAATCTTATAGAATTCCTGGCGGACCTATACACGAGTTATCACAACGTATTATTAATAACGTACAGAATAGATATGAAAAACAATACAAACCAAGAGAAGACAAAGGTGTATTAAAGTATTATACTGACATAACACAAGTCGATATGTCAAAAGGAAAATGGCTTGTTTTAGCTACTTCACACTTCTTCTTAGAAGACGTTAAAGATTTGTGCGAATTACAGGGCTGGTATTATACACACAAAGGTAAAAACTCAATACCTTTGGAGTTACTTCTTGCAATCAATAATTGGGAAGAGTGGAGAAAGGGCGGTCTGTTATCTTTTTTAGAAATTAAAAACATCTATAGTTTCTTAGGACCTTCAGTAGCACCAGGATTTCATCAAGCTAAAACATTACGATCTGACGAGAAGTATACAATAGAGGATTGCAAAAAGTCTCACGGTCTGATAAAGGTAGGAATGTGGTACGAAACTTTTCAAAAAATTTCTACCATTGAAGAGAACTATATTAGAAATATGTTAGCAAAAGGTGAGCAAATAAATAAAGAACCTCGTATTCAATTATCTACCATACACGCAGCTAAAGGTGGTGAACGTGATAATGTTCTAATTATCTCTGATCTAACAAAAGCAGCAACGATAAGTAATGAAAAGAACCCGGATGAAACTAGAAGATTGTTTTATGTGGCAACAACCAGAGTAAAAAATGAATTGCATATTGTTGAACCTAAAAATTTTGAAAGGGCTTTCATATTATGACCGATAAAAGTATGTTTAAAGAAATTAAATATTCATCACTTGAAAAACAAGTTGGTGGAAAACATTATAAGATGGCAGTTGAACCTGCTTATTTTATAAATGAAAATAGGTTACTTTTCTGCGAGGGAAACGCTATTAAGTACATTTGTAGACACCAGAATAAAAACGGTGCTGAAGATATAAAGAAAGCTATTCACTATCTTGAAATGATTCTTGAAAGAGATTACGAATAATGCAAATCCCTTTATTTAAACCACAGACGGAGTGGACTCCACCTGATGAACTTCCTAATTTAGCTGAAGCTAGAGAGATTGCCATAGACTTAGAGACGTATGATCCGGACCTAATTAAGATGGGTTCTGGTAGTATAGTCGGAAAAGGCCACGTAGTGGGCTTTGCGGTGGCCGTAGAGGGCTGGTCTGGCTATTTTCCTATAGGACACGAGGGTGGTGGTAATATGGACAAAAACCTCGTTATTAGATGGATTCAAGATGTACTTAAAACACCTTCTGTAAAGATATTTCATAATGCAATGTACGACGTATGTTGGTTAAGAGCTTTAGGTTTAACTATCAAGGGACAGATTGTAGATACAATGATTGCTGCATCGTTGGTTAATGAAAATAGATTAAGATACAGTTTAGATTCTTTAGCAAAAGAATATGTTGGCTTTGGTAAGAACGAAGCTGAACTACAAGAGTCTGCAAAAGAATGGGGAGTTGATGCAAAAAATGAAATGTGGAGACTACCTGCAATGTCAGTTGGTAATTATGCAGAGCGAGATGCTGAAGTAACTTTAAAACTTTGGCAACGAATGAAATTAGAATTAACTAATCAAGATCTTTGGAATATTTTTGAAGTAGAAACAAAATTATTTCCTTGTTTAGTTGATATGAAATTTAGAGGTGTAAGAGTTGATGTAGAAAAAGCACAAAATATTAAACTAAAATTAGTTAAAGAGGAAGAACAAATTTTAAAAGAAATTAAAGATATTGCTGGCTTTGATGTACAAATTATGGCAGCTGCAAGTGTAGCAAAAGCATTTGATAAGGTTGATTTACCTTATGACCGAACAGAAAAAGGTGCACCTAGTTTTACTAAAAACTTTTTATCAAGTCACCCACATCCATTAGCTAAAGCTATTTCAAAAGCAAGAGAAGTTAATAAAGCACATTCTACTTTTATAGATTCGATTATGAAGTTTGAATATAAAGGAAGAATACACGCCGACATAAATCAAATTAGATCTGATCAAGGTGGCACTATTACCGGAAGATTCAGTATGTCTAATCCAAACTTACAACAGATTCCTGCACGTAATAAAGAACTAGGACCTTTAATTAGATCTATCTTTATTCCTGAAGACGGTTGTCACTGGGCTTGCTTTGATTACAATCAACAAGAACCTAGACTTTTAGTTCACTACGCAGCACTACAAAGATTAGAAGGTGTACAGGACATTGTAGATGAATATAAAAAAGGAGATGCAGACTTCCACGGAATGGTAGCTAAAATGGCTGACATACCACGAACACAAGCTAAAACTATTAACTTAGGTTTGATGTATGGAATGGGTAAAAATAAATTAATGGCTGAACTAGGATTAATGAAAGAGTCAGCAGAAAAATTATTAAAACAATATCATACTCGTGTACCTTTTGTTAAACAACTTATGGACCAAGTATCAAGACGAGCACAAGACTCTGGTAAGATTAGAACGTATGGTGGTAGACGTTGTAGGTTCAATCTATGGGAACCAGCAACTTTTGGAATCCATAAACCTTTAGAGCACGAAGCAGCACTCAGGGAGCACGGACCGGGGATACGTAGAGCTTTTACTTACAAAGCTTTAAATAAATTAATTCAAGGATCAGCAGCTGATATGACAAAAATATCAATGGTAGCTTTATATGAAAATGGAATTTTACCTCATATTCAAATACACGATGAGTTAGATATTTCAGTAGATTCTCCTGAAACAGCAGCAAAAATTATTGACATTATGGAACAAGCAATTACACTAGAGGTCCCTAATAAAGTTGATTATGAAAAAGGTAGAAATTGGGGAGAAATACATTAATGAATGGCTTATTTAAATGCGAACACACCACCGATATATTGTCAAATTCGTAGAGAATATTTATATGATCTTAAAAAACATCAAGGAGAAGTTGAAAACTGCATTATCTTTGGTTTATCAGCTCTCACAGGAAGGGCTATATTATTTCACGCTATTATGGAAAACGGCGCAGTGTTTTATCGCCTTCCTATTAGCGCGTTTATTCAAAAAGGATATGACCCAGCAAGAGTTCCCACCAGACGACTTGATGAATTGGAGCTTTGGAATTCTTTTAGTTATTATCCTGCTGTTACTCATTGGGATATTTTAGGTCCTGCATCTGGAAAATATATAGGCAAAGATAAAAAATGGCATCACGGTAAATATTTATTTACGGTTGACTTTGCGCATCCTGATAGTAATATCCTTGACACTGATCATTCAGAAATACCGCACGAACATAAATGTGCGCACATACTTGCTTTAGACGACGGCAACTATGCGGCCCAGCCAAACAATCGAATCATATGGAACTTACCTTCATTTACTGTGAGGGATGAAGTGCCTGATTGGAAAGTGCAGACATCTGAATGGAACGTTGAAGATAACCGTAAATGGAGGACCGCGGACACGGATGACTTCTTTTACGAACTTAAGGAGAAAAACGATGATTGATTGGATTAAAAAACAATGGCAAAAATTCATTGATTGGGTTTTTGACGGATTTTATAAATAATTTATGTCGAAGATAAATGAAGAGACTGCAGTAAAGACCGATCTGAAAACGATCGGGATGATCATTGCTGCTGCAGGTTTTGCAGTTTATATGTATATTGGTATGACTAATACCATTAATACACTTGAGACAAGACTTCAGTTAATGGAAGCAGATTTACTTAAAAAAGCAGATCAAGTTCCTGTTGACAAAGAACAATTTTTTCTGTTAGAGGCTTTGGCCGAAGATACTGAAAAACAACAACAGTTATTAGATGAAAATTTACACGTTAAAGTTATGCTGGAAGCAGCAAGAGATGATATTGAAAAGTTAAAAAAAGATGTTGAAAAGCTTAAAGACGCAACAAGAG
>Ga0208767_1004312_pt1 | contig 10045 bp, 5 predicted proteins | sample VirMetDEL_Mar_21_FD_184514 | JGI IMG/M metagenome (GOLD analysis project Ga0208767, IMG submission 184514) | Aqueous microbial communities from the Delaware River and Bay under freshwater to marine salinity gradient to study organic matter... | ecosystem: Environmental > Aquatic > Marine >... | reverse complement strand
CTGACTGTGGTTCAAATTCTATTCTCCATTTCATAAGCACTTTTAATGGTGCTGATGGCGTGGCATCAGACCTGCAGTTCAGGAACCTGCTGGCGTGGTACGCTGCGGAAGAAGTGTGTCGCCAAATCATGGGCGATAAAGAATCGAAGGAGTGTTTCGATGAAATAAGCACAGCTCTCCATCAAGAAACGGCAGCTGAGTAGTTGCCTGTATTTATTTTTTACTTGGCAAGCACTGTGCTGGTGGTTTCGTTTGTCGTGGTCTCCATCACACGCTTGCCCATGGGGTTCGGTTGGTACTTGGGGCAGATGATGCTGGCAGGAGCTGCCGTCCTGACGGGGAAGATAGTATTCGCCGTACTGTCCGTGGTTCTCCATTCTCCATTACATTAAACGAACTAAGAGTAGATACTGCTTGGTAAAGCAGGAGCTGTCTCCGGCACTGGGTTTCTGACAGCACGACCTGTGTAGCTTGGAAAAAGTTATCCACAACTTAATTAAATAATTACTTGCAATTAGTTAGGACATCACTATATTTAATATATGAACATGATAGCTAGTTGTAAAAGGCGTGATGATCTACTAGCAGAATACATCACATTAACTGAATGTTCATATATGGGCGTTCGTTATGTAAGATTAAATCTTCACCTAGCTAGGTTGTTCGCCCTAAAGCCAAAGGAGGCAACATGAACAAAAAGAAGGAAATAGACAAGTTAGCAAGGCTAACTATCCTAAGCAACTTCATCAGTTCGAAGTTGAAGGAACAGAAAGATTTGGTCAAGTCTTTCATTAATGAAGAGGACAAAGTCCTCAAGGGTATTGATCACAAACTGAATGTGATCGTCAGAGAGTATGAAAGATTTGATAGTGAATCTTTCAGAAAAGATCAGCCCGAGGTCTACAAGTCTTATAAGACTAAACTCGTTAAGTCGGTAGAACTCAAACCGCTCATTGATCAAGAAGAAGAGAGCGATATTCTCACAGAGAATTTCCCACTTCTTCAAATGCAAACTCAATAACATTTTATCTCTAGTGCGAGGGCGTCTGCCCTCGTGCCTTTCTCCATTCTCCATTACAAACTACCATTATAGGTTAGGTACATACGTAAGATAGAACTTCCCCCGCGGATGCCGTGGGTTGCTACAGCAGTGGCGGATGCGGAGGTGTCGGCGGAGTTCATGCGGTCAAGGGTGCGACAGAATGGTACAAAAGTTATCCACAGATAAGTTAATAAGTTCTTGCAACTAATTAGGATATATGAGATTATAACTCATGCCTAATAATAACAACGATATCGTCAATAGACCTTTTGCAGATTTGCAAGAGCGTCTTGACTCTGTATCAAGGCTAGACAGAGATGACGAAGTCACAAATAGAAGAGAGGTAGATTATCGTGCTATTTGCAATTACCTTAATTCTGAAATTTTTCATCTTATTAGTAGTGTGGATGATCCTCAGGTGAAAGCTTGGGCTCGTAAGATTGTCACCAAACTACACGATATGGTGGGGAAAGATATCTTATAACCACGATACTGGAAGCCCCTGCTGGGGCTTCCAGGCTTGCATCTCCCCAGCCCATCAACAACTCATAAACAACTCCAAACACTAGATCTAGGTACCCTATTTCCGTTTTCCTACCACATATGGTAGGTCGCGCGGGGGGCGGGGGTTAAATCGCCCCCTACAATGTAACTTGCACAGAGCACAGGCTGTATGATTTACACAAACGATATGTATGATATAAATTCTGGAATGAGAAACGAATTTGATGTCACCTCTATGGATGACCAAGAAGCTAGAGAAGCTTTACTAAAACTTGAATTAAGAAAGACTCAACTAGAGTTATCAAAAAAGGCAAGAGACTCCTTTCTAACGTTCGTTGCCACAGTGTGGCCAGGGTTCGTGGAAGGTGAGCATCACCGCAGGATCGGTGAGAAGTTCGAAAAGGTACTATCAGGCGAGATTAAAAGATTAATTGTCAACATGCCCCCTAGACATACAAAATCAGAATTTGCGTCCTTTCTCTTTCCTGCTTGGCTCATGGGCCACAAACCACAGACCAAGATCATTCAAACAACCCACACAGCCGAACTCTCCTACAGATTTGGTCGTAAGGTCAGAAACATGATGGATGGACAAGAATACAAGTCTGTCTTCCCTGAAGTAAAATTATCACAGGATTCCAAAGCTGCGGGTAGATGGGAAACCAATTATGGGGGTGAGTATTTTGGGGCGGGTGTCGGTGGTGCCATCACAGGTCGTGGTGCGGATTTATTAATTATTGATGATCCTCATTCCGAGCAAGATGCCCTTAGTCAAACAGCCATGGACAATGCATGGGAGTGGTATACCTCAGGTCCTCGTCAGCGTTTACAACCGGGTGGTAGTATTGTTTGTGTCATGACGAGATGGAGTGAAAAAGATTTAACAGGCAACCTTGTGCGTGCCATGAGTGAAGTGAAAGCAGATCAGTGGGACGTGATTGAGTTTCCCGCAATCCTGCCGAATGATAAACCTGTCTGGCCCGAGTATTGGAAGCTATCGGAATTAGAATCTGTGAAAGCATCCTTGTCTGAACAGAAATGGCAAGCGCAGTGGCAACAGAACCCGACTGGTGAAGAAGGGGCTATCATCAAACGAGAGTGGTGGAAGGAATGGGAAAAAGAAGAAATGCCGATGTTGCAACACATCATACAATCCTATGACACAGCATTTACCAAAAAAGAAACAAGTGACTACAGTGCTATTAGTACATGGGGTGTGTTCTATCCTGATGAAGTGACTCCTAATATAATTTTGTTAGATTGTGTCAAAGATCGTTTTGAGTTCCCTGAGTTAAAAAAGATTGCCTTAGAGCAGTATAAATACTGGGAACCGGAGTCCGTGATCGTTGAAGCGAAAGCCTCGGGTCTTCCTTTGATACAAGAATTACGGCAGGTGGGTATTCCTGTTATCAACTTTACACCTTCTCGTGGTAATGATAAGTTATCCAGAGTGCACGCTGTTGCGCCCGTGTTTGAGAGCGGAGCGGTTTGGGCACCAAAGAAACGCTGGGCTGAAGAGATGATAGAAGAATGTGCTATGTTCCCACACGCAGAACATGATGACCTTGTAGATTCCATGAGCCAAGCATTATTGAGGTTTCGTAAGGGAAACTTTGTAGCATTGCATGATGACTACGAAGATGAGCCCGTGGACCACGGAGCAGAACCGGAGTATTATTAATGGCAATTAGAAATCCATTTGATCAAATAATTTTAGATGATCCTGCGTATGCAGAGGAAACTAAAATAGATCCACAAGCAGGTAAGAAACTTACTCGTGATATTTATGGATTAATATTAGGAGAAGAAGATCCTTATGCTAATAAAAAATTAGAACGAGAACTATCGGTTGCTTTAGCACAAAAAGAAGCGGGACTCCCCGTTGACCCTAATAAATCATTTGTTACTTCTGCAGAAAGACAAGATCCTATATTAGGTCCCGCCTTAAAAAAGTTTGGTTATGAATCTATGGGTTTAGGTGAGGTTGGTGAAAGATCTTTGGAATTTTTATATCGTGATCAAGAAAAAGCACGATCAAAAGAATTACGTGGAGAGGAATTAACTTTTGGTGAAAAGATTGCCGCTAACCCGTTTATGGCAGCCTTAGATGCTGCAGACTTTACAGGCTTAATTGGTTTGGCTACGAAGGGTGGTATTAAGTTAAGTGCCAAGGGACTACAGACCTTGACCAATTTAAAAAATCAAGGAGCATCAAAAGAAGTTATCAATCAAGTTATGACTAAACAATTTCCTGATGATGCACAAAAGATTGGTTTAGTTTATTATCAAAATAATAGACCACCAGGCATGGAGACCTCTCAAATAATGACATCACCTAACACAGATTCTCAAAGTGCAGCAATTAGATTAACTAAAGGTTCCTCCATACCATTGGATATGTTTTTACAGTCAACTATTAAGGATAAAGGAGACGAGTTTATGAAGTTAGCTAATATTCTTAATAACACTTCTTTAGAAAATATAAACAAACCCTTAAAACAAATTATAGAAGAAAACAATTTAACAAAATTATTGAAGACAGATATTGTCCCGGGAAGAAAAGGAGGCAAAAAAATAGTGACTCAGCCTTTTATAAAAGATGCTTTTAGACGATATAACTTAGTTCCAGAAGATAAGTTAAATAAAATTGATGAATTAACAGCAACTCAAACTTACAAAAAAACTGAAAAGCCACAACAAATTAAACAATTTATGGAAAAAGCTTTATCTGATAATACACAGTTTAATTATGCCACTGAGATTGCTGCAGAGATGGGATTAACAAAAAGCAACTTTGAAAAAATTATGAGTCAAAATCCTGAATTAAAAAAGTTACGAGATCAAATTGTAACTCCAAAAGGAGAGGGTACACAAAACAAATTTACAAATGATTTTTATAATTTATTTGCAAACAAACAAGAATTTGTAGATCAATACAAAAACATGCAAAATGAAGCTGGTCAAGAAATAATATCTGAAATTAATGCTTTGAAAAGACAAGCTGGAATAGGTAATGAGGTAACTACTCTTAGACTTTTTCATGACTACGCTTTTGATAAATATAGAAGCATTGTACAAACTAAGGGTAATGAAAAATTAAATGCAAAAACTTTTTTTGAAAAGTATATGGATGATAGTGATTTAGATAATTTTAAGGAATATGCAAAATTAGAATTAGATAGAAATAAAGCTAATGTGCTTAGTAGAACAGCGCTTGAAGAATTATATCAAAATCCTGCTTATAAACCGTATTTACAAAATGCAGATGGAAATTTAGATGTCACTCTTTTACAATATGATAAAGCTCATGATATTCCTATGTTTGTTACTAGGAAAGAAGGACAAGGACGATTAAAAACAAAAGGTAGATTTGTAGGAGCAGGTGTGGATGTAGAACTAATACAACCTAACTTACAATACTCCAATAATCTTCAAAGACGTTTAGACCCCTACTTAAATTATTTTGCTGATATCCTTAATAACAAAACTCTTGAGAATAATTTTAAAAATAAACCTGCATCAATAGGTAAAAATAAAACAGCAAATTTGAATAATCCAATTAACAAAAGACTTTTAGATACACTTAGTGAATATGGTTATAACCCTGACATGAGTAAGTTTGATAATCAATATGATTTTATAAAAGAAGTAACTCAATTTATTGACACAACTTACAAAGATAGAAAAATAAGATCTATAGTTCCAATAAGAGAAAAAGGTAATATTAAATCAAATACAATATTTGGTATTGAAGAGCCTAACCTGTTAGATCCTTTACAACAAGTAAGAGGCAATGTTGAAAGATTAAAAGAATTACTAGATTATAATATTGAAAACAATATATCACCTGATAAAGCAAGAGTAAAAATTCAAAGTTCAAAAAAGGGAGGTGATGATAAATCAGTAGGATATTTAAAAGGTTTTAAAAAAGGTGGTCCTGTCAAGATGGCCATAGGCGGTGATCCGTTAGAAAATATTAATCAACAACAGTTCGCATCTGACCCAGCCACAGACGATAACTTCTTCCAACAAGCAGTCCAAGACGAAAATCTTCTTGCATTTAATCCTGCAAACTTATTTAAAATTTTTAAACAAGCACCTGCTGTAGCCACACCCAACAAAGTTGTTGGCGGAGTACCTGATGCACCTACTAATATGTTACCTGCTACTGCTAAGGTTGACATAGATGACTTTCCTTTTAAATCACATTTTATTGACACACTATCAGAACAAAATATTCCTAATATAGATTCACCTCAAGGCTGGAGAAATCTTTTCTCAGGCACGAAAGGTTTTGCTAAATCTGAATTAGAGGGTGCGGGTATTATGGGCTATCTGGAAGATGCTGAAAAATTTATGCCGGGTATGAAAATTACAAAACAAAATTTATTAGATGTGTATGAGAAATCACCTATAGCAAACTTAGAGATTAAAGTAAAAACAGAAGTTCCTATGCCAGGAGATTACAAACAGTATGTGGGTAGTGCCAAACACAAGAACATGGGTAATGCACCTATTGATGAAGGAGGTACTGATTACAGAAATATTGTTATTAATGTTAAAGAAATTCCAGGACAAGATAGACCCTTTTTTAACTCAGGACACTTTGATAAAGATCCAAACGTTCTAGCCTTTACTCGTGTAGCTAATTACAAAAATGCTACAGGTGATGATGTTGCCGTAATACAAGAATTACAAACAGATCTCATTACCAATTTAAGAAAAGAACAAGAAAGAGTAAAAGCAACGGCTAGTGCTGTTAGAAATAAAAAACAACGTTTACAAGAAAATCTTATTAACTATCCTAATGACGAATATACTAAAGGAGAACTAGATAGACTTAATGCACAATATCCTGAAGAAAAATTAAAATTTTTAGAAACCACTGATTTAACAAGACCCGCTGATCCTGTTTTTCTTGAACAATTAGCACCAGAATTAACGACACAATTAAACGCCATACAAGATCAAATAAATAATATCCTTACACAAAACAGAGGACGTATAGTAAATCCAAATTATTTGGAACAAATAAAACAATTACAAGATCAAGGACTTGTTGTTTTCAATAGACTCTTCGACTTAAATAGACAGAAAAACTTTGATGATATGTTACAAGGAGCAAAGGTGACTGACGCTTATCGATCATCACAAATATTAGACATAGGAGCAGGAACCAATGTACCTACAGGTAGAGATGTACAATCCTTTGGACAAATTCCTTTTGGTAAAGGACCTGATTGGATAGACTTAATGCTCAAATCAACAATACAAGATGCACAGAGTAGAGGTATTAATAAAGTTGCAATTATGCCGGCTGAAATTGTAAACAAACGTTGGAATAAAGATATTGATGGGGCGGCAGCTGAAAAATTCAAAGCTATCTATGATAAGATTTCTGTACAAGAGTTAAAAAATATTGCAAAGAAATATACAGGTAACAAAGCTAATCTACAAATTGAAGAAATTGTAGATCCCAATAAACCACAACAAGCTTTTCAAGTTTTAAATAAAAATGTTGATGGTACTTTTGCCAAAGGAGATCGTGATATTGAACCTAGTATGCCTGTTGGTTCAAACATTGGACCAGACGATACTGCAGATTTTAATTTTCAAATATATAATGTTGCCTCAGATTTTGACTACGGAGATGTTGTAGTGAGAAAAGAAATAGCTCCAGGTCAGGTAATGGATTACTATGTTAAGATAATAAAATCAAAAGAACCTAAAATAGATCCAGAATCAGGAATAGATATGAGTATAGCTAGACAGGATACGATTGAATTTGTGCCTTTAAAAGAAAATCAAATTGCTGAGGATTCCAAAGTAATTATAGAAGAATATAACCCTTCCTTACAAAAAATGTATGTCTTAACAATGCCCGAAGAAACAACAAAGAAAGGCCCTATGTTCCTATTCCGTAAAAAAGATGGTGGTAAAATCAAATCAGATGGGTTAGTTTCAATAACTGATATCTATGGAGATTATTAATGGTAGAAAAATTTAATTCTAATGTCCCTACACCACAACGTGAAGACGCTGTCACTGATGACAGAGGGGACTTAGATGTTGAACAAGTTGGAACAATAGTAGATTTAGAAACAAATCAAGCAGAACCTGAAGTTTTAATGGATGAGAGTGGCTCTGCAATAGTTAATCCAGAAGAAGAAGTTACTGCTTCAGGCTTTATGGCAAACCTTGCGGAGATCTTACCTGAAGATTATATGCAAGAGCTTGCAAGTGATTTATCCGATAAAATTGAATCAGATAAAAGTTCCCGTGAAGAATGGGAACACGCCTATACCAAAGGTTTAGATTTATTAGGTTTTAAATATGAAGAACGCACCAGACCTTTCAGAGGTGCTGCAAGCGTTAATCATCCTGTCTTAGCTCAAGCTGTCACACAATTTCAAGCAATGGCTTATGTTGAATTACTTCCTAGTGATGGTCCTGTTAGAACACAAGTTGTTGGAGCAAATTCAACTGAACTTCAGTTAGCAGCGGAACGTGTTAAAGATTATATGAACTATGAGATAACTCATGTCATGGAAGATTATAATCCTGAGATGGATCAAATGTTATTTCAACTACCTTTATCAGGAAGTGCTTTTAAAAAAGTTTATTTTGACGAAGTTCTGAACAGAGCTACCTCTAAGTTTGTTCCAGCAGAAGATATTGTTGTTCCTTATGATGCCTCTGATCTTGATTCATGTGATCGAATTACTCATATCTTAAAAATGAACTTAAATGATGTTCGAAAGAAACAAGTTTCAGGATTCTATCGTGATATAGAAATATCACCTTATGAGGAGAATACTTCAGAAGTACAAGAAAAGATGGATCGTATTGAGGGAGTAAATCCACAAGACACTTACATGGATGATATGACTGAATTGTATGAAGTTCATGTTGATTTAGATCTTGAAGGTTTTGAAGATATAAATCCAAAATCAGGTGAGCCTAGTGGAATTAAATTACCTTACGTTTTAACAATAGAAAAAAGATCAAATAAAGTTCTATCTATTTATAGAAACTATAATGAAGACGATATTATAAAAAGAAAGAATCATTATTTTGTTCACTACAAGTTTTTACCAGGACTAGGTTTTTACGGTTTTGGTTTAATTCACATGATTGGTGGTTTGACAAGAACTGCTACAACTGCATTAAGACAATTACTAGATGCTGGAACTTTAGCTAATTTACCAGCGGGTTATAAGTCACGTGGATTAAGAATACGTGATGATGATCAACCATTACAACCAGGAGAGTTTAGAGATGTAGATGCACCTAATGGTGCAATCCGTGAAGCATTAATGCCATTACCTTACAAAGGACCTGATGGCGTGTTAATGCAACTTCTTGGTTTTTGTGTTGATGCGGCAAAACAATTTGCAACTGTTGCAGATATGCAACTATCAGAAATTGGTAGTTCACAAACTCCTGTGGGTACAACCATGGCTCTTATGGAACGTGGTACAAAAGTTATGTCTGCTGTTCATAAAAGATTACACTACGCACAGAAAAAAGAATTTCAACTGCTTGCAAAAATATTCAAATTAGCATTACCACCCGTTTATCCTTTTAACGTATCAGGTGGCCCTAGAGAAATTAAACAAGCAGATTTTGCTGATCAGATAGACATTTTACCTGTATCAGATCCAAACATATTTTCTATGTCACAACGAGTGACACTAGCACAGCAACAATTACAAATAGCACAGTCTAATCCTGAGATGCACAACGTGTATGAGGCATACAGAAGAATGTATGTTGCATTAGGTGTAAAAGATATTGAACAAATACTTCCAATACCAAAACCACCAGAGCAACCACAACCAACAGATCCTGCAATGGAAAATAGTTTAGTTTTGATTGGTAAACCACCCATGGCTTTCCCACAACAAAATCATGAACAACACATAAAAGCACATAGATTATTTATGAGTTCTGCAATGATTAAAACTAATCCAATGGTTGTCGTTACTTTGATATCTCACATTAATCAACACGTATCTATGTTGGCTACAGCAGTAGTTGCACAGGCTTTACAAGAAGAAGTTGCAAAAATACAACAACAATTTGGTCAAGAGATACCACCAGAAATTTTACAACAATTAGAAATGAAGAGAGAATCTTTAATTAATGAGCAAATTATAAAAATAACAGAAACTATGGTTGTAGAAGAGGCTGAAGCTATGCAAAGTCAATCTATGGATCCTCTTGTTTTGTTAAAACAACAGGAATTAGCACTAAGACAACAAGAATTAGAGCTTAGAGCACAAAAAGACGGTGAAAATCAAGCATTAAAAGAGAATCAATTCGAATATAAACAAAATTTTGACACTCAAAAACTACAAAAAGACTACGATTTAGCTAATTTACGTGCAGATGTAGCAATACAACGTCAAAATCAACCAAATAGAGGTCAAAATGATTAGTTTATTGGCTGGTCCAATAGCTGGAATGGTTAAAGACGCTGTTACTGGCTTTGTAGAG
>Ga0208767_1004308_pt1 | contig 10051 bp, 9 predicted proteins | sample VirMetDEL_Mar_21_FD_184514 | JGI IMG/M metagenome (GOLD analysis project Ga0208767, IMG submission 184514) | Aqueous microbial communities from the Delaware River and Bay under freshwater to marine salinity gradient to study organic matter... | ecosystem: Environmental > Aquatic > Marine >... | reverse complement strand
CACTTCTCAAGGACAGCATACAGCTTGAGGAAGTTACCAGTCTCACCAGTCTTAAAGCAACGCCACAGTCCCGTCTCCATGTTGATCGACATGTGACGTTTGTAATCGTTTGTTACAAAGATAGAGGGAACTACAAGCTCAGTATCGTCGCTCTGGAGTCTATAATTAGACTGGAACTTATCCAAGCAATATTTTCTAATGAAGGAATCAGAGCCCATGTTCATAAATAGTATTAGTGCCTCTAAGAGTGACATTATAGACCAGTGCCTGTGGAAGTACAGACTGAAATACATCTTAAAGCTGCCGGGATTCGGCTCGAAGAATGAAGACGCTTTGAACTTCGGATCCTTTATACACAAGATATTTGAGCTTGGCTATAAAGAGAAGGACATGAAGTCCTTGCTTAAGATCGCGGAACAGGAACGCTCAACTTACAAAGTTCCCTTCCATGAGAATGATAGGATGAAGTCCTGCCTGGAGAACTTCATCGTCTGGAATAACGGTCTTGGTGAGACGATGTCCACAGAGCAGACTGTCAATGTTCCTCTTGATGAGAAGCACGACATCAACTTCATCGGTGTCATCGACCGTGTCATCAAAGGTAGTGACGGTGGGTATCTGGTTGTGGACTACAAGACCTCAAAGAGGGAAAAGAAGAAGAAGACCCTGATGGATGATAATCAACTAAAGGGTTACGCCTGGGCTATCCACATGCTCTACGATGTTCCTTATGACAAGATCTACTGCGCTCACTACTATCCTGTCACTGGTAACTTTGTGGCTGTGAAGTTTACCAAGTTCCAAATCGAACGATGGAAGAAGATGCAGACTGAGAAAGTCTGGCGTATCCGAAAGAAGAAGAAGGATGAGTTCTGGGCTCAGGAGAACATCTTCTGTGACTGGTGTGAGTATAAGGATGCTTGCCCTAAGTTCAACTCAGAAGATACTGTCTGCAAGAGGATTGACGAGCAGAAAGAACTTAAGAAGACATTAGGTAAAAAATAATTACTGCTGCGATAACGGCATACCCAAACATACCTGGGTCCTTGCTCGCGTTAGGACCAGGATCATTGTTGTATTCCTCAATCATCTTGGCTCGAAAGATAGAATCAACAATACTGTTTTCGGAGTCATTCATAGGTCTATTATCTTTCCTCTGATTATAGGAAAGTAGATCTCATAGTCAATATCTTCCAGAAAAGATTTTATAACTTCCTCGTTAAAGCCAGAATCAACAACTAAGAATTTATAAACAGTCTGTAGTTTAAGTGGTTTACGAGTATCTAGAGACTTAAGTAACCTAAGCTGATAAAGACTAGGTAATCTTTTTCCATACTTAAAACTCCACTTATCTACAAAGTCACTTGAGAAAGTGAAGTTTAATAAATCAATAGTTTCAACTAAATCCTCTTCTAATGTAGTCATATCTTATAGATAGTTATAGAGATTGCCACTTCCAGAAAAGCACTAAATATCTGTTATTTACTAAATTATTACAATGGTTTCCCAAATAAATTCACAGTTACTACAAAGCCTATCTGAGTATACGTATAGTTTCTCTGAAACATCTTACTTAGGCTTGAGGCCGGGAGATTTGATACAGGTAACTTATGAAGGATCCACAAGGTATGGACTAGTAGTTTCCTCCAGAAGAACAAGTGATGGTATGTTCCTATCAACCAGAAACAATACATTGATAAATTTAGTCATTGTCCAGGGGTTATCCCAGGCGATGTTTTCTTTGATGGTAAATAACTTATACAGCAATCGTAATGCCTGTAACTACTACTCACCTAAAATATTAGGTGCTTTTTTAGGCAGAAGAAACTTTAGGACTCTAAACATAGCTAAGATGAAGGATATACTTAAGGTGGTTATCAATGAGTAACACAAATGTACCTCCAAATAATAATCGTCGAAACGAACTGCTGGAGATGCAGAACCGCCTTACCCAAGATCTGAATAGGTCTCTTATAAGGCTTAGAAGTCAGTTTGAAAGTTTTGTTAACCCTGTTACGAGGCTTACTGATAGTATAAAGAAAGTTGATAAAACTAACATCGAGGCTCTGAGGCTTGGAACCACTTATCAAAAACTCACTGATTCTCTTTCAAAGAATAGTGATATTCTAAATAAAAACCTCACCAGTAATAGAGAGCTTACATCAGCAATTATTGATCGCTTTGGTCGTGGAGTTAGGGTTCAATCAGACGCTCTAGATGATCTTACGACCGAGATGGTTGCTACTGGTCAGGATATTCGCAGTCTTAACAGGCTTAATTCTGATCTAGTTTTACTTACTGGAAACAACGTTAAGTCTATTGATACTTTGGCCAAAGTAAACCAAGACGTTAGCGACACCTACGGTATAACTAATGATAAGTTAATCAACACGTTAAACTCCTTAAAGGAGACCATGCAGCAAGCTTCTTTCTTTGGAGCGGGCACCGTTGAGTCCCTAGGTGAGGTTGCAACCCAGCTTCAAGGTAGATCGGGTGGCACAGACATTACAGGAGCTTTAAACACTCTCAACAGAATTTTAATTGGTGGTTTAGAAACGGAGAGAACGGGGGCTCTGTTAGGAGCAACTCAAGCTCGTGAGAGGGCTGCTAGGGGAGGTCGTATTACCCTTAGAGATGTTCTTCCTATACTTAGTGAATTAGAGTCTAGGAGAGAACAATTGGGAGGTGGTAGATTTGGGTTAGATATCTTATCTCAAACTTTAGGTCTTAGTAAAGCCCAAACGGCTGAGTTGCTTAACCTCGCTAAAATAGCTAAAGAAGATTTTAAGATTCAAGACGAGATTAAAAAGACCACTAATGAAACGTATAACTCGATTGAGAATATAAACAAAAGAGCAGTTAATTTTTATGACAATACTGCCGTGGCTACGTTAGGGGCTCTTGGATCCCTCAATACTAATCTTGTATTCCTCATGCAGCAAGTCGGCATGGCAGGAGGGCTCGCTGGTCTTGGTGGCCGTCGTCGCGGTGTTGGATCTCCACAAGCAGGAAATTCTAAATTCTTGGATTTCTTAAGATCGGAAGCAATACAAGGTCGAACATATCCAGGGTTCAGTCCCGCCGCTGTAAGGCAAGTCGGGGGTGGTCGTGCTTTATTAAAGAGAGGGATTGGAGGCACAGCGTTATCCTACGCTTTGGGAGGTATGGCTCGACAACTTCCAGGTGCTGAATCGCTTGGTGGGGCTATTACTGGAGGCCAGATCGGGGCTTCCATCGGAAGCTTTATTCCTGGCTTAGGAACCCTTGCTGGCGGTCTTGTTGGTGGTGGTATTGGACTTCTTGTAGATTTAGTAAGCCTGACCTCTGAAGGAAATAAGGTAGATAAGGAGAGGCTGGAGTTAGAGAAGCAAAAAAGACGAGAGGAGAGAGCCTTAAAAGCTGCCCAGCAAGTAGAGGTAATATCTTTCTTAACAACTTATGTCAGATCTAGAATGAGTTCAGATCCTAACGCAACTAGTGAACGATACCTAGAATCAATTGATAGGAATCAGAGAATGTTGTTAGCTAGGCAGAACCAGTCTAAGACTTCAATAAAGAGACAGTAATATGGTAACATTTCCTAAGAAAAATAGACTTCTGCATGAAAGATCTAATTTAGCCCTAGAATTTCCCCAATCTAACAGCAGGGTTATTAGAACTTTCATCCCTATATTAGAAAACCCTCAAATAAGTGAAAGAGGTTCTGCTAGGTTGAATAATTATGATTTAGTCGGGAGGGCGGGTCAGTTATTTTCGTATGCTGGTGCCCAATCTAGGAGAATTAGTTTAGTATTCAACTTAAGCCTCTTACATATATTGGAGATTAACTCGACAGAGGGATTGTCTGATAAGTTTAGAAGACAATTCAATCTTTTCTTCACAGAAAGACAACAAGCTATTAAGCTTTTTAACTTAAGAGATCAAGCGGCGGTAGCAGAGATTGAAGCCGATATTGAAGGGGAAGCTACCGGGCAAGTGTCTGAAGAAACAAGGATCAGGCTTCAAGAAGCACAAGATGCCGCTGAAGACTTTCTAGGAAACACAGACCAAAAGATTAATGAAAGAGGAAGGCAGTATGCCTCCACGCACAGAGATTACTACAGAAAGCTGATAGGAGAACTCACGGGTCAAGAATTGCAAGCTGAGGAGAGTGAAAGTTTCCTAGCTCCCTTACTTAACGATTTAGATATTACAACAGCATCTCAAGCATTCAGCGATTTAGATAAAGTTATTGATCTTGTTTATTGTTGGTTAAACCTGATTAGAGGATCTGTTCTAAACAACTCGTCTAACACTTTATATGGTCCTCCGATACTCAGATTAACTCACGGACCTATGTATAACAATGTCCCGTGTTTAGTTGAGAATTATTCAATCAGATTAGTGAATGAAGCAGGTTATGATGTTCAAACGCTTACACCTAGAAAATTAGAAATCACTCTTTCTTTGGTAGAGTCTAGGACGGGTAACTTTGGATCTTACAAGGCTACAACAATTGAGACTGGAGATAACTTAACTGGTTGGGAGTCTATTATATCTGATAATGATTTAGATCCTCAAAATGGTATAATTGGTAGGGAGGCTTTTAACACCTTATGACATATAGTAATCACTTGAGAATGGGTTATGTAGAGACTATCCATAAGAATAAGAAAGTCGTATCAAGTTTAAACTCGACGGACTTTATAAAATTTATAAATTCTTTAGACGATAGTAGTTTTAAGGTAGGAACCATACCTCCAGGGTTTGAGCATCGGGCGGATAGGATCTCTGATTTATTTTACGATACTCCTGAATTAGATTGGTTAATTTGCTGGGTGAACAACGTCTCAGATCCGTTTCAACAACTTAATGTTGGGGATAGAATTAAAATTTTGAAATAGTATGACTAGGTCATTTACTTACAATATTGTTCTAACAAAGTCGAAAGATGTTGCACAGAAACTATTTTTCGATGTTAAATCCTCTGGTCGGTTAGTTCAAGCTCGTAGACTAAGCACAATCTACACTGGTCTCACGAAAGAGGAGGCAGCAGATACTTTACTTGTATCTCCTTTTAAGGACAGTGGATTTATCAGTATGATAAATGAATTCCCAGGAGGAGGAGCACCTAGGTTTGTAACAATAAAGTTCTTAGAAAGCACAGATCTTTTAGAAAGATTCCTAATACCTTCAACTGCTCAAGAAGAATTTGTAATATCTAGATTTAGAAAAAGATTAAGAAACTTATCGACTGTTGATAACGAAACTTTAGATATACTTAGAAAGATTAGACCAAGATTTTATCTTTCATACGGTGTAGGAGATGATGTTAGTGAGTGGGCTGGTCCTTACGTCATCGACTTGATGGATGCTAATCTAAGTATAACTTCAGATGGGATTCGTGAGTTAGAGTTAGGATTCACTCCCACAATCGACACTGTAAGGGTATTTACTAACAGGCAGTTTATTGATCAAGACTTATCTCAAGGCCAATCAGTATTCGACACGACCAGAGCAACCTCACCTACTCTTGAGTATAAGTCAATTTTAGAAGCGGAGGTGCTTCCGTCTGAGCGTAAAGTACTACCTATTGTAAATACTCCTCCTGGCTTAGACGCTGTGGATCTGGTGAGTCCTCAGCTAAAACCAAATAACGAAGAAGGTGATACTTGGAATTTCGTAATCAGGAGGCTAATTAGAAGATATCTAAGCAATTATTATACAACCATTCCTGAAGGTAATGTTTTAGTTTTATTTAAGCAGAACTTAGATGTAGCAGCTACTGCTTCGAACCCTCCATTTAACAGAAAAGGATACCCAGGTCAGTTATTCACTCAACTTTACAGAGATGTATTAGCGGAATACGGCATAAGTATTCACTACCCAAAAAGGACACTAGGGAAGAAGCAAAAGAAAGACGATGTTAAAAGTGAGATTTATCTTAAAAACAATGCTAAACTATTAAGAAATAATATTCGTTTAGGTGAGATAAATGATATTTTTAAAGATGAAGCTAAATTAAGAAATATATCTGAAAAAGAATTCGAAAACTTGCAATTAGAGAGGGATCGGTTAGTCGCAGAAAATAAAAAAATAAGGGATAGCGTTAAGATTGTATCCGCTTCAAAAGATGCACCTTCAAACTCCACTGACACAGGATTGGAGTTACGTGGTATTTTTAAAAATAAAAAAATAGAAGATCGTATAGTCTCGTATGCCCCAGACTTTCCCTTGGAGATCGGAGTTACGGAGTTCGAACAACCGATAGACCCTAGGGTTGTTTTTGGATTTTATGTTGATTACGTCGTTTCAGATCTTGACCTTAACATTCTAGAGTCCTTACGACCATTATATGAATTTTTCTCCAAACTAAAGACTAAGACAGATGAAGCTTTCGATCCCATTGTTTTTGAGGAAAACGATCTTAGAATAACCAGCCTACTTAAAAAACACTCTTTAATAGAGGATGATACGGCTCCGGTCTTAATTGTAGGAGACAGGAATTTGATTAGAGATCTTGTTTACTCAAACACAGAACTTCCTGATCTAGGCTCTACAGTAAGTTATGGAGGTTTTGCCAAGCTCTCGGAGATATCTGAAGTTATTCCAGGGGTGGGGAGTTTAGTAACCCCTTTTACAAGAGATATGACTCCTGGTAGGTTGAGAACTTCTTGGAATTCTTATAAAAAAGATATTCAATCTACTTTATATTCTAGAAAGATAAGGACCTCTTCATTTAAAGAGCAGATAGATTTAGGTCCTTTTGAATTTTTCTCTAAAAACATTAGAGATGACTCCGTTGTGTTTATGCATAATTTAAAGAACTCTAATGTTCTAGACATAAGTTTTGATGCTAGTCCTTACAAAGCGGAATTACTAAATATATCCAATGAATCTATCTTCTCTTTACTAGATCAAGGTCTTAAAGATAATCAAACGTTATTGGATAATACTCTAAAGATAAAAACTTTTGATTATCTTAAGGGTATGTTAGAGAAAGCTCAAGTAGATGCGAGTGACATCGTTCGAGTCATTGATGTAATTAAAAAAGACAGTGTTTCGATTAATATGATTGTAGGGGCAGGACTAGATAAAACCAATGCTAGGGACTTCTTGGATTTATTAATATTCAAATTGCAGGGAAATGATCTTTCTAATTTAACCATTAAGAATTCCCCAGGCCAAACCGCAAAAGCAGCAGCAGATACTTTTAGAAAAGCTAGTTCTTACGTTCTAAGTGTTGATATCAAAACTCTTCCATTTTTTAACACTGTTGATTTTATGAATCGACATTGTGTCTTAATTGGAGCACCCAACAAAATTATAGGTTCAAAAGTTGTTACAGGTAGTGATGATGCTTTAACTCCTGCAATATTTTCAAATGGCTATAATATTTTTGGATACAAGCATGTAATCGACTCTGGGGGTGCATACTCTGAGTTCAAGCTGTATCAATTAGGGTATGGTCAGTTCTCGTCCGATAAGATGAGTCTAACTACTGCTGAGTTGCTAGATATTGAGAATGCAAAAGTGGTTACTACAGAGTTTGACGATATAAGAACACCTGACCAAGCCACTTATGAAAATGATGCTGAGACTCAAAAATTAATAAGAGCGCAGGCACCAGCCTTTACTCCAAAGTGAAATGAAATTAGTAATAGGGGAAGTCACTAGTAATATAGACGGAAGCGAGTCTGGGGAGTTCCAAGCTCGATTCGAAAATATGTTTGATGGGGAGCCTCAATGGGTAACCTATACTTCGCCTTATTTCAAGATTAACGGCGGTGGATTAGTTGCAATCCCTGAGTATAAGGATCAAATCTTAGCCGTCTACAATGAAGACATACTACCAGGACAAGCTAGATTCTATTATCACTCTACTATTGTAAAAAATAAACCAAGAACCGGAACTAGTGATCCTGAAAACTTTGAAGCTCTTAGGAGCAGTGATGTAAAGGCTAAAATATACAATGCATCATCTCAGCCGGTCACTCAAACTTTTACTAACTCAGCAGGTGCTGGGATGTACATTCAGCGAGACTTTTCAAAGTCTAAGATAAGTAATAATGTTACAGTAAAGGCCGAGAATGATAATGAGATTAATGTAGGCAGCATTGGAATTCAACTTCGTAATAATGAAGGAGATTCCATAGTCTTAAATGGTTCTGAATCTAATGATTACTATGCTGGTAGATCTTTTGGTATAGAAACGTTTGCATCTCAGGAGTACAAATGCACTAGCTCGGATATTAAGATGAAGGTTGTCGATGGCGGTGATATCAACATTCTGAATGATTCTACGGGAGCCTATGGCATTGATGGGAAGTGGTATGGTAACGTTCGCCTAAAGAGTAGGTATAGAAATATTGATTTAGCAGCCCTTGGTGATGAAAGTTACGTAAATATAATTACTCAAGGAGCTACGATCCAGGTGGACAGCCAAGGAACAGTTAAAATATTCGGACAGGGAAGCATACAGCTTGAGAGCCCTCAAGACATCAGTTTGAACGCTGGTGGAAATGTAGACATTTACGGTGCGGATGGGGTTCAGATTGGGTCGGGAGGAGTTATAAACTCTGCTGGCACAGTTCAGATAAATGGTGTACCGATTGAGTATATTCCTCAAAGTGCAAGTAAGGATGATATAGCTGTTCGAGCTACACCTACACCAGGGGCACCCCCTGCTGGCACACAGTTTGTGCCTAATGATTACAACGACCCAACAGGATCAGTCTAATGGCATTCGACGCAAAAACATTCTTACAACAGGCCAATCAAGGTACGAGTGTTACTCAAGCCTTGGGTGGTTCTTTCGGTGTCCCTAGTTGTATGCTTGGGTTAGCCTCTGACGTTCTAGGTTTGATTCCCACTCCAATACTTTTATCTATGCGTCAGAGCATCGCAGCCGGAAGAACACTTGCAGATGCTGTTATTAAAAGAATAAATTCAGAGATAAGAGACCTTCTTGGCATCTCTCTTTTCCCAGACCGAGATGGGTTCTTTGGATTTTTCTCGGAATACTCTAGATACGGTTTAGATGTTATAAGTGGTATTACAGGGGCTTTAGGTGCTTTTATAGGATTCGCTGCTGCTGCCGCACAAGCTGCTGATGATCTTGCGAACAGATTCGCTGCTGCAAAAGATTGTTTAGAGAACTACAAAACATTTCTTGATTATCAGAATGGGGAAGCCTCTAAGCGCAGAGAAGAATTAGCAGCTTTAGATCCTGCCGGATTTGACGATTTGATTAACTCTCAATTTAGTGTAGCGATGCAGCAATCTCAAATAGCTACACAGTTTATTGAAGAGTGTGATGCTCAATTAACTGTTATTGATTCAATTCTTCTAGATAGAACTTTAAATCCGACTATCGAGCCAGTAGAAGTTACGGAGTCTGTATTCCGTCTCGAAGCTGGTCCTCCAAAATCTAGGTCTGGTAATTTTGTATTATCTGTTGATGGTTTATACTACGACTCACAAGTTAGTGGTATAGAGCCTGCTCTTCTTGAATTAGCTCAACGCGATGAGGATCTTAAGTTTGAAGAGGGTGGTTTCTACAACGGTGATCTTTGGAAGTTAGAATTCGATCCGAGTCTTGGTGGTCGGGGTATTCCAACGACTACAAAGGATCTTAAGTATTACTTTAATAATATTCTTGATCCTAATATCTTAGACAATTCACCCGCGATTACAAAGTTCTATGACCAGGATGAACTTCTCCTAACACTTGAAGGTCAGAAGGACAGGAGAGTCTTTGATGTATCCTCTGAGCTTCAAGAGTTGATTGACGATGAAGCTTCGCAAGCTGTCATTGATAACATGCGCCAAGTTATGATTTCTGAGACTGCTCAGTTTCAGGATAGGATTAACAAGCGTAAAAAGCAAATAGAGTTGGCAGTTAAGGTTCCTGCCTTCTTAGGTAAAGGTCCACAATACACTTATGGGAATGTCCCAATCAATGACTTCTCTTACATGGCAGGGTCGAACTTCCTTTTAGATTTAGAAGCTCAGAGAAGTATTGTCCTTGATCAAGCTGATGTGACGGGTGTTGTTCTTCCATTGGAAGTTA
>Ga0208767_1004306_pt1 | contig 10051 bp, 12 predicted proteins | sample VirMetDEL_Mar_21_FD_184514 | JGI IMG/M metagenome (GOLD analysis project Ga0208767, IMG submission 184514) | Aqueous microbial communities from the Delaware River and Bay under freshwater to marine salinity gradient to study organic matter... | ecosystem: Environmental > Aquatic > Marine >... | reverse complement strand
CGCGGTGAAATGAATGCTGACGCATTTTCAAATTACTTTTGCGAAATGCTACAACCAATGGCACTGATCCTGGGCAAAAATGTTGGCGGAAACGCAGACGAAGCAGAACAGATTTTCTTTGGTGGCAAAGGCTACGGTGATTGTACTATCAGTTTCAATGCCGGTACCACGGACGGCTTGTTTGACAGCTTGTTGGTCAACAGCGAAGGCAAACAAATCAAAATATCAAGTAAAGCACAATCAGGTGCCAATGCCAGTGTGATCAACTTGCTTAAAAGTGTGCAAGATATGCGCAAAGCACCAGAAGGCAAAAAGCTACTTGAAAAGCATGCCGAAGCTGTTAGCATCATGGAAATAATCAAAAACGGTGGACACACAGACGGTTGCTTGAATCTTGCTATTGCACTTGGCTTTATATCGCCTGATGAAAAGTCACAGGTTAAAGCACTGGCAGGTATGGGTCCTGATGATGATGTAATGAGTGTACTTAAAAGCGACAAGCTCAAAGAACTGTACAATGGGCGCAACGCACGTGATATGAATAGAATTATTCCAATTGAACACATGCTAGCTGCTATTGCATATCCAGTTGCTGATATGGTAAACAACGAAACAGATTTTGGTGTTGCCGCAGCAGACATACTGAATCACAGTGCCCTGGTACAGATGTATACACTCAGTTCAGCCAGCGGTGACACAATTAAAGTTTCAGACTTTCAGTGTGTTTACCCAAGTAAAACTGTTACTGGTGTTATGATGAGAGCAGACAAAACCTACATGAGTACGCAAGGCAAAGGCAACTTTGTGTTTAAAATTCTCAAAAATGGCGCAAGTGATGAAGAAACTGAAATTGCTGATATTAGCACAGATATTCCTAATAATCAGCCAGTGAAAAAGGCTGAGCCCGGCACACAAACAAGTGATGTCAAAGCTCAGCCTCGTGGTGGAGACCTTGATAGCAAGGCCCTAGGTCGTGAACGCAGAACTTAGAGGCATAGGTTCTGATTCACAACTTCTAGCCGAATGTTATCCGGCGGTGTTTGTACTGGAAAACTGATACTGCTTTGCAATTCCATCCAGGTGCGAAAAGTTGCACCATCGCGTGTTGTTTGCACCATTCCAGTTCGGCTGTTTGAACGTCCACTCAATTCAGGAATATCCCAACAGCCCATGCTGCGATTGCCTGCCATTACTCGAATCTGCGGACCTGCTTGATACAGTGTGTGAATCAACAACTCGCCTCGAGTTTGATCAAACCTGTACCTAGGGCCTGTTTGTTTTTGACTGTGCAGTGTGTTAACAAATGCCCAGTGTGTTGGACTGCTGGTATCATTGCCTGTTTGTTGCAGTGTGTGATTTAGTTCTGCCAAGAAGCTGGGATTCCACGAAACAACAAAATTAACATTCACAATCATGTCACGATTTTGCATATTGTAGGTAGCATTGGTCATGCTAACTCTGTATGCACGATGCGGATAGCCAGACAGTGTGGCTTTTAACAGTTGATCACCATCACTGGCCCGACGTTTATAATCATTGAATGCTGTGTTCATGCCACTGGTATTGAGATTGTTTGGATCTGACGCAATGTATATTGGTTGTTTGCGCTGTTGTTCAAACTTTTTCTCTTCGTTGAACTGCCTAAGAAAGTTCATAAGCAGTCCGCCAATCAGTAGATCTTCAGTGCGAATCACTTCTGGTGGTGGCCAAGTTCCGTCCCACTGTTCGGCTGCAACTGGTGAGCTTAAACAAGACAGCATTGCAACAGTTTGTAGTAAACGTTTCATTATCCACGCCCCATGTTTTGAGTAATTGCTTTAGACACACTTGCTGCTTTAGCAGGTATATCGCAAGTTACACTGTTTAGTTTTACACTGTATCCTTCTTTGAGCATGTCTTGAAAGGCACTTACACCTTTGCTGCGGATTAACCACTCATAGTTGTCTAGGAATTGTTCGCATTTGATTTGTGTGTCGAATCTTTTGCTGTATACATTGATGATCTCATCACCCACAGTGCCGCCAGGTGCACTCACTGTAAGATTAAACAGCAACATAAAAGTCCCTACCATATTTGCCTCCAATTGGTAAAGTGTTTTACTTACTATTTAAGTATAGCATCGTTATACCAAAAGTCTATAAACGGTTTTACCGAAATGGTTATTTTGGTGTAAATATGGGTAATAACAAAAAGGAGCTTAATGTGGATATTTCCAAGCTAGATTTCTGGCAGCGCAGTCTGCTATTTGCTGAACTAAGTGCAATTGCCTACATGGATAAACGTGCTGCCACAGCGGCAGTTAAAAAAATGGGTTTCACCACTGTAGAATACTATGACATTGGCGGCGCACAAGCATACAGATTTCTCAACAAAACTGACGTGGTGATTGCATGTAGAGGCACAGAGCCTACACAATTCAATGACATTGCAGCAGATTTGCGAGCAACACCTATACCATCAGAAAGTGTTGGCAGAGTTCATAAAGGATTCAAACGTGAAGTTGATGACTTGTGGCCTGTGGTATGTGACGACCTAGAGCGTGTTAAAAAACGTACACTTTGGTTTACAGGACACAGCCTAGGTGCAGCAATGGCAACTGTCATGGCATCAAGATGCTGTCATGAACCCAGTTTAGCCGATCCTGCCGAATTGTACACATATGGCTCGCCAAGAGTTGGATGGAAAAAGTATTGCGCCACATTTAATTGTACACATCATCGTTGGGTTAACAACAACGATATTGTTACTAGAGTTCCGCCTGTGCTTATTGGATACAGACATGATGGAACAGAACATTATCTAAATGCTTATGGACAATATAGATCACCAGGAGTATGGCAGCGAATAAAAGATCGCTTGCGCGGCTTGTGGTTTGGAATTAAAAAAGGCAAAATTGATAGCTTCAGTGATCATTTAATAACTGAATACATTGCTGGTATCAAAAACAACAGCAAATGATGTACGCACTAGTGGTGTTTGTGTTAACAGCACCAGGAGTTTATCTACCGCATCCAGAGTTTGTTACTTTTAACACACTGGAGCAATGTGAAGAAGCCGCCAACCTAACCAATGACGGTTCGTGGAAAGGTTTAAGCGACGGCTTAATGCGAGTTAAGTGTATCGAGTATGATAGCACCAAACCCAGAGATCAGTTTATTCTTGATATTCGGCTTTAACAGCTTTTTTAGCAATTCTATAACTTAGACGTGCTGTATTACGTCTAGCACCGCGGTACTCTTCAGATGGCCTGCCGCCTGGTCTAACACCTTCGTTGCGATAGCGATGCATGAGATCAGAAATTCTAGTAAACTTGTTGTTAAACACATGTTCTGTTGATTGACGCATTTTAGTCTCCTTTGATATAGTTATTGTGAAATGTGTGTGATGCTAGATTCTTCATTTTGCTTTCACACTGTATGTCAAAATCTCGAGCAAACGTTGCAGCCCATTGGTTGACTGCATGATTCCAATAGAAGTCACTGTGCGCTCTAAGTTTTTGTTTCTTGAAGCCTTGTGCAAGCAGTGTTTCCATATCTGGGCGCACATTAGGATCGTGATCAGCTAGTATGTTTTCGCGGCTTACTGAATAATGCAGTGCTGGGCGTATACCGCGCCAGCTATCAATTACGCGAAGAACTCTATCGTCGGTGGCTTCGATATATTCACCTGTACGGACCCAGTGGTGGTGTATATCAAGAACGAGGGCGACGTCTTTGCTGAGCTCAAGCGATGCGTCGAGACCGTGCGACATCTCGTCATTCTCAATAGTAATGCAGTTTCGCGCTTCTGGAGATAGTCTTGAGAGGACTCGTTTGATACCGGCTGGACCTTGGCGACCGCTGATGTGGACATTACACTTGAAGTCTTGGAATTTACGGCCGAAGCCCATCCATCTGACCATGTCAACATGATATTCAAACTCCTCTATGCTTCTATTTACGATATCTTCACTGTCACTGGCAAGAACACAAAACTGCCCTGGATGAAAACTAACACGCACATCCCACTGTCGTGCAAGTTTGCCAACTTGTGCAAAGCCACGCTCCAGTTCCAGTTTAATTTCTGGCTGTTGCCAAAAGTAACTGAAGTCTGGCTGTGTGTACATGGGCAATTGATTGCTACCCAATCGCACCATGCGCAAGCCAGGCTCAAGACGCCCTACATATTCGACTAAGTTGGCTGCGCTTTGCATATTATGTGTCATGATATCATACAAACGCTGTTCGGCGACTTCGCGAGTTTGGCGTTTAAGCCAAGCAACAGTTGTACATTTTTCTGTACGCTGTTGTTGAATTTCCATTAAGACTTTTTTCTTTAGTGTTTGGTCTGGATGTAGATACTTACAGCAAAAGCCTACGCGAGCAGCCATAAAATTCTCCTAGGTGTCTAAGTTACCTAGTAATTGTAACACATTTTCATAGGTATCGCAAGTGATATTTTCCAATTTTGCAAAACTTTTATCCATTTCGCCTGGATGATCAATGAATACCCACTGTGTGTTAGGATTGTTTTTGATTGCAGCACGAACTGCTGCTTGGTAATTCTTAGCAAGGTGTTTGGCAGCGGGATCGATTGCTGTGATTTCTTGCAGGTCAAAGCCCAATAGCAACACCAATTCACTTTGACTAACCAAGTGCATGGCAATAATGTCTTCTTGATTGGTAAATTCGGTAGGAAAATCGCCATTGAATACTTTAACACCTGTTGGACGATTGAGTTTTATGTAGCTTTTTTCTGGAATGTAGAAATTGCACACACTGTGAAACGCACGTTTGATTAGATCCTGTGCTTTTGTGTCGTCGGCACAAAGCACATTGTCAGTGCTGTAAGCACGCCATGTTTTCCACGAACCCCAAGTGCTGCCAATTTCTTTAAGTGTTTCAGATTTTACAATAGGATCATTGTAGTCTGCACTCAGTACCCAACTAATTTCCATTATGCCGATTTTAACTCTGCCCAGCGATATGCGCCCAAGCAAATCCATGCAAACGGTTCGCCTGATTTATAGTTGCTGTTGAATACAATATCACCCTTTGCTCCAGAATGCCCTGGCGTTTGATTGTCTGTGGCAATTTTATTGCGCCCGATTTGTAATTCTTTAACCCAAGTTACGCCGTCCTGGTCAATGGTCAATTGTTTTTGATTGTTTGTTACCAAGCTCAAACTGTGTGCTTTTGCTGTACCAATTTGTGCCGAATTTTGACTGTGTTTGCCTATTTCAATGCTTACTTCGTTGTCCCACACAGTTAGCGCACTTGTTGGTGCAGTGGTATTGATACCCACTCTGTGGTTGTTGGCACTGAGATAAGTGCCAACCTGTAGACTATCAAGTGTACCTACAGTGGTAAGGCTACTGTTAACAATGCCACTGCTAAGTTCACCGTCATCAACCAATGGTTTACCGCGAACATTTATAGCCTTGATATCAATGCCTTTTTGAACTCGATCAATGATTGAATCGCTTGCAAGTTCAAGAAACTCTTCTTTGAGTTTGTTGTACGCATTAGATTCAATAACTTCAGCTAGTTCCTGGAAACTTCTGTTATTGGTGTTAATACGTCCTTTGATTGCAAGATCACCATTGACAGTAACACTTTTATCAAAGTGTGCATCACCTTTAACGGCAATAGTATCCTCGATACTAGCACTTTCTGCATTCAAGTGACGCTTAACAATAACAAGTCCGTTGTCGACTGTTATTTCTCTGTTGAGATCTGCTGTGAGTGTTCCAGCATTTTCAATTACCACTTCACGCAATACGTCTTTGATGTTTTCTTGACGAATGGTTTTGCTAATACGATCGCTCATTTCACGAGCAATATGTGTTTGAATTTTTGCTATCCACTTTTCATCAAACAGCAAGTTTTCAATGGTGTCTGCTACTAACTGTTCGACAGCTTGATCAACCGACTGTTTGAGTTGAACTTCAATCAAGCTGTTAATTGCGTTTTGATCAATCATTTTCTCTCCAGGTATCGAGTGTCACACAATGATGTCCGCCGCCTAGTGTTCTACTGTGTCGTAGTGTATGCGGTATAATATTGAACTTGTGTTTCTCTAGTGTATTTATAAGGTCAGTCTGGGCAGGATCCATTATTACGGTATTGCTATTAACGGCTAGCATGTTAAGTCCAATCCACTTGCTGGCATATGGATACTCGTGAAAACTTTGCGGTACCATGTCGTCGACATAGATAATTTTCCAATCCTTGAGAACTTTTGGCAAGTAACGTTTTGATTTTACACGCGGCCTGTTTGCAAGCAACAACCCTTCGCGCAGTGGCACAATGGTGCTGTCAATGTGTACACCTGCATAAAAGTTTACCAGTTCAATGTTGATATTTGGAAACTTTTCGCACAGCCATTCGTATGCTGCTCTATTGCCACTTTCGCTTTCAAGATATAACCAAGTGTCGCCAAGTCTGCAAATGTTTGCTGCGTCCAGTGTCAAGTCTTGATTGCGCGGCATTTCGATAACTGTATTGCCTTTGATCATTTCTTTGTAACAAAGCACTTCCATGTTTCTACACGGATACATCATTGGCGGATCAAGTATTCTATCACCGGCAATCAAAAATCTATCACGCGGGCAATAGTTGTACATGCCGCCCATCATTTGAAAGTTTATATCAGTTGGGCGATTGACTTTAACACCTTGCTCCACTAATATTGCTGCCAAACTGTCTAGGTCTTCATTGGCTTCGTCAATGATCCACTGTGGCACAGCACCACTAGGTACTGGCGTTTCTTTCCACAGTGTTTTTTCACTTTCGTTGGCAAACACTGGATCATTGGTAGGCCAATTGGCATGGTCGGCTATGCCAACATAGGTTTCCCTAAGTTGGTCCCATTCATTGTAACTGTGAATTTTCACTCAATAACTCCGGTGATCTGTAGACTGTATCTAGGTGTTTTACCAACGTTGGCTGCCAGATGCTCAGTATCATTACGCCACACATAGTAGTCTCCAGCACGCCATTGTGTTTGCGGTACACCATCTATTTCAAAGATGTGACCGCTTTCCCAATCTTTCATAAAAAAGATTGCTCTGTGAACTGTGTCCATGTCTGTAATATTATATAAATTACAAAAACGTGCATATGTATCGGCATGAGTTGGTAAGCAACATCCCGGTCCCATTCTATACACACTCCATGAAAAATGTTCCCAAGGTAACACTTTGCGAATTGTGTTCATCCATTCAGGTTCTGGATTGCGCATGTCATACATGTCGCCTGTGAACTTGGTCTGTGTATATCCTAGATCGCGCCATTCTGCTAAACTTACAGGATCGTTGAATGGTTCGTTTTGATAAGGCAAATCTTCAAATGCGCCTTGCCAAACAGGATCACTGTGACTTTGCCACCAATGCTTATTGTTGTCTGGTGTTGCCATAATGTATTACTTCAATATCTTTCATATCTTTTGGTAAGCGTCTCCATGGATCAACGATAACACTGCCTGCAGGAATGTCACAGTAAAATGTATCATCGCGAACATCTCCTGTATAACCATAGGTAATAAATCTATTGTGCGCCATAAGCAATATACTTGGCTCGGCAATTGATTCAACAACATTAACTGGATTGTCAGCAAGTGGATCAAGATATGCAACACTGTGGCCCATTTCTTCAACATAAAATCCAATCAGTGTGCTATAACTGCCAATACAGTATTCAACGTCAGGTTTGTATGCTTTGCCATGAATAACAATAGGTTTGCCATTGGAGTTGTCAACTAGAAACTGTGCAAGATTTTTTGCTTGTACCTCTCTGGCACCCATGATAGTGTCAAACATATCATAGCCAATTTCATATTTGTCAGCAAGCCAACGCAGTGCAATGTTATCTCTTGGATGACAAGCACCAGCATCGCCCATACCTGCTGTCATATACTTTGGACCCATAATACGCATGTTGCTCTGTGCAAGTGCATCTGTAACAACATCTACATTGATATTGCCAATCTTCATTGCAAAGTCCTGAATCATGTTTGCCAGGCCAACTTTGGCTGAAATAAATGTATTGTAAAAAATTTTAATTGCTTCACATTCATCCCAAGTACCTGTTACATAGCGAGGATTGTTTTGCATAAGTGGGCGATACAATTCGATAAGATCAGACATTTCTGCAGGGTCGCCTGTTTCTGTGCCGATCATGATCATTTCAGGGTTGGCAAAGTCCCACTTTACACTGCCCATGGCAATCAAATACGGATTGTATAAAAACTGGTGTTTGCTATCTAGCATGCTGTAAAACTCACGCCGTGTAGTACCCGGAAGCACTGTTGAAATAAGCACAACTCGCTTTGCTTCAGTGGCATGTTCGTTTACCATTCGAATAGCATCTTTTACAGCATCATGCCCAAAGTCTTTTGGTTCCATGTGCGAACTTGGCACGCTGCCGTCATAGCCTTCTGCGTGCGGAGTTTGTACAGCAATAAAAATCCAATCACTGTTGTCAATCATCTCCTTGGCTGTTTCGCAAACTTTTACCAGCTGGCTGGTGCGCGGGTAAATATCGTAACCATGCACAGTGTATTTTTCCGCCATTACTTCGGCGCAGTCAAGGCCGAGTTTGCCAAGTCCAATAAAACCAATTCTCATATGAGGGTACCTTTCTAGATGTCTGTTCCTACTACTAATTTATACAATTTTGTCACCCAGGTGTTAGAAAATAAATTTTTAATCAAGTACTTTTATCCATGGGGCGAAAAAGCATTTCAAAACATAATTGACAACCAAGAAGACAACAGACCAAACTTAGATTACGATGATCTTCCAGTAGTTATGTGTCACGATCAAGAACCGTTAGATTTTGATTTATACAACGACGGCCAATTTGAAAAACAACAAACAACTTTTAAAAATAACCCAAATGTTCAACGTGCAATAGATCAAGAATACAAAGATCTCAATCTACGTTGGGTAGATCCGCTGAACAAAACAAAATACTGGATATTATTGCACAGTGAATTAAACTCGCCTCAAATAACAAAATACAAATCCACTGGATTATTTAAGTGTGCATATTGGTGGAGTCATGCAATTATTGCTCGTGATTGGTATAGATTTGCTGAATATGATCAACGTTTATTGGAATTGCATAGCAAAGTAGCCAATTGGCTGGTATATGCCAGAGATACCACAGGCAAAAGAGAATATAGAAAACGTTTTTTAGATATTTTAAGATTTGTGAGCAACGTTCAACTAGGTAGCATAGATACCGATGCTGTTGTTACTAGCGATAGCAGTGCCGAATACAACCACGAAGACTATACAAAAACCAATTGCAGCATTGTGCTAGAAACTGTTTTTGATAATCGTATCCACCTTACCGAAAAAACACTGCGTCCAGTTGCATGCGGACATCCATTTATGATATTGAGCGGACCAGGAACGTTAGAATACTTGCACACTTATGGGTTTGAAACATTTTCTCCATTCATTGATGAAAGTTATGATACAGAACCACACTGTGACAAGCGCATGATCATGGTGCTATCTGAAATGGATCGTATTAACAAGTTACCTCAAGCAGATCAAGATCATATATGGAAAGCATGTGCAGCAATAGCAAGACGCAACAAGGAACTGTTTTTCAGTGATAAATTTTTTAATCTAATAACACAAGAGTTAAGAACCAATGTGCTGAGCGTATAGTTCAACATTCCAGCAATAGCAAGGATGGGATACATCCTTACTTCTTGGCTTTGCCAACTGCTTGTGCACCAAAGAATGCTGCAACAATTGCTGCTACTGAAACAAAGTATACTGCTGCCATATCACCTAGTATTTTTGCTGCTTGATCAATTCCGCCTAACACTGCAACTAACACAATAGCTGGATACAGCAACATACCTGCTAAACTAAACCAAGCCATCTTACGCTGCGCATCACGCATTGCATCTGCATCCTCAAGTTCCTTGCGTTTAAACTCAAGGTACATTGCTTGTTCTTCGTTACTGACTACGCCATCACCGTTTGTGTCGGCTGGATGGTAACCCACTGCTTGTTTGGCCGCAGCAATTTCATTTTTTAGATCGTCTGCCA
>Ga0208767_1004304_pt1 | contig 10053 bp, 23 predicted proteins | sample VirMetDEL_Mar_21_FD_184514 | JGI IMG/M metagenome (GOLD analysis project Ga0208767, IMG submission 184514) | Aqueous microbial communities from the Delaware River and Bay under freshwater to marine salinity gradient to study organic matter... | ecosystem: Environmental > Aquatic > Marine >... | reverse complement strand
TACTTTTCAACTCCGACCAATCAGCCAACCGAGGCACGGTTACAACGGGCGGAGGCACGGGCATCGAGGGCAACATTAACACCTATTTCGACATCGTATGAGTTGGTATATAGGAACACTTGAGGAGGTTGAAGCCTACAACCAAAAGGTCAACGAGGCGAAGGCGTACAATGGAAGCATCACAAGCAACTGGGCGAACCCACGGCAGCACCCTGACGGGAGCAAGTGGGCGATCGCTGCGAACAACTCGATCGAGCCACATGAAGAGAGCAGCCTTATCTTTACAGAATCACTCTCGGAAGACTGGACTCCCGAAGAAGAACTCTAAAAAATGGCGAACCTTTTCGACTCCGCGAGCCTCTTGCTCGTCGCATCTGCATTCAAATCAGCAAAAGCATACAGCGTAATACCAACCGACGGAGACGGAGACTTCACGTTCGCCAGAGCAGCGACATCCTCACGCACGAAGAGCGACGGCACGACGGAGACAGGCATCGCCACCAACGTCCCCGCGCTCCACTACGGCACAGTGGGCGACCCGGAGACGTGCCCCTCCTTCCGCGTTGAGAACAGCACAGCAGCCGCCACCTTCACCCTCTCGAACATTGTGAGCAACAGCATCCTCACAGGAACGGCCGGCACGCTGATGCTCGAGGGCAAGATACCCGACAGCGTGACGGGGTTCATTGACATCGGCTTGAGCTCCGACTTCAACAACAACCGCCTGCGCACCCTCAACACAGGCTTCAGCGTAGTGCAGGGAGGCTCGGTCGTCTCCTCTGATGGGACGATCTTCGACAGCGATGGGACGCATATCGTGACACGGATCGCAGTCTCTTGGAGTGGAGCAGGGGATGCAGCAACAGCCACGCCCACCATCCTGATGAGCCAGAACGGAGCGACCAAGACCCACAGCATCACCGAGTGGAACGATGCGAGCTACTTCGACGAGATACGCATCACAGGGAAGAGCAGCGACGACAGCGACGAGATCAAGGTCTTCGCCCTCTGGGACACCGCCCTCACGCAGACCGAACTGAACACAATCACAAATGCCGGGTAAAAGCGACGAGATACGCCTCCACCTCATCAGGGAGCAGGAGGACGCGTGGCAGACGACAGGACGCCTTGAAGACCGCAACGGCATCGAGATCGCCAAGACCCTCGAGCTGCCGTGGAGGAACAACGAGCGCAACATCTCACGAATACCGGGCGGCATCTACCCCGTCATCAAGCACATCAGCCCCAAGTTCGGGCAGTCTTTTTGGCTGCAAGACACGGGCAGCCGTTCGCAGATACTAATTCATGCGGGAAATTATCACCGAGATACACACGGCTGCATCCTTGTAGGTGAGGGTCTTAAGGATATCAATGGCGACGGCCACCTCGATGTGTACAACTCTCGCAACACAATCACCAAGTTGCTGCGGGCTTTGCCTCGTAAATTTGCAATGAAGATCACAACAATCGGAGAAGATGAAATTTGATCTGGACGAGATAGGCATCAACATCGGGCTAATGATCGGGGGATTCTTCGGCAGCCTGATCACCATCAAGAAGAAGCGCGACCTGAAGGAGCAGCTCTTGAGCGTAGTCACGGGCACAATGTCGGCCAACTACCTCGCCCCTGTTCTCATCGACTGGTTGAACTTGACGGGCTCTTCCCAATACGGCACGGCCTTCATCGTTGGCTTCGGTGGCCTGAAGATGGTCGAGGCATTCTACCACAAGTTTTTTGACAAGGTCACCAAGTGAACAAGCAGCGATTCATCGGGGAGCTCATTCAATGGCTTGTCATTGCCCTGCTCGCCTTTGCCATGTTCGCATGGATTGAGGTCAGGTTCTTCCTCCCCACTCTGGAGCGCGACATCGAGAAGGTCATCCACCACGACACCATCTACATCGTCAAGGGGGACACTCTGAAGCCCTGAAGGGCATGAATCCTTGTTACCAAGTTTATGAGGACGGGTCTCTCTTCCTTGTGTACTTTTGCCTGCATCAATACGCCCCCGACGATGACAAGGTTCTCTACTTCCAGATACCGCCTGCATATTCCTGACTCCGACATTCTCAAGGTGCTGATCCTGATCACCACCATCTGCATCCTGTCGCTCACCTCCTGCTCCGCGAACTGGCACTTGAAGAGAGCGATCGCCAAAGACCCGAGCATCATTCAGCCGCCCGAGGTGGAGATCGTGGACACTACCATCATCATCGAAGAAATTCGCGCAGAGACGACTTTTGTGGCTCTTCCAGTGGATACCATTACAATCGAAAAAGAACGCCTTAAAATCAAGATAAAGCGCATCCACGACACTCTGGTGGTTGATGGTGTCTGCATGACCGATACAATCCGCATCATTGAGGAGGTGGAGCTTCCTCCGGTCATTAAATACGAGCCGCGCCCGACGTGGCAGACCATCCTCGCGTGGCTGTTAGCCGGGCTGTTCGCTTTTAAGATTGTGCAGAGAGCGATCGACCGCTTCTTGAGCGTCTGATTTCTATGGCCAGTTCAAAACTTGATTAATTACATCCTTGCATTCATTGTATTGTTCTTTATGCATGGGGTTTTGCTCCCAAAAACATTTGCCAGCACTTGTGAGCAAATCCATTTTTGAATAATAGTTGCCAAGGTTTTGTGCGGGGAAATGCTCTTCCATTAATTTGTTAGAAAAGTAAAAGCCCTCAATGAAGCCAATGCAGAAAGCTGTGGGGGTAACAATCTTAGGGTCGTTTTCCTTTTTGTAAAAATCCCATTGTTTTTTTTGTCCATTATGGAAGCCTTCGCGGTATCCATCCTCTTTTCCCTCGGCAAATCCAAGGTTATAAGATTCTGATTCATCTTGAACTATCTCTACATCTGGATATGTTGTGAAGGCGTTGTGCATTATGATTTCATCCATCTTGGACTTTTTGACCATAAACCATTCGCCCCTTACTCTGTATTCTTCTAACTCAACATGAAGCTTGTGCTCCATCATGTAGTCGTTACCTTGGCGCACTTCTTTTGTTGCTATCAGAACAATTTCTTGAGGATTGGCTGTCTGCAAATCCTTAACCCTTCTTTTAGGGCTTGTTGAAATACCAATCTTGTAATATTTCCCGCATTGCATTATGTAGACCATTGGTTTTTGGTTTTGATTGACGGGGCTAATGTAAAATGAAAAAATATTTTTTGTGTTGAAAAGAGTTTTATATATTGCAGCCGTCAAAACAACCAACATCATGAAAACACTATTCGAACGGCTACGGCCAGAGCAGCGCGAACGCCTGCAAGAAATGAAGAAGGAGATGCCCTTCGTGCAGGACGGCCTCGTTAAAACCCTTCAACAGAACACCCTCCTCATCCATGTGCCCTTTGGCGATGTGATCGACATCGTCCGCTACTTGGGAGACGGGCGGCACTCCATCGGTGACGGCATCACAGCGATATACGACTGCTTCGAAGACATAGACACAGGCGACGAGCCGAGCCTTCAATCGGATCACAACGCTCAAACAACCAACACATGAGCAACTTTTCATTCATCCCAGAGGGGCACAAGATGCCCTCGAGCAAAGGACGCTACACCAAAGTCAAGGAGGGGGAGACCCTCAAGCTGCGCGTCCTATCTCTTCAGATCGTCGACGGCTTCACCCGTTGGACGAACGACAACAAGCCCATCAGGTGGCGCAATGGCGAGGACGAGCCTGCGGGCTTCGACTTCAGAGAAGGCGACAAGGCAAAGTACTTCTGGGCTTTGGTCGTATGGAACTACGAGACCGAGCAGTCAGAGGTGTGGGAAATCACTCAAAAGAGTATCCTTGACTCCCTGCGCAACTACGCGACGGACGAGGACTGGGGGCATCCAAATGCGTACGACCTCAAAATCTCACGCACTGGGGCAGGGCTCGAAACATCCTACGCCCTCACCGCGCTGCCACACAAGGCAATGTCGAAGAAGGTCGAGGAGGCGATGAACACCAACTTCCCGGACGTTCACGCGCTCTTCACAGGAGACGATCCCTTTCAAGCTGCGAAGTGATGGGGGCAAGCCGCGAGCTATTCATCAAAGAGCGGGAGGCCAATGCTTCCCGCCACGATGAGGACTACCAGTATTTGCAATGGAGTCTGAAAAACAAGAAGGCCAACAGGCCAAACAAATCAACCAACCCAAAAAGAAAGAAATGAAACACCTTTCAAAATTGATGGACAGCCCGACAAAAAGGACGGAGCAGTTCAATGTGTTACTCTCGAAGGTCGAGAAGTCAATGGTCGAAGAGATGGCCGAGTTCTACGAGCTCACGCCCTACAACTTTATGCGCTCCGCTATCCCTGCGCTGTACAAGTTGATGGAGGCAGAGAGGAAGGAGAAGGCGCAGGCGCAGTCGATGGAGTTGAACCTGAAAACCGACGAGCAATGAGCCAACCAAACACATACGAGGAGGTCATGGCCAACATGGTCACCGAGATCGAGGAGGGCAACGAGAGCGCGCTTCAGGCGTTCCTCTCCTTCCGCAACATCGAGAAGGTCGCAAAGGACTGCATGAAGCAGATCGAGCACCTTGCACTGGAGGAGCTATCTGACCACAACGGAAGGCTCGAGCAGGGCGACATCGTTATCGAATCACGCAGCAGCGCGGGTCGGTGGAAGTTCACCGACGACGCTCACGCGGCACTCAAGCAGCAGCTCAAGGATGCCGAGGAACTGCGCAAACAAGCGCACAAGCTCCACCTGAAGGGCAGCGAGGTGATCGACCCAGAGACGGGCGAGATCGTGCCGCCTGCGGACTACACCCCCGGCAAGGAGACCATCTTCATCTCTAAAGCACGGAAATCATGATTCGCAGATCACTCATGTCCAAGCTCTCCGAAAGTGACCGCCAGAAGGTCGAGAAGAGCGAGAACAGCACCATCGTGCTCCCTGCCCTGCGCACCCACTCCTTCGCCATGCATCTGACCATCCTCGAGGCGGTCATGGTGTGGCAGATCATCAAGGGCGGCAACGTGCGCTTCGACTTCGTTGAATTCGCAAACCTATTTGAAACGCCATGATACAACCCATCCTTTTGACCATCGCGCTGTGCTCCGTGATCTTCTTCTTCGTTAAGGAGATCAGGAGCACCATCATCGAAATCAATCAACACCTAAATAACAACAACCAATGAATACACAGACCAGTTTCACCGACTACTTGAACAGCTTTACAGGTAAGTCTAAAGAGAAGCCAACGACGCAAGACCATCAAGTCGTGGCGCAGGTAGTCCAGACCAAAGACTACCAACAATTCAACAAGGCCGCAGGCAACCGCGACGTGATACAGCTCCACGTTGAACGCCTCAAATCCTCAATGGAGCAGGAGTACCTCATGAGCCCCATCATCGTGAACGAGAAGATGGAGATCATCGACGGGCAGCACCGCTTCGAGGCAGCGCGACAGCTCGACCTTCCGATCCGATTCATAAAGGTCAGAGGCTATGCCTTGAGCCAGATGCAGCAGATGAACGCTCTGTCGAAGGACTGGGGACTTATGGATCACATAAAGGCTCACGCTGACCTTGGAAACACCAACTTCAAGCAGCTCATTCGGTATATTGATGAGCAATCTGAAGACCACTCCTTCCGCACAATCATGACTTCATTGGGATTGAATGGAGGTGTAAATTTTCAGCAATTCAAAATTGGGGAATATGTGCATAAAAAAAACAACGAGATCAAATCCTTGAAAGTATTGGAGAGCTTGGAAAGAATGAAGCCATTCTACAAAGGAGCTAACAGGTTGAATTTTATCCGCGCCATCATGTACCTAATGAAGCACGACATCTTTGATGTAGACCTCTTTATTGACAAGTTGAGCAAGTACAGCGCCATGATGATGGACTGCACAAGCAGAGCCCGCTACATTGATTTGATCGAGCACATCTACAACTACAAGAGCCGTAAAAAGGTCTCACTCAAATACCTCTCCGATGATAGAGATTAGACAAAAAGCCGAGCGCAAGTTCTGCAACATCGGAGGCCTCTGGTACATCTTCAGGAAGCTCCTCTTCGCCCGCGAGGTGGAGGTGCTGATCTACTTCCCCGACGACATGAAGAACGCGCACATCAGCGAAAAGCGAGCCTACAAATGGAAGCCCATCCTCGGCTATCAGGGGAGGGGTAGGAGTCAGGACATCTGCTTCAGGGCAACCTCCGGGGGGCGCGTCTTCGAGACGGCCAAGACCTACGAAGACGAGCGGGGGCGATTGTTGGGCGTGCAGGAGCTCAAGGCGAGCGCATCCAATGAGATACCCGTCAAGGCGTACATGATGAGCCGCAGGCGGGGCGAGTGGCTGCCGATCCTCCCGCTGCACCCATACCCGAGCAATTCTTTTCGGTATCGCGTGGCGATCAGGCGGATAAGGTAGTATCTTTGAGGTGTGTCCCCTTCGACTTTACGGACGCATGAGGTACTAATTAAGCTCTACAACGGAGGCGCGAGGTCGAAGGCGTGCTGAAGTTGTGGGGCTTCTTTTTTGGACTAAAATGAAAGACGACAAGACAAACGAGCGCAAGGCGTTCAGCTTCCTCCGAAGCTACTACAAGACATTACAAGAGCTGCCAGATGATAAACGTCTGCGAATGTTCGACGCGATCACAGCCTTCGCCTTCGATGGATGCGAGCCGAGCAACCTCGAGGACTGGATCGAGACGGCAATCTGGCAAGGAATGAAGGGAACGCTCGAGCCCTCCCGCAGGGGGTGGTGTGACAAGATGGGCATCCCTTACGAAGGGGGTGCTGAACCCCCTTGCCAAGGGGTGGTGGATACCCCTTACCAACAGAAGAGAAGAGAAGAGAGGAGAGAAGAGGAGGAGAGTAAAGAAGAAAAAGAGATTTTTTTGCCTTTTGAGACTGACACCTTCAAGGCTCAATGGCAGCTCTGGAAGCAGTACCGCAAACAGCAGCACCGCTTCACCTACAAGTCACCCGCCTCGGAGCAGGCAGCACTCACCGAGCTCGGCAAGATGTCCGGCAGTCAGGAGAAGAAGGCTATCGCCATCATCCACCACACGATGGCGCACGGGTGGAGGGGCTTCGTCGAACCAAAGCCAGAGGAGAATAGCAGCAACATGATTAACGTCGCAGATATATGAACTCGGACATCTACAAAAATTGGCTGCGTACATTGTCGCCCGAAGACCTACACAAGGAGGAGCACAACCTCAAGTTCATCATCCGCGAGATGATCAGCACCGAGGCGCGGCACATGGCAGAGGCCAAGCTCAGAAAATTGAAATACATAAAAAGCCAAACAACCTAAACACCAAAGAGAGATGAGTGAAAATTTTAATAATAAGACCGTTACCCTACCCAAATTTGAGAAAGCGTGGTCTTTAAGAAAAATAAGAAGCGACATAAATCCAAAATGCGTTTGCAAAGGTGGTTTTTGCTATAAGTGGGAAGGCATCAAAATAGTGAAAGCATGTAAAACCAAAGAGAGATGAACCAACTCGCACCACTGACCGCTGACGTCGTAGCGGCAAAACAAGGGCAGCAGATGAGCTCCCTGAACGATGACGACCTCGGGGCGTTCCTGCGCGATGAGGTGAAGAAAGCTCTGAACCGACTGGGGCGCAAACAGATCGACCCCGACGTTCTGAAGATAGCAGTCGAGGACATCGCCAACGACCTCCGCACGAAGTACCGCATCTTGACCATCGAGGAGGTGAGCATCGCCTTCAGAGAGGGGGCGCGAAGGAACGAGGAGCACCTCTTCAGCTCCCGCACCCTCGCCCAATGGCTCGAGACCTACATGAAGGAGATCAGGATCAAAGCCTTCAACCATTCTCCGAAACCAGAGAAGGCACTCCCGCAGGAGACCTTTGACCGGGAGGAGTTCATCATGAAAGCCTTCGACCGCTTCAACATCGGAGGGGGGCTGTATGGTGCGGAGCGATTGTACCACCACCTCGAGCAGATGGGCAAGATCGACATGACCACCATCGAGAAGTGGCAGGCTCTCAAGGACACGATCGAGAAGGAGATGGAGGACACGGCCAACTGCATAAGCAACCCCATCCTGCGCAACGCAGCACGCAAAAGGATGGACGAGCTGAAGGCTGCGAAGATTGAGCCGACGAAGGCCGAGGAGTGGATCAGGGTGGCAACGATGCGCCACATCGTGGAGAGCTACTTTCGGAAGTGCTACCTGTCAAAAGTGTCTCCAGTATGAAGCAAGACGAAAGCCGCCTTCAGATGGCCTGCGTCAAGTGGTTCAGGATGCAATACCCGCAGCACAGGAAGCTCCTCTTCTCCGTCCCGAACGGAGGCTTCCGCAACATCTCCACAGCGAAGCGCATGAAGCTCGAGGGCGTGGTGGCAGGAGTGAGCGATCTGATCCTCCTGATCCCCTCCCATGACTTTCACGGCCTCTGTATCGAGATGAAGACACCCAAAGGCAGGCAGACCGACCATCAGAAGGCATGGCAGACCCATGTCGAGCAGCATGGCTATATTTACGCTCTCGCCAGATCGGTCGAGGAGTTTCAGAACATTGTCAGCGATTACCTAAACCAACACACCAACACATGAACATCAGCGAAAAATTCACAGACAAGCAGCTCTTCCACTTCGCCCTCCGGGTCAAGTGCGAGCAAGATGACATCCCGCCCGAGGAGGTGGTGATGAAGACGCGCAAGAGGCACATCGTCGAGGCGCGGATGATGATCAGCAAGCTCCTCCTGAAGGAAGGGCTCACGCTCTCCGAGATCGCCCGCTTCCTGAACAAAGACCACGCGACCATCATCCACTACCGCAATTTGCACGACGACCTGATGAAGACGGACGCGAAGTACAAGTTCAAGTTCGACAAGCTCGTCAGCGCGTTCAGGTACGAGATGGTCACAGGCGACGCGCAGCAGTGGCGCGACTTCGTGGACAAGGCCAACGAAGCATACGACGAGCACGGGTGGGGCGTGGAGATGCTCCAGTTCCTCTACGAGATGAAAAAGGCATAAATGGCAACCTTCGAGAACGAGCGACCCGTCGGCAAGCGTCTGGACTTCTACGCAAGGGAAGAAGCCAACAAGATGCAGGCCTACCTCATCTGCGCGAAGACCGCCCGCAAGTTCTGGAGGATGTTCACCGCAGAAGAGTACAAGATCAGGCGCATCGCGAACTCGGGCGCTCCTGTCTCATTCGAGGAGTTCAAGGAGCACGTTCGCTCCCGAATTGATAACTTTGAGCTGTCAAGGGTGCACCACCTCCACGACCTCATCGAAGAGGGCAAGAAGGTCGAAGCCATTGACTACTTTTTCACATCAAGAAAAGCATGGATAACAAATCAGCCGGACTCGGAGATAGCATTGAAAGGCTCACGGAGGCAACAGGGATCAAGCAAGTGATCAAACGCTTCACCAAAGCCACAGGCATCGACTGCGGCTGCGACAAGCGCAAGGAGATACTGAACGAAATGTTCCCTTACCAGAAGCCCGCCTGCATGAACAGAGCACAACACTCCGTCTGGCAGGACTTCAAGGAGAACAGAGGGCAGAAGATCACCTCCCCCGAGCAGGAGATGGTGGCGCGGATGCACTCCGACCTGTTTCACCACAAATTCACAAAGCCCTGCACCTGCTCTCCCAAGAAGTGGAACGAGTGGATCAGAGACATCGACCGCATTTTTGAGACCTATGGAAAGACGACCACTAAAGACGCTTAAAGCGAACCCCAACAATCCGAGGGTCATCAGGGACGAGAAGTTCAAGAAGCTCGTCAAGTCGATCAAGGAGTTCCCCGAGATGCTCGAGGCTCGCCCTGTCGTAGTCAATCCCGACATGGTGGTGCTCGGTGGCAACATGAGACTGAAGGCACTCCGCGAGGCAGGGGTGGAAGAAGCTCCCGTCTACATCGCATCATGGGACGAAGTAAAGCAGCGGCAGTTCATCATCAAGGACAACGTGGGCTTCGGGGAATGGGATTGGGACGCGCTCGCCAATGAGTGGAACGAGGAGGAATTAGAAGAATGGGGGCTCGACATCCCGGGCTTCGAGGAAGAGCCAGACTTTGAAGACCTCATCGGAGAGGACAAGGA
>Ga0208767_1004299_pt1 | contig 10057 bp, 10 predicted proteins | sample VirMetDEL_Mar_21_FD_184514 | JGI IMG/M metagenome (GOLD analysis project Ga0208767, IMG submission 184514) | Aqueous microbial communities from the Delaware River and Bay under freshwater to marine salinity gradient to study organic matter... | ecosystem: Environmental > Aquatic > Marine >... | reverse complement strand
TTACTGTTCCTGTATTGGCTGGTTCGATAATTGTAAAAGTAATATCGCTTGATCCTAAAGTTGCGTTAGTGTCAGTAGTACATAAATAGATTGTATCTCCATTGGTCGTACCTTCTTGAACAACAACAATCTGACCAGCTAATTCTGCTATTGTATCATAGTCAGTATTTCGAGTAGCAGTTCCACTAGCCACTACATCGTAGATACCATTAGCACTAGCAGAGCTTTGATTTTTGACTAAAACCTTATCTCCAGTAACTAGAGTAATGCCATCAATCGTGTCGCCATTTTGTAGGTCAGCAGTAAGATCAACATTCGCAGTTGTTGCTACTCTTGTAATAATTCTTGTCTTTAATCCAGCGACTAAGTTATCGACATAAGTCTTAGTGGCGACATCAGATCCAGAACTTGGTGAACCCATACCTGTAACAGAACCGCCTGTAATTGCTACACTACTTGCATTTTGTGTAGCCATTGTTCCTAATCCAAGATTAGTTCTTGCTGTTGAGGCAGTAACTATATCGGATAAGTTATTAGAAGCTGTTAGTTTAGAGTCGATCTGTGTTTGAATAGCAGAAGTGACTCCATTTAAATATCCGAACTCTGTATTAGAAATAGATCCATCGTGAATTTTAGTAGCATCAATCGTACCCGCTAATTGTGCATTACTTATTGTTCCTGTTAAGGCACTTGCTGGGTAGCTAGTAGCATCTTGTAAGTCGAAAGCTGGGGTTAAATCACTACCCCCTAAAGAAAGAGTTACACCACCATAATTAACAGTAGAGTTGGTGAGGCTAGAATTACCAATATTAGATAAGGTGTTCGATGCACCACTAATAGTTTTGTTAGTTAAAGTTTGTGTTCCTGTAAGGGTTGCCACAGTAGAGTCAATAGCAACTGTTAATGTGTTTAATGAACCTGATGTATCAATACCAGTTCCACCAGCAATCGTTAAAGTTTCACTATCTAAGTCAATAGATAACGCACCCCCACTATCACCTTGAAAATCTAAATCTTGAGCAGTTAATTGAGCATCAACATACGCTTTAATTGATTGTTGTGAAGCAACAGCAGTCGCACTATCGGAAGCCATATCATCTTCATCTTTAAAGGCAGTACCACTTATAGATGTATTAAGAACAGGGCTAGTAAGGGTTTTATTAGTAAGTGTCTCTGAGCCTGCTAAAGTTGCAAAATCATTATCTGTTAAAGCAGTATTAAATTGAGCAGTAGTTCCTGTTAAGGTGTTATTAGTAAGATCAATAGACTTGTTAGTTAAGGTAACTGTTCCACTATCCACATAAGCTTTAACTGATTGTTGAGAGGGTGGTAAGATAGCTGAGTTACTTGCCATGTTATCTTCGTCAATAACTGGAGTAGCTGGGTTACTATAAGTAGAACCTAGATAAACATCTAATGTGGTATCTGAGCTAGAAATTGTGCCAGAGTCTAAAGTAAAAGTTAAAGTGGTATTCGGAGAAGAATAAGAGCTAGTAGCAATCTTTCCATAAATAGTACCGGTATTTGCACCATAAATTTTAACTCTTCTACCAGCATGATGACTAGATGTTATGTCAGAAGCGACAGTTACTGAAGTAGAAGAGGCATAAGAAAATGTAGTAGTTCCGTCACCATCACCAAGAATGAACCATTCTTTGTCGTTAAATCCGTCTCTGATGTCTTTAACAATCTCCCTCATGGAGTTGTTTACTGCACTAGGAGCCATTCCCTCACTAATAGAACTTCCATTAACTGAAGTGTTACTTGATGCTGTAGTGCTATAATTTTTTATTGCCATGTTACTTTAATAATCCTCCACTGTAAGGTGCTTTTGTATATGTTCCGTCATTTTGTCTAATCATTTTTATCGGTATATTTATGTTTAATGCATCTGAAGCTTCTTGGCCTACAGTTGCTCCAGCATAAGGTGAAGCTCTATTTGCTCCCTGACCAAGAGCATTAATTGTATTGGTTAGATATTTTGTTGTTATAGGTGTTTGATACATACCCATATACCCTAAGAAGGGTAATGATTTTGCTACAGAAGCTCCTGTAACTCCACCAGCAACAGCACTAGGAACACCAGCGTTAGCTCCTAAGATACTTGATCCAATAACGCTTCTTTCATAAGTTCCAGAATTAGGAATATCAAAATTCATTAACTTATTAATTTCTTGAGTTTCTTTTTGTAGTCTTCCTTTATTAGTTAAAGTATTAAGTTTGTTAGCAGAGCTATCTAACATTTTAGAAGAATTTAATAATTGAGTTGTTGTAAATCCTGACCCGGCAGATTTGTTAGAAGCATTAGCAACCACTAATAAATCACCCCAAGCATCTTTTGAAGATGCATATTTTTTTACTATTTCTTCAGGGTTAGTATTTTTTACATAATTAGAAAAGATGTCGTATAGATCTTTATAAGCAAGAGCTTTGGTTTCGTTTTCTGGTTTGTTTGTTAAACTCTTTGTATAGTTAAAGGTATTATCTCTTAGATGTCGATCAGCATTTTGAAAATCTTTACCAGTTAAAATATTCTTATTTTTAAAAACTAAATTTTCAATATTGGTTTTTAAGAATTTGTTTTCAGCTTCGTCAATTACTAACTCATCAATCTTAGCAAACATCTGATCTTTAAGAGCTTTAGTGTTATTGATTGTTAATTTAGATGTAGAGTCATCTAAAGCTTCTTTAATACTTTTAACAAGGAATAGTTGTTGTTGATCAAATGATAAATTATCTGGTATTTTAGTATTAATCTTTTTTAAGATATCATTATAGACAGAAGTATTATAAGTCTGCTTAGAATTAAGCATTGCATTTTTCGTACCAATAAAAGGAAAGTTAGTAAAAACATCTTCTATTTTTTTAATAAACTCTCCACCTAGGGTTCCAGATGTAGCTTGTCCGGGTGTTAGGTTTACACCTTTTTTAATTAAGTCTTTTGCAGTGTTACCAATTACAGGAGCAACCGCTTGAACCACTGGAGCTACTGCTGTACTAATAGCACCACTAATAACACTGTCTTTAATTACCTTATTAGGATCATCTTTCCATGAAGCATCAGATTTACCAGCACCATAAATAGTACCTAAAATACCTGACTTTAATGCTGTTGAGGCAAATGTCTTACCTACTCCGGCTGAGCCTGTTAATAAAGATCCAACTAATTCACCAACAAAAGCAGTTTTCGGATTATCTTTTTTATATTGAGAAATATCTTTATTTATTTCATTTTTAATATCTTCATAAGATTTGTTTTTTTCAATAAAAGTTCTTACATAGGCTTCTAATTCATCTCCGAAACCCAATGCTGTTCCTTGTCCTAAAACAATTCTTGCTAAATTTACTAATGAGCTTTTTTGTGGTGCATTTCCAGAGGAATATCCACTGTCCATTATTTTACCCATAATTAACTAATCCCCATTATATTTTGATACATCTCATCAGTTACTATTTTAAAAGTTTGATAGCTGTTATCATTTTTGTCCATGTTGTAATAAACATCCCCAACTTTTAAGGTTCCTTCTTTAACCGCACTAATAAAAGAGTCATCATTGTCATAAAATTTATCTGTACCTAAGACATACGCTAATTTATCTTTGTTATTAAATAACTCTTCATCAAACGCTTTGTTCAAAGCTTCCATTGAAAAACCTTCTGGATTTTTTCTTAAAAAGCTATCTGCAAATTCTGCAAACAATATATTTTGTCTAGCGTATGATCCTCTAGCTTTAACAATTAATTTGTTTGAATTTATGTCATTTCCTAATTGGACATTAGATTGACCATATAATTTTTGTTCAAAATCAGATGACGCACCAGATCCAACTGGTCTCATTCTTGGAGTTACATAACTAGCAAAAGATTGAAGCAAGGTTTGCATAGTTACATTTTGAGCTTGTTCTGGTGTTAATAGACCAAGGGATAAGGCATATTGTTTTACTGGTAATAAATACTCTTGTAATCTACCAGTATCTAAATCAGGGTTAGCTAATATCCTGTCCATATTTTCATAAGCATTAGCAAGATCTGAGCTTTGCATTGCAACATCTTGATACTTTTGAACAGTTTTTATATCATTTTCAAATTGTGATAAAAAAATCTTGTCTTCTTTACTATCTCCAAATTTTATAACAGTATCTGATCCGCCTACTTTAGATATTTCGTTTGTGGCTTTATTTCTTTTGTAAAGCTTTCCATCAATATAAACATCTTCAAACATTTGAGGATTTGCTTTCATTCTTTCTGATTCAGCTTTGTATTTTTCTAATTCATAATTTTGATTTGCAACTCCCATGTCATAAGCTAACTTTGATTGATCAGCTTTAGACTTTAGATATGCTTGATAGCCCGGTTGTAGTCTCTCTATAATGGACATCGGTACATTAGAAGATCTCGTGTCAATACCCGCTACAAAAGCTTGGCCCTGAGGAGACACCGCTAAGTTTAATAAATTGTTTTTATAGTTAGGGGGTACATTAGGGTTATTAGCATTATTAGGCATAGGTGTTAAAGAATTTAACAAACCTTTTTCTGTTAAAGCATTAGCACCACTCATATTCGGTTGATTGTTATTAGTATCTAAAATGCTATTTCTCATATTTGGTTGAGAAGAAGGAATAGGAAAATTAAAGAAGTTAGGTTGATTAGATTGAGCTATTTTGGGTTTGCTAAAAGAAATACTATTACCTACAGGGGGTGTAATGTAATAAGGATTGTTGGGTGTGCTTCTAGGCAAATTATCTAAGGTTGCCAAGATTGCATTAATATCTAATTCAGCCATTAAAAGAACCCTCCGAGTAATCCTCCTAGCAATGCTCCAGTACCTGAACCTAGTCCAATAGTTTTTCCTAGATCAGCACCCATTCCAGCACCTTGTAATATGTTAGCACCGGTACTTCTATAGACAGGGTTATTGCTTATTTCTTGTGTTGGAACATTAGAACCTAAAGCTCCTAAGTATTGGTTGAGTTTGAAATATGGTTTTTGTTGTTCGTAATCAAAACGATTAATAGAGTCTTGTAGTTTTGCATACTCTAATTCTTCTTTAGAAGCTCCTACATTAGCAAGAGCTTGTAGATCATTATAATCAGCATCACCTAATCCCGGAGCAACATTTACTGCATCCATCATTCTAGCTCTTTCGTCTTGATAGTTTCCGTAATAAACTTTATTAGCTAGATCCCCTAAAGAGTCCGCTAAGACTTCTTGGTTAGCTCCAGAGCCAAATCGACCCGCTTTAGTAAAATAAGAATTGACATTTGAAGCTACATCTCCCGCCATTTGATTAAAAACAGATTGAGCATAAGGATTAGAAGTAGGTGATAAGTAATCACCAGAAAGAATTTTATTTATTTCAGATTGTGCAGAACCTAATAATGGATTACCCGCTAACGCTCTTTGTTTTGTTAATTCTAAAGCTGTATTTGTTTCAGGTGAAAAATTGACATAAGTAGCATTAGGATAGAAGTTAGGCATATCACTTTGATACAGTGATTGAGCATCATCCATCGCAATATCTAAATAGGGCTTGATATAATCTGATGGTTCGCTTTGTGTTGTTGTTGTTACATTAGTGGGGTTTGATGCTTTTGACATAGTTATAAATCCTTACTTAATAAAATTGCTTTCTCCTCGTAGCCTTTTAATTTTTTAACCCAACCTTTTCGACCAGCGACTTCTAGTTGAGTACAATGATTTTTCTTTGCAAATCTTTCTATTACTTCTTGTATTTCCTCTAGCCAATTATCTAAGTTTGTTCCCCCGGCTAAAACATAGCGTAGGATTTTTGCTTTAGGATATTCAGCTATTTCTGTGACCACTGCACTTTCCACACCTTTATTCCAGCTAATAAAAAGTTGAAATCGGTTTTCTTGCAAACCTCGTTCCACATCTATTATATCATAAGTGCCATCTAAGGCTTTGGTCAGTAGTGGTGCAACCTTAGTCCAAATAAGAAAAATATGTTCTTTTGGAACTTTGGTGCAAACATTATCCGATGATAACATAAGATAAATCTTGATCCGTATTGGCAGAGCTAGGGTGATTAACAGTACATGATCCATTTCCTCTATTAGTAATGTAGAGGCCATTTAAGGCTGTTCTAGCATTAGCGGTTTGAGGCATAAAGAGCAGTACGGAGTTCGCACCTATTCTAGCGTCTGTTAATGTAGTAGTTGAAGCAGATGCAGTTAAAGTAATTTCACCGGTACTGTTTATTTTACCATCCATAACATTGTTAATGGTAATAGCACATTGCCGGGCATGAGCTTTAGTATCTGGATTAGAGAGAGGTACAGTTAAAAACTGATTAGCCATTATCTCTTTCCTTCAGCTCTAGCTTCTACATCTACACCTGATAGTGTGGAAAAATTTCCACTAACATTAATGCGTAATCGATGATAGCGAGAGGTTGCTCGTAATGGACAATCCCCACTATCTTTTACTGAAACAGCACTACCTTCTGTCACTGCATTCATTTGAGATGATCGATAAATGGGAGTAACAGTTACTGTTGTATTCTCTCCATTTGCATCCACTATCGGTCTAGCATTAATTAATGTAGATCTTTTGTTTTCTATTCCTTCAAATTCTGTGGTATCGACAGTAGCGGATAAAGAACTACCTAAGAATTTACCAAATTTTTTATTAGAGCTAAAACCAGCAAGGCCGACAACACCTTCATCATAAAAGAAAGAGTCTAAAGATCGGGGTAAACCATCAAGGTTACCTAATACATCTAATGACTCTAGGGTGTTAAAAGCTTCCTGAGAGGCTGTATTAATAAAATATAAATCTAGTCCAGATCCTGTAGCCCAGCGACCAACAGAATAATTATAAATTAATAATTTATTATTGACTCCGGCTGAACCAGTAGAATTAGATCCTCGATAAGACCAGACAACTATGGAGTTGTTAGGGTCAATCGCACTAAAAACACTTTCTGGTTTAGCAACAAAATCATTAAAAAAGGTGTTATTAATTTTACCTGAACCAATGGGAACTAAATCTTGACCACCTTCTAAAGCATAAAACCCATCTTGAGATAAGAAGTAGATAGTATTACCAAAGGTAGAAATAGATCGAGGAGCGAAGCACCCCACATTTCCAATTTTGTTAAAAGTAAAAATTAATGGAGTTCCTATATACTCCATACGGAATATAGCTTTTTCAAAAAAGATAATTCCAAAACTTTCTGACCCTACAATACCCATTAATCTCCCATGCTCACCGGGAATATCTTGATAGCCGGATTGAGTTGTTTGACTAGGAGTCCAGTCGGAGCTGTCATTTAAAGCTGACCATTTAACTCGTTGAGGATACTCTACGCTTGACTCTTCAGTGTAACCAGCCACCACAAAGTCTCTAACAACAGTTAGATATTTTGCTTTTAATGAAGTTAAATCACTAAATGCAGTATCTGTACCTTCTAAGAATTTTTGGATGTTATCAGCAAAGTTAGTGCCTATAACATTGTCTCCAAATTTAGTAAAGCTCCAGAAGTCTCTTGTTCCTTCTGTGGTCGAATTATTATACCCACCTACTTTAGAGACATCTTGGAAGTCTCCATTGTTATCCATCTGGTACAGTTTAGTTTCATCACCGGCATAGTTAGTAATGCCCGTAGCACCAATAGAGGTAAATAAACCCACTGGGGTTGAAGTCAGAGCTGTATCACTTAACTCCACAAACCCGGGGAAACTTTTGTATCCTTCTTTTAAAGGAATAACATTATCGACTTTTAATGCTCCCGTATTTTGGTAAGTCGGAAGATCTGATTGTAAATCTCCAAATTTTATCATTAGACCACCGCATCAGCCGACATTTGTAAAGTTTGAGAAGCTGTTCGACCATTCTCTGAACTTGTATTCGCAATTCTTAAAGACTCTTTATATAACTTAGCCCAGACATCTAATCTTTCGTCTTGCATTAAGAAGGGTGCAGACTCCGCTAAAGAACCATATAAATATAAATCAGGATAATTAGTAAGAATTGAATTAGTTGTACTACTATCGGATAAGGCAGTTAATTTTTTAAAATAAGCAATCTCTAATGTTTGAGCAGAGTCAGGCTTAACACCCAGATAAATTTTATCACCAATAATAGTAAAGTAAGAAGGCTTACCAGCAGAAACACTTGCATTATAATCTTTGAAAAAATCAAAAGGAGCTTTGTATTGTAATATAGCATACGGACTTGATTGATAGATAATATACTTAGCTTCAATAAATCCTGTAGGCAGAGTATAACCTTGTGTTCCAGAAACTGTTGTAATAGAAGTATCTACTGTTTCCATTTCTCTAACTCGTAGCTCATTATTAATGCGAGACTCGGCCAATGTAATAAAATCCGGGATATAAGAAGTTAGGTCATCTCGGTTTAGATAATTAGCGATTGTTGTTTTTAAGTTAGTGAAATTGGTGATAGCCATTACAGTTTACCTTGGTAAATTCTAAAATTTTTATTGTCAGGGTCGTTTAACCATCGCTTCATGCGTTCTTTGTCTTTAATCGCTCCATTAGGATACATAATTCCTTTTTGAGCTAATTGCTGAACAATGATTAAAGGGATAGTTGCCACTTTATACATTTTGGCATCTTGAAACCCTTTTAGTTTATAAGCTTTGTCGTTAGCATCTTTTTTATTATTACTGATGACTTCAGAAATATCTTGAGAGTCTTCAATGTGAATTTTTTTCTCTCCCTCGTCTAAATGAATTTTAGACTTAATAACCTCTGACCCAGTATCAATGCTTAATTTTTTTGTCATTAGCCTTTGATTGCTTTTGCGATTTCCTTATCGATTGTATCCATGACAGCTAGTCCTTGATTAGCAATTCTCTTCTTGCCCATTTGGAAAAATCTGTCACCACCTTTGGCCATAGAAACTTCTTTTCCATCGCCTTTGGTCATAGTCAAATTGCTTTTACCTTTATGACTACCTCTTTTGTAAATAGATTTTTTAAACATTGTTGCTCCTATATGAAAATGAATGAGGGGGTATAAAACCCCCTCGATAGATAAATAATTATGCAGTCAGATTAAATACGCCGTAGTTGGCATTAGGTGAGTGGGCCACCAATGTCCATTCGCAAAGCAAAAGTCTCTTCTCGTTATCACCAGAAGAAGCTAATTCTTTGGTCTGGAAAGGTCTTAGTGTTCCCATCGCCCAGGTGTCCATCTGTAAGATGTCTACTCTGTTTGCGTTCTGTAGTCTGTTTGGTACGAATGATAATTCGCCAAAGTCTGACACATAGATATCGACAGCACCAATAACTGACATGGATGAAGCATCTCTATAAGCTGTGCTTACGCCTGTGAAAGCAGAAGCTAATTGCTTATGTGATGGAGTCATCATTACTACCTCTGGGTTACCACCTAATTGATAGGCTTTGAGTACACCAGCTTTAAGTAGAGCTTCAGTATAAGTTCTGTTAGTACCACCAGCGATTGCTGTTGCACCAGTACCAGCTGGGTTCGCAGATGGTGTACCACCTACTGAGAAGTTACCAGCAGAAGTTGAAGTACCAGGGATGTTACCACCATACCAGGTTCCTAAAGATGCACTCTCACGAGCAGTTCCTGAAGAACCAGATGCTTTTGCATTTTCAATTCCAACCATAGCTCTTTCAATATCTTTTTTAAGCTCTTTACCAGCTTTAGATAATTGATAAGCAAGTTCAGAACCTTTACCAGCCTGATCGACTGTTTCAATGGTTCCTGATACTGCTACAGCTTTTGCTGAGATTTGTGTTCTGTTGTTAAGTTTTACAGTGGCTGAACGAGATCCAGCTGTGTAGTCGTCACCTTCGACTTGTGCGTTTGCACCAGCGTCTGCGAGAGCATCCACAGACCATTCATGGAGGGTCTGGGGAACGCTGATTTTTCCAATTCCTGACATAAAAGGGGTGTCCGCTGGAGCGATGTTGTAAATAATATCCTCAAACGACTCTTTTATAGAATTGGAATCAAATGATTCAAATGTGTTTGTTGGAACGGCCATTTGATATTTTCCTTTCTATTATATTGCTTTGTGTTTAATCATCTCTTCGAAAACA
>Ga0208767_1004297_pt1 | contig 10059 bp, 13 predicted proteins | sample VirMetDEL_Mar_21_FD_184514 | JGI IMG/M metagenome (GOLD analysis project Ga0208767, IMG submission 184514) | Aqueous microbial communities from the Delaware River and Bay under freshwater to marine salinity gradient to study organic matter... | ecosystem: Environmental > Aquatic > Marine >... | reverse complement strand
TACAACATTCATCAAGATATCCTTCAGCTATTAATTTATCTTTTATTTTAGCAGCATCAAAATGGGAAGGATCAATTCTACCTTCTATAATATCTACTATTGCAGGTGTTTTTTTACCTCCATTTAAAAACTTGGGGATACCTTTGCCTGATTGGTTTTTATGTTGCTCAAAGATATTCTCATAACCTTCTTCAGTGGCATCATAGTTTTTAGCCCATTTTTTGTAATGAATGTAAGAAACACCTAAATAACGAGCCGCAGCGCGGTTTGATTTAGTTTTATTAACTGCTGCTCTAATTTGTTCAGCTGATAGTGGTTTTGCTTTAGGCATATCAGTTATTTAACATCATTTGGTCTGTGAGATACAACAAGTATTCCCACAAATCCTCCGAATTAGCCATTAAATGTTCCTCACCATCTACATCAACAAAGGGTATAAGTTTATCTTCTCCATCATATCTAGAATAGATGTAAAATAAAATGGCTTCTGAAGCAGCAGGAGCGAAACTAAAGTGTATTATACCTTCAATTACTTTAAAAAAATCATCATCGTAGGTTGAAAAGTCAAGCCCCATTTCATCTTCTAGATGGTTTTGGCGTTTCCAAACTTTTTCAAATAAATCTATAGTAGCAAGAAATTCTGATTTTAGTTTATCCTCTTCAGTATCATGTATAACACTCATTTCAAGGGAAGAACCTAGAATTTTCTCAATTACCTCTTTTAGTTCCTTTCTTTGTTTCATTAACCTTTCCTTTTAACTTAATTAATTCAGCACACTTATCATAATCTTCTTTAGCTTCATAAAACTTTATAGTTTTATCTATAACTTTAGGAAAATTAGATTTTTTTAATAAGAGGAAACAATCTAAATTAGTAATTGAGAATAGTTTAACTTCGTTATCTTTTATTTTTAAAGATTCCTCTATTACTTTTATAGATTCATCTAACAATAATTGATGAAAATCTTCACTTTCAACTAATTCATTAAGTTCTTCCTTATGATCATAGAGTATTTCTAATGAAAGAATTTCTCGCTCTTTTTTCTTCCTACCCATGGTTATAAATATTTAAGAATTTAACATTTGATATGTCAAAGCATCAACAAAGTAATATGGGGGAGGGAGACGATCTGTTACTCTATTATAAGTTCTAGAAGCTTCCCCTGTTTGGTGATAATGATATGTAATTATATCTAAACAAGGGTTAATAGGCTCATATCCCATTTCTTTAAAAGCATATGCTATTTTATTATCACATCCTGGTTTTCCCATATAAAAATCTGTAGGAATTTGGTTAGGATTAAGTAGAGGATTTTTCCAGATCCAAACATCTTGAGAACATCCATGATTTTTATAAAAAGTTATATTTCCATTGATTAATCTATTCCCATCTTCAGTGCCATGGCTAGACCACCTAGTTAAGGTTAATACATGTTTATCTAAATCAAACTGTTTAATTTTAGTAATACTGTGATCAAAATATATATCGGAATTAGCTAAAACTATTATATCATCTTGGGGAATGTTTTTAGTAGCATATTCTATATAATCTTGATAAGTGTTTCGCCCGTTTAGTGGGACTAAAATTACTCTATCGTTTACCTTTGGGGGGGTATCCTGGTAGAAGATATGGATTTTATCAAAACTGGGGTTGTTAAGGTTATCTATATAACAGAAATCTAATTCTTTTTGTCTTTCTTCCATAGAAGGAATATAATAATCTGTAAGTAAATGGATGTTCATTTTATTTATTTATAATTTTGTATATAATCACTACAAATTCCTATACATTGAGATAAATCATCATTAAAACTCTCAGGGAGAACCGCTACGCTATTTTTAATAGGTTGCTTTCCAGGGTAAGCCCAAAGTATTCCCTTACTTGTTATAGTTAGATCATCTTTTTGATGCCAAAAATAATTAAAATTTGGATAAGAAGCTAACCATTCTATGGCTAGAAGATTTTTACAATGAATCCATAATTTATCTTGTCTGGTTTTTATCCAATTATAGGAAATTTCATATTGGGCTATATCGTGTCCCAAGATAGGGGTATTGTCTTTTACCCAAATGTCAATTTCTACATCATAACCAGTTTGGATAGCTTCATCAATATAAGAAGGATGGTTTTCCCTACTAATATCTTTCCCATTAATATTTCCTCTATGTGAAATTAGAATCATTTTTTAGAAAATAAAATATCACATTCTGCCCCTGTACTATCTGGGGAGATTTGGGTAGTAAAATTAAATTGGGATAAGTATTGAGTAATGTTAGGGTGTTGATTGTCGGTATTTTTATATAATTCAACTTTATAAGCAGCTTCACATCTTCCTTCTTTTACAGAGGTAATCATAGACCCTAAACTTTTAAGTACTTTAAAATCATGTCCTTGGGCATCTACCCATAAATAATCTATAGAAGTTATACCATATAACTCACAAAATGTATCTAATCTTAGAGTAGGAACCATATATGAATGAGTAAATTTAAAATCTTTTCTCCCGGGCCAAGTGGTTCCTAAATCATCACTAAATTCATTTAAGCTACTAACCCCCCAACTTTCCCCAGGAACAGCAGCAACATTAAATTTTTGTATGGAACATTTTTCATCTATAGCAAAAGGCAAAATTAAAACATTTGGGTTATTTTTATATCTATCCCATAGTTTATAATATAATTCAACAACAGGCTCAAATACAAACAATTGAGTATCAGGAGACACAAACTTCCCAGTATGTTGGCCTAAATTTCCACCTACTTCTATTATAGTCTTTTTCATTGTATTTTATAATTTTCTAAATAATAATTTAAATCTTCTGGAGTACCTAACCCCCACATCCCTTCAGTATTAAATGTTCTAATCTGTAACCCTGCTTCTATTGCTTGGTTAAATACAGGACAAACATAAAATTCATTATTTACCCTAATATCTTTGTTAATCATTTGTTCTGCATATTTAACAAAATCAGAACCGTGTTTCCAATAATAATATCCTACGGTAGCAATATCTGAGATAGGATTCTTTTCTGCTACTTCCGTTACCAAACCTTGTTCATCTACTTTAGCAAAGCTCCATTTAGGGTGGGTAGCATTAAATGTCACAATACCTCCATCAGCATTTGTCTCCTGCATTTTATACATAAATTCATTTGAGTCCCATTCTACAAACTGATCGGAGTTAGCAAAAAATAAAGGGTTATCGTTATTAATATGTTCTTTAGCTAATAAAGCGGTACATGCTGCACCTTCGGTAATACCATCTACTTCTACTATTTTACATCCTGGGGTAAGAAGATTAAGGAGGGTGTCTAGATTATATTTGTTTCTATGAGATTTTTGGACAACATAAATATAATTAGCGTCTATATTAAGGTTTTCTACTACAACTTGGATCATAGGTTTATTTCTTACCTCAATAAGTGGTTTGGGGAAAGTATAACCAGCTTTTTCAAACCTACTTCCTGCTCCCGCCATAGGGATAAGAATATTTAATTTATCATTTTTCCACTTAGGTGACATATTCATTTTACTTTGTTTTAAATGTTTAGTAATATTACGATACGTAACATCTTTTGGGGAACCAACCCTCATAACACTACTTTTACTTCTACTTGCAGCTAAAAGCCCATAAGGAGAATCTTCTACAATTAAAGTTTCTTCTGGGAGGCATTTCATCATAGAGATGGCTTTCCAATAAATTTCAGGGTGGGGTTTACTGTTTTTTACATCTTCGTTAGATAAGATTAAATCCATATACTCAATCAAGTCTAGTTTTGACAGCATAGTTAGTACACTTTTTCTAATGGAGTTGCTACAACAAGCTATTTTATACCCTTCTTGGCTTAATTTACTTATAGCCTCTTTAATAGTAGGATTAGGTTTTAAATTACTAAGGGCTTGTAAAGTTAGTTGTTGTTTTTTATTCCAAATATTGATATGTTCCTTTACAGGAAGTCCTTTATACTCAGTAAGCATTTCTAATTTTTGATTGGTTTTTAAACCATCATAAATAGATAAGTGCTCGTTCCATTCTATAGCATATTTCTTTCCTAAAGCTTGGTTTAAAGCTTTATAATGAATTTGTTTAGCTTCGACTAAAACTCCATCCAAATCAAATATAATTAACTTAATCATAAATTTTTGTTTTTTATAAAACCAAGTACTTTTTCTTGGTAGTACTGAGTGCACTTTTCAGGGGTATGGTTTTGGTTATAAGCTGTTTGAGTTTTTTCCGCAATCTTGAGCCAATTATTATCTTTTAGTAAGTAAAGAATTTGGTCTTTTAAATTGCTAAAATCCTCTTCAAATGAAATGTATTCAGTAAAAGGCATATAATTTTGGGAAACTGATAGATTTCTCATTGGGGGCATAAGGAGAGCGGTTTGGCAACTAGCTATTTCCCATATTCTAATAGAATCATATGAATTCCCATAATAATGGATTCCTATTTTAGAAGCATTTACAATATCAGTATAATTATATGATCGGTTCATATAATTTTTTCCAGAATTACCAACGTCTATATACCAATTTAAATGTTTTAATTCATTATTAGCTAATTCTTGCAATTTATTAGCAAAAGGAACCCTTCTAGGATTAGTAATATTAGCTATAAAACAAACATCATAAGATTTAGAAATCTCAGGAATATAAATAGAAGGAATGGGAAAATGAAAAGGTTCTACAGGGCAATCATAGGGATTTTTAGTTTGATTTGTATACTCCCTTTGCATTACTAAATCTGGGGGTCTATTGGACCATTTTTGTACATCTTCAAAATCAGTGTCATCATGCTGGATTAAAATAGAATTAGAGAAATATTTATCTATTAAAAAATTAGTAATAGGAATAGTATTTTGTTCATGGAGATATAACACCACACATTTATAATCACACGAAGGTATAAAGGTAGATAAAGTATGTTCATCTACAAAATCACATGAATACCCTAAAGTTTCAAAGGATTTAAAATATAGATTAGCATTATCTACCCAAGAATATGTAAAAAATAAAAAATCTTTAGTCATAATTAAAATTTTGTAACATGTTATGTTTTATAGAATTATGGTATTCTAAATCTGTTTTAGTTTTATAGTTAGAATTAAGAATAAAACCTTCAATATGTTTTAAATCAAGAATTTTTATTTTAGATTGAAGGAATTTTAAATAATCTTTAAAAATAGGTTTAAAGTTTAAAGAAGTATAATATCTATACATCAAATACTGCTCACTGCAATCTGGGAATTTTTTGGATAGAAGGTTTAATTCTTGAGGGGTAAAAGGTTTATATAAAGTTTTAAGTAATTTTTTATGGGCTAGATAAAACCAATCCCCTAATCTACAAAAATAATTAGAGTTAGACCATTGAGTAAAAAAGTTAGCAATATTAGGGGAAGGGTAACCATACAACACCGACATTATACTAGATACAAATAAGATGTTAGGGTTATATAATTCTATAGGGATCTTTTTAGGGAGAATATCACTCCTACACAAAAATACTATATCAGTTTTACATACTTTTAAAGCTGATTGAACTTGGGTTATTCTTCGATTTAAATTTTGGATAGGTCCAGGACCTGGGTCCTGGGGGGTAATAATAAGAGTGTGGGGTAAATCAGAGGGAGGGGAGAATGATGAGTATATTATATCACATTTATATTTGTTATGTAAATATACAATATGAGATTCTAGTTCAGGATAAAATTTCCCTGTGTAAAGAATGGAAAAAGGAGGGGAATTAATTATATTATTTTCCATCTATTTTGTAAAGGATATTCTGAGGTGTACCCTCTAGATTTATGGTTTTTGTGGAAGAAAAGGTTGTTATTCAATTTAAATGAATCAACTAAATGTATAAAGGCCGAATCAATACAATGAATTTCATCAGCTTCTAATATTAATTTAATGTAATCAAATATACTTTGGGAACCAAGTTTTTCTTTAGTTACTTGTATTTGTTTTAAAGAAGGGTTAATTTGGGTATAGTCGATACCGTCTTCCCCTGTAGAAGAAACACTATGGATTAAAGCATATTTTTCTTTATTAGGATTTTTAAATCCAAACATTTCTTCTTCACATTCTAAATCTCTTTTAATAGAAAAATCTTCCCATCTTTTAGAATAAGGAATATTACATTGTTTATAAAAAGCTTCTGCCCAAGTCAATCCTAAAGATTGATAGTGGGGTAAAGAACGGTGGCCTATTTTAAAACATTCTATCTTATTTAAAGAACAAAATGAATCCACCTCAAAATCATTTTTTACAGGAATAAGGGTAACATTAGGTAATCCTTTATATAAAGATTTTACAGAGGGAATATTATGATGTTTAACAAATAGATATACTTGATCTAATTTTTGGGCATAATATTTAACTATAGAAAAACACACAAGATGATCCCCTAAGCCTAAATGATGATGAATATATAAAGAATTAAAGTCCATCTATAAAATTTTTAATCACAGCTCTATCAGATAAATTTGGTTTATTATTTTCATCATATACTTCTCCTATAAACTCATAACCCTGCCTTGGGTATTTAATTTCAAAATTTGGTTCTGAGGTAAAATGGTTCATACTAAGGGGTTCTAAAGTGTATTTATCATACATCATATTTAAGAATCTTTGATCTAACCATCTGGTAAATGATATGTTAGGTTGGTTTATGTAGTCAGTAATTTCTTTATCTATATTTGATATTGTATTTTTCTTTACTCCCCACATCCCTGCTAATATTTTCCAATTATAATGGTTAGGGTGATCTTTTATATTATGAAATTGGTGAGGGGATGATATAAATTCATCAACCATTTGCTTTTCTCTAACAGATAGACGAGAATCACAATCCCTACTAATCATAACTTCAACTTCAGGGTCACTGGCTGGGAGGAATCTCCATAATGTTCCTGTTGTGTTGTTATGTCCTTCTTGATACGATATGTCGTCTTCTATTTGGATAATCTCGCAATGGGGGTAAGAGGTTAGTTGAGTTATTATAGGTTCAGGGACATCTTTTCTAATATAAAAACGACATATCCAATCAGGATAGATAGATGGTGCTAAAGAAGCGTTTTTAAGGGCTCCTATAGTGTATTTTGGATTTTTCCCCCAAAGAGAAAAACTTATTACTTTTTTCATTTTGCTAACCCTAATTCTCTTTCTTTATTATCATGCCATTGGTTATCACTTGTTTGTTTTTCAAATGACTTAACATGAATAATAGAATAAATTTCTTCAAATGGGAGTGCTGAATATTTCCTCCCCTCATTTATTAACCTTCCATGAGGTACTTCTCTATAGGAAATTCCCTTATTATGTTTAAATAATCTATCTTGGAGGTCTGGGAAGTTGATCCATCCTTTTTCATTTGCGTTCCATCCTCTTTGTTGGATATATTCTTGAGTTACTCCTTTTACTATATTAATCCTAGGGAAAAAATAAATATCAACCTCGGGATTAGTTTCTAAAATAGTAGGAATATTTTGAATAAGGGGTTCAGATAAAAGTTCATCAGCATCTAAATAAAATAAATAATCTCCTGATGCTTGTTCTGCTAGCCAATTTTTTTGATTATGAATAGTGTGGGTAATTTCTCTTTCAAAGTAGTTAATTTGATCTTTAAATTTATTAACTACTTCTAGAGTTTTGGGATTTTCTCCTAAACTATCCCTACACACATTAATTTCATCTATTTCCCTTTTATGAGTTGTTAAAAACTTTAATAATTTCTCTAAAGAATTATCTTCGTTTTTACATAATATTTGGTAGCTTATTGTCATTATTCTTCTTGTTTTAAAACATACCAATATAATCCATAGCTTCTATAAAATCACGTTCTTTAAAATAAGAAGCATTTTTCATATCCATTTTGTAAGTAGCATCATCAGGGAAATTTGATTTTTCTTCCTCAGTAAGTTCTTTAGCGGGGCAAGCTACCCAATTCCAATCTTCTACAGATTTTCCTTGAATAAAAATCATTCCTTTATTTTCAATATTAATTGTAGAAGGAACCCAATTTAACCCACTTTCATCAATATAAACTAAATCTTTATAAAGTTCAGGGAGTATTTCTAATTGTTCTTCTAAAAACTCACTGTCTTCAATCATAAGTGTATTAGTAGTAAAACCACAACCGTAACACATGTAAACTTTATAGTCTGCTCCTAAATTATTTTCATAGCAAGCATCACTTCCACAACGGGAACAAATACCTAAATTATCCTTCTGCATTTTCTATTTTTTTAAGTTTAGGTAATTCTATTTTTTTAAGTTTAGGAAGTTCGAGTTTAACTTGTTGAGGCATTTGAGGAATTTGGGTTAAATATTTTTTTAACTGTTCCTTCATTTTTTCAAAGCTAAATTCTGTACGGCTTTTATATGCTTGACGAGTTGCTTTTTCTTTATAGTTTTTATAATTAGTAAACATATCTCTCATAGCCATAATAGCAGCAGTATGGTCTACTCCAAACCATTGAAATTCCTTCATTAATACATCTTTTACTACTGAGCTATCATCTAATTGGTGGAGTTCTCCTGGTAGGAGGGAAACAAATTCCTCGTTAAGGAAATCGGTGTGTCCACTCCAATTTGTAGTAATAATTGGTTTTTTGGTTAAACTAAACTCTAGAAGTGGGCGACCAAATCCCTCACCTTTAGTTAAATTAACCATAGCTTTTACTTTATTATGAGTATAAATTTCGTTCATTTCCTCATTAGTAAATTCTCCTTGTAAAACATATACATTAGGTAAAGTTCTAGCATCTTCTACAGAATTCCTAATTATATCAATTCGTTTAAGAATTTCATTCCTATCCATATAGGAAGTTCCTACTGTAGAAGTTTTTAAAATTAGTGCAGGGGTTTTCTTTTTATTTTTAAATGCTTCAAAAAATAATCGTACAAGTAATCCTACATTTTTTCTATCATGTCCTATATTACCTTGCATCCAATGTCCTACAAATAAATAAGCAAATTCTTCTTCGATTTGACTTAAATCAAAGGCTGATTTTTGAGGTTTGTAAATGTTTAGATCAGCTCCTTCAATTAATACTTCAATAGGCTTTTGTAACCCATATTCTCCTACTACTTGGTTAGTTTGTTGATTTCGCTGTTCAAACTTAATAGTTTCAAATACTTTTTTACTATGAGTAGATGAGGTTAATACTAAATCCATTCTATTACATCCTTCTAACCATGAAGGATGACACCCTGTAGTTTCAATACCCGCTGTTAATCCAATATTGTACCTTCCTACTGGTTGGAATTCATTTGGTACAGTTATCTGACACCAAATTTCAGGTTGTTTAGGTAATTGATTGCCTGCTGGGAGTAGATGAGGTTGGAGGAAGTGCCATTCAGAATGACCCTCGATAAAACCCCAAGGGGTTTGACCCCATCTTTGGGGTAAAATTTTTACATCATATTCATTTAATTCAATAAGAGCTTTTACAAAATCTCGAGCTCTCGCTCCATAACCGCTGTACGTGTCAATCGGACAGCTTACTATAAACATAGGTTTCATTAATATACTAAATTATGTTGTGCAACTTTTTTCTTAAGTGGTGTTGATTTGATCAACTCGTATTTGGCTCGGGGTTTCCAAGTTTCAAATAATTTTTCAATATTTTCTATAACCCGTTCACCTTGACGTTCTGAAGTGAATCCCGCTTCATCTCCTATAGCCCATTCTCTACCCATTAAACCAATAGCCTTTCTACGCTCAGGATCGAGTTTATAAACTTTCATAAGTTGATCAGCAGCATCACTAGCTTCACATCTATCATCAAAAATATAAGGAGTTGGGGGTGAACCTACAATTGAAATACTAGTAGGAAATACTGGGAATGCCCAAGGGCCACACTTTTTATAAGTACCTCTATGATTTGAAGGGAATAATTCATCAAAATCAATCCAAGTACCATTTTTAGTTTCAAAACGCATTTGATCCTGCATACCGCCTGTAACATTAGCAATGATAGGATTTCCTACTAGCATAGCTTCAGTTAAACTTAATCCCCACCCTTCATTAGAAGTAAGTTGAATTTGAACATCTGT
>Ga0208767_1004291_pt1 | contig 10067 bp, 17 predicted proteins | sample VirMetDEL_Mar_21_FD_184514 | JGI IMG/M metagenome (GOLD analysis project Ga0208767, IMG submission 184514) | Aqueous microbial communities from the Delaware River and Bay under freshwater to marine salinity gradient to study organic matter... | ecosystem: Environmental > Aquatic > Marine >... | reverse complement strand
AATAAGCCCAAGCGTACACCCAATCATCCTAAGAAATCACATGCCGTACTAGCCAAAGAAGGTGATAAAGTACGGCTTATACGCTTTGGTCAGCAGGGCGTTAAAGGTGCTGGCAAGAATCCTAAGACAGCTAAAGAGAAAGCACGTAAGCGTAGCTACTATGCTCGTCACAATGCACAAGGCAAGCCGACCACAAAGCTATCAGCAAAGTACTGGTCGCATAAAGTAAAATGGTAAAAGGAAGAAAATAATGGCTGAGATGAGACCTTCAGAAGCAATGCGGATTATGGACAATCCAGAAGATTACACAGTGCAAGAGCGTAAAGAAGCTAAGCGTGTACTAAAAGAATATGGTCCTAAAACTTCTAAAGACAAGACAGGTGGACTTCGTATAGATATCACACTTCCAACACCTAAACCAAAACGTGGTAAGGCAAAGATGATGCGTGGTGGTATGGCAAATGGTAAAGAGCATATGTACGCTGCGGGTGGTATGGTTAAAGATAATCCCGGTCTAAAGGCACTTAAAAAAGCAAGTCCAGAAGCGTACAAAAAGATTACAGGTAAGTAATGCCTAACAGCAAAAACTACAAGCGTAATTATCGCAAGGAATACGATAACTACCACGGTAAGCCAGAGCAGATTAAACGTAGAAATGCGCGTAATGCTGCTAGGCGTACTTTGATTAAGGCGGGTGTAGCCAAAAAAGGTGACGGCAAAGATGTCGCCCATCGTAATGGCAACCCACGTGATAACAGGCGTAGTAATTTGAAAGTAGTCAGCAAGACAAAGAATAGGTCATATGCACGTACACGTACCGCTGGCAAAAGGAATCCTAGAGCATAATGGCAAAGCAATACGCCAATAGTTTTATGAAGAAGAAACGCATTAGGCGTCCGGGTGTTCACAAGAAAAATGTGAATAAGCGGAATAAGCCTAAAGCATATTTTGGATAGGTATAATCAATGTCCATCACAAGCTATCCAAATAAAGTTGTCTTTGGCACTACTGGTAATGATGTTGCATTTGCTGACCACACAGTCGATGCGTTTGGTAGACTGCGTATAAGTCAGCCCTATACTCTGTTTGATAGTCAGAACCGTTTTCAGGCTGACCCACAGTTTGATACAAGTTCAACAGGCAGTGGAGCATTTGCTCATTTACCTGACGAGAGCAGCAACTCTATGACGGTAGGTACTGCTACTGGTGAAGTCATACGGCAAACAAAACGTGTATTTCCATACCAGCCGGGAAAGTCACTGCTTACCCTTGCTACATTTACAATGGCTACATCACAGGCTAATCTACGCCAACGTGTAGGTTATTTTGGTTCTGATGATGGTGTCTACTTTGAACAGAATGAAACAGATTTACGCTTTGTAATTCGTACATCAACAAGCGGCAGCGCAAGTGATGCACGGTTTGTAACACAGGCTAACTGGAATGTAGATAAACTGGATGGCACTGGCCCTAGTGGATACACACTGGATGAAACAAAGACACAGATTCTTTTGATTGACTATGAGTGGCTTGGTGTAGGTACAGTACGTGTAGGCTTTGTAATTGATGGGCAGAACGTAATCTGCCACAAGTTTCACAACGCTAATAACTTGACTTCAGTCTATATGAAGACAGCTATTCTGCCGATACGTTACGAGATTACCGCAACAGATACTATTAGTTCTGCCGCTACAATGAAACAAATTTGTAGTACAGTCATAAGTGAAGGCGGTTATCAACAAGATGTAAACGAATTGGCTGCAGAACGAACTACTACGCTTTCAAGTATCGGTCTAACAACTTTACCTTTAGTATCCGTCCGTTTGAATAGCGGTTCTCTTGATGCTGTTGTACTTCCACAAATTGTTAAAGTCTTGCCTACTACTGGACAAGATTATATCATAACACTTGTTCGTAATGCCACATTAACAAGCCCATCTTGGGATACCAGCGCATTTACCAATGTGGATTATGATGTAAGTGCTACCGCAATGACAGGCGGTGAAGTTGTACAACTAGACTATATTACAAATACTGTACAGGCTGGTAGTGGCGTTGACGCACCAACAGGTTACAAGTTTAGTTTGCAGCTTGGTAGAACAATAGGTGGCACAAGCGATATTATGACGGTTGGTATTCGTACTGCCGTAACAGGTACGCCTGCAGGTTCAGCTATTGGCGCACTTATCTTTTATGATTTGACCAACGGAGTGTAACATGGAAACAAAGAACCGCACCGTTGGACTAGAACTGACTACAGGCAACCAAGACATCTATACTGTTCCTAACAACTATGAAGCAGAAATTGACAATATCTTTATCAGCAACGCCAGTTCATCTAATGTCACATTCAGCCTTGACTGGTATGACAGCCAAAGCACAACGTATTACACAATTGCAGAAACAGTTGAGTTGCTAGGCAATTCAATGCTTCAGATTAACGATGATCCTCTGTGGCTTTTCAAGGGAGATAAACTGCGTGGTCTTGCCAGTACAGGCAGTGCAGTGACTGTCACTGTAAAGCTAAAGGAATCATATCTGCCCCAAAGGAGTTAAAGGAGAATGCCTCTTACAGCTAAAGGTTCTAAGATTAAAGCTGCTATGAAAAAGCAGTATGGTGCAGAAAAAGGCGAGGACGTATTCTATGCAGCAGCCAACAAAGGAACAATCAAAGGTGTGGCGAAAAAGCAAAAACTTGCGAAAGGCGGGGCAGCTAGAAAAACTAGCAAATCGAAGGTCACTAAAAAGAAGAGCAAAAGTAGAGTTAATGAAGCTGGCAACTACACTAAGCCAGCACTGAGAAAAAGATTATTTGAAAAGATTAAAGCTGGCAGCAAGGGTGGTAAGCCCGGTCAGTGGTCAGCACGTAAGGCACAGATGCTGGCACGAGAATACAAGGCAGCAGGGGGCGGCTATAAGTAACAATGAAACACGCCTTTCTCCTGTTCGTCTTTCTTGGAGTAGGAGAAGGTAAAACCCAAGTCAGTAAGGACATGTACTTCCGTGACTTGAATGATTGTGTCTGGTATGCACAGAAACTTCATAAACAGGGTGAGAACATTACAGCATACTGCTTGCCCAAGTTAATACCTAAAGATATGGAGACGTACTGATGCTTGCCGAACTCGCCGCAGCTAATGCCGCATTTGCAGTTATCAAGACTGCTGTACAGAATGGTAAAGAGATAGCAGCTGCTGGCAGTGCCATTGCCGAGTTTGTCGGTGCCAAAGAAACTCTAGAAAAGAAAGCCAACAAAAAGGGTGGTGGCAACGACCTAGAAGAGTTCATGGCCCTTGAGCAGATACGTGAGCAGGAAGAACAGCTTCGCCAGATGATGATATACTTGGGCCGTCCGGGCCTGTGGTCAGACTGGCAGAAGTTTCAGGCAAAGGCACGTGTAGCAAGGCGAGAAGCAGAAGAAGAAGCCAAGCGCAAACGCAAGCAGTATATTGAAATATCTATCATTGCGTTTTTGTTCGTTGTAGGATTAGGCGTTCTTGGAAGCATAGTATTGCTGGCACTACATGCACAGGGAAGATTATAATGACACTCGCTAAATCACAACAGAGTCTAAAGCGTTGGACGAAGCAGAAGTGGCGCACTAAGTCTGGCAAACCTTCTGGCAAGACAGGTGAGAGGTATCTTCCAGAGAAAGCCATCAAGTCACTGAGTTCTGCAGAGTATGCAGCAACGACACGAGCAAAGAGGAAAGGCACACGTGCTGGAAAACAATTTGTACGACAGCCAAAAGCGATTGCAAAAAAGACTGCAAGATTCCGCAGAAGCTAATGGCATTAGGCTACTGAAAGAGGACGTGCCGGATTGGGAAGATAGACTGGCACTGATACAAAGTTATATAGAGGTGAAATATGCTGAATCTACTGATGGGACCAGTAGCTGAATTAGCAGGGACTTGGTTAAATGGAAAAGTTGAAAAGACTAAAGCTGAAACTTCTGCAAAGGTGGCAAAAGCTAAAGCAGAAGCTACAATCATGGAAAAGAAAGCTACTGGCGAAATTGACTGGGATTTGGAAATGGCTAAAGGGTCTGCCAACTCGTGGAAAGACGAATGGCTTACGATTCTGTTCAGCATTCCTCTCATTCTTGCGTTCATTCCAGGTATGGAAGAAGTAGTAAAGAATGGCTTTGCACAGCTTGAAGCTATGCCAGAATGGTATCAATATAGCCTTGGTGTTATTGTTGCTGCCAGCTTTGGTGTACGCAGTGCTACAAAATTCTTTGGTAAGAGGTAGTCCAGTTGAAGATGTGGCATATGCACGACAGAACTACCGAAGAGCAAGCGAGGAAGAACCGTGGCCGAAGTAACAATGGAAAGACTACTCAAGTGGAAGATACTGCCCCGCTTGATGATGATTATGATGTCAATATCCGCTTGGCGGGTAGTGGAGTGGTTTATGACGCTACCAGACCCAACCAACGCACAGGCGGGTCTAGTTAGTGTAGTAACTGGTGCCATGACAGGTGCCTTTGCAGTTTGGATGGGACACGAAAAATGATGATTAGATTCGGACACACAGACTTTCGTAAGAAAGGTTTATTTTTATCGCCTAAACAGAGACACTACAATCGCAAAAAAAAGAGATTAGACGAAGCAAAAGATGCTGTTAAAGTAAAACCTATTCAGCGCGGAATAGAAGAACAAGAAATGTTCACAGGTAAAGGTAAGGGCAGATTTGAATACCAAGGAATACCCGGAGATGAGAAGGGTACGAGTCAAGGGCCGAATCTTAAAGAATCTCGTCGCAAGAAAAAGAAGATAGAGGTTTAGATGAAATACCGTACCGAGAATTTGATTGAGAAACTTATTGCACATGAAGGTTTGCGCCTAGAGGTGTATAAAGACTCTCTAGGAATTGACACAATTGGAATTGGTAGGAATCTTGAGGATCGTGGTATCAGCAAGGATGAACTGGACTGGATGGACTATCCGTCCATTGAATATGTTTACTCTGACGGTATCAGTGAGGCTGATGCCATGTACCTCGCACAGAATGACGTACAGATTGTCGAAGATGAACTGTTACGTGCGCACCCTTGCGTAGACAGATTAGACGCTGTACGTCAGCTTATCTTGGTAGATATGGCTTTCAACATGGGTGTGCCGCGTTTGTGTAAGTTCAAAAAGATGTGGGCAGCTGTCCACGAAAATAAATTTGACATCGCGGCAAAAGAAATGCTTGACAGCAGGTGGGCAAATCAGGTAAAATCACGGGCAGTGAAGTTGGCTAATGCCATGCACAACGGAGAGTTCTGATGTGGCCATATAACGAGGAAGAGTGGAAATGGCTAGACAGCTAAACGAAAGACAGCAGAAGTTCCTTGAGGTACTGTTTGAGGACGCAGGTGGTGACATGGTACTTGCCAAGAAGATGGCAGGTTACTCTGAAACCTCTAGCACGACTGCTATAATCAAGGGTCTGAAAGAAGAAATTCTTGAGGCTACGCAGATGTATATGGCACGTAATGCCCCAAAGGCTGCAATGGCTATGACAGGCGCACTGTATGACCCAACTGAACTTGGCATTCGTGACAAGATGTCTGCAGCCAAGGAACTGCTTGACCGCGTAGGTCTTGTGAAGACAGAGAAGATGCAGGTGGAAGCAACTGGCGGTGTTATGCTGATGCCACCGAAAGCCACAGTAGAGGAGGAAGACTGATGTCTGATTTGGATAGTAGAAAATTTAAATTTCCGCAAGATGCCGCACTGGATAAAGCAAAGAGAAAAAAGTCCCAAGCGTATAAAGAAAAACATGGCGAATCTGTAACTAAAGAGGATTATGCAAAGTATAAAGAAAGTTTTAAACCTCCAGCATATAATCACGATTTATCAAAGCCACTTTCTTTTTCTGACTACAAAGCTATTTCTGCGTTTTACGGTAAGTCTATGGCAGAAGATGCTAGTTTAGAGTTAGTAATGAAAGCGGGATTAGACCCAGAAAAATATCGCCCTAAAAAAACAGAAAAATCCCGCACTGGCACACAAGACTTCCGTAAAGGCGGTATGGTTCTGTCAACTATGGACAACCGCAAAAAGCGATGACACGAAGCGCAGGGCGGTGGAAGCTACCACAGCCAACCGACATTAAAGAAGAAAACGAGTGGGTGCAGATACCTCGCATTGCAAGGACTGTCCCATTCGGCTATAAGCAAAACGAAGAAGACCCCGACATTCTTGACCCTATTCCAGTTGAACTGGACTTGCTTGAGAAGGCACGTAGGCACGTAAATCAGTATTCCTACCGTGAGGTGGCCAATTGGTTGAGTGCAAATACTGGACGATACATATCCCACGTAGGATTGAGAAAACGGTTAGGTAATGAAAAACAACGTAAGAACCAAGCTGCAAGCCTCCGCAAGTGGGCAGAATATGCGGAAAAGGCAATCGCCAAAGCGAAAGCCCTTGAAGAAGAAAGAACCGGAGCAAAAGCCAACGGTTAGCATAGAAGATGTTTCATATGAAACAGAAGCTATTGAAGAACATGCTAACGTACTGTTCAAGCCCAACCCCGGACCACAGACAGAGTTTCTTGCCGCAGCGGAACGTGAAGTTCTTTACGGCGGCAGTGCAGGGGGCGGTAAGTCATATGCAATGCTTGCTGACCCACTGCGTTACATGGGACATCCGCAGTTTAGTGGACTCCTGCTACGACACACAACGGAAGAATTGAGGGAACTCATATTCAAGTCGCAGGAGTTGTACCCAAAAATCTGGCCAGGCATTAAGTGGTCAGAACGAAAGATGCAGTGGACCGCGCCATCTGGCGCAAGGTTGTGGATGTCATATCTCGACAGAGATGATGATGTCTTGCGTTATCAGGGTCTGGCATTTAGCTGGATAGGCTTTGACGAGTTGACTCAATGGGCCACACCATACGCATGGAACTACATGCGATCTCGTCTACGGTCCACTGCACCTGACTTGCCCATCTTCATGAGGGCTACAACTAACCCCGGAGGACGGGGGCATCACTGGGTCAAGAAGATGTTTATTGATCCAGCCCCGTACAATAAGGCGTTTGATGCAACAGACCTTGAAACTAACGAAGTGCTGCGATATCCTGCCGGACACCAAAAGGCAGGAAAGCCTTTGTTCAAGCGGCGATTTATTCCCGCAAGACTTGCTGACAATCCTTACCTATCCGAATCAGGTGACTACGAAGCAATGCTTCTGTCACTACCAGAGCAACAGAGAAGGCAACTTCTTGACGGTGATTGGGATATTAAAGAGGGTGCAGCCTTTACGGAGTTTGACCGCACTATTCATGTGGTTGATCCTTTCCCCATTCCTAATAATTGGGTTAAGTTTAGGGCTTGTGATTATGGCTATGGTTCATACAGCGGGGTTCTGTGGTTTGCTGTTAGTCCTTCTGAGCAACTTATTGTATACCGTGAGCATTACGTGTCAAAAGTTCTGGCGACGGATTTGGCAGAACAAATCTTGGAACTTGAGTCAGGTGATGGCAATATTAAGTACGGTGTCCTTGATAGTTCTCTTTGGCATAAGCGCGGCGATACTGGTCCTAGCTTGGCAGAACAGATGATTATGAAAGGGTGTCGTTGGCGTCCATCAGACAGAAGCAAAGGTAGTCGTGTGGCTGGTAAGAATGAAATACACAGACGATTGCAGGTAGACGAATTTACAGAGGAACCTAGACTTGTATTCTTTAATAGCTGCACAAATGTCATATCACAGTTACCGGCCCTCCCGATTGATAAAAAGAATCCAGAGGACATTGACACACATAGTGAAGACCACTTGTATGATGCCCTAAGATATGGTATAATGTCAAGACCAAGGTTTAGTATATTTGACTATGATCCTATGGGACGCCCATCAGGTGGTATGCAGGTAGCAGACTCCACATTCGGATACTAAGGAAATTAATATGGAAGAAGATGACATTCTGATCGAAGACGATTCAATCGCACTGGATGACTCTGATGATAGTGATGCCGAAGATATTGGCGTATCTTCCATCATTGATTTTATTCAGGACCGATACAACAAGGCCGAAGACTATCGGTACAACGACGAGGACCGCTGGCTGAAAGCGTACCGCAACTACCGTGGTCTGTATGGCCCAGATGTTCAGTTCACCGAAACAGAAAAGTCTCGCGTCTTTATTAAGATTACCAAGACCAAAACGCTGGCAGCGTATGGCCAGATTACTGACGTACTGTTTGCCAATAGCCGTTTCCCTCTGTCTATCGAACCTACAGAACTCCCAGAGGGTGTCGTAGAAAACGTACACTTTGATCCACAAGCACCTGACATGGGTGCCGCTGGCCCAGAGATGGCAAGCCCTTACGGTTTTGCAGGTGACGGTATGCAGCTTCCAGCGGGTGCTACAGAGAAGACCCTGATGGACATGCTTGGCCCACTGCAGGAAAAGCTGGACCCTGTTCAGGATAAACTGAAGGAAGGTCCGGGCGCGACACCTACAGCTGTTACATTCAGCCCTGCAATGATTGCGGCCAAGAAGATGCAAAAGAAGATTCACGACCAGCTTGAAGAGTCTAGTGCTACCAAGTATCTGCGCAGCACAGCATTCGAGATGGCACTGTTTGGCACGGGCGTCATGAAGGGTCCGTTTGCTGTAGACAAAGAGTATCCAAATTGGGATGACGATGGCGAGTACGATCCAGTCTTCAAGACGGTGCCGCAAGTATCCCACGTATCTGTCTGGAACTTCTACCCAGACCCTGATGCCAATAACATGGACGAGGCACAGTTTGTCATTGAACGACATAAGATGTCTCGTACTCAGCTACGTTCTCTGAAGAAGCGTCCGTACTTCCGTGCGTCCGTCATTGATGAGGTCATCTCTCGTGGTGAAAACTACACCAAGAAGTATTGGGAAGATGACCTGTCTGACTATGCACCAGAGCATGGCATTGACCGCTTTGAGGTTCTTGAGTATTGGGGCATGGTCGATGTCGAGATGCTTATAGAGCAGGGCGTTGACATTCCCAAAGACTTCCAAGAGTTTGACGAGTTGCAAGCCAACGCATGGGTATGTAATGGCAAGCTGATCCGTCTGGTGCTTAATCCCTTCAAGCCGTCCAAGATTCCATACATGGCTGCACCGTATGAACTCAATCCTTACAGCTTCTTTGGTGTAGGAATTGCAGAGAATATGGACGACACGCAGACACTGATGAACGGCTTCATGCGTATGGCTGTTGACAATGCCGTACTGTCAGGCAACCTGCTTATTGAGGTTGATGAAACAAATCTCGTACCTGGTCAAGACCTGTCCGTATATCCGGGCAAGGTATTCCGTCGTCAGGGCGGTGCGCCGGGTCAGGCTATCTTTGGCACAAAGTATCCAAATGTGTCACAAGAGAATATGATGATGTTTGATAAGGCACGTGTGCTGGCAGATGAAAGCACTGGCTTCCCATCCTTTGCACATGGACAGACCGGCGTGTCCGGCGTAGGCCGTACAGCCAGTGGCATCTCCATGCTGATGGGTGCAGCACAGGGTTCTATCAAGAGTGTCATCAAGAACGTGGACGACTATCTGCTTCGTCCGCTAGGTGAAGGACTGTTCCGGTTCAACATGCAGTTTGACTTTGACCCTGAACTCAAAGGCGACCTTGAGGTAAAGGCACGTGGTACTGAAAGCCTGATGGCTAATGAGATTCGCAGTCAGCGTCTCATGCAGTTCCTGCAGATTGCAAGCAACCCAGCCCTCGCACCGTTTGCCAAGTTCCAGTATGTAATCACAGAGATTGCAAAGTCTATGGACCTTGACCCCGACAAAGTTGTGAACAATATGAATGAAGCCGCCCTGCAGGCTGAGATACTCAAAGGGTTCCAAGCACCGCTTCCAGAAGGACCACCTGCTGCTCCTGCTGGTGCGGACGTTATGGACCCGACAGGTGCGGGTGGTGGAACAATGGGTGTAGGACAATCACCAATACCGGGTGAACAAGGATTTAGTGGAAATGGTGGACAAGGAATTGTACAGCAAGCTGAAGCCGCTGGTGGCCAACAACCGCCAGTGGACGCACTTCAGTAATTATCTTGATGCGTTAATTGC
>Ga0208767_1004281_pt1 | contig 10088 bp, 7 predicted proteins | sample VirMetDEL_Mar_21_FD_184514 | JGI IMG/M metagenome (GOLD analysis project Ga0208767, IMG submission 184514) | Aqueous microbial communities from the Delaware River and Bay under freshwater to marine salinity gradient to study organic matter... | ecosystem: Environmental > Aquatic > Marine >... | reverse complement strand
AATATTTTTAGATATATGTAAATAAATATTTATTACAAGGGGGTAGCCTAGGAATTTTAAAAATTGTAAAAAATTGTAGGGAGGACCCTTGTATTTAAAAAATTTTAAAAAATTTTAAAAAATAGTAGATATTGTAATATTTTGAAAAATCCAAGGGGGGACCCTTAAAAAATATAAAAAAAAATACAAGGGTAGACCCTTTGAAATTATAAGATTTTAAAAAATTATGGTTTACGAAAATAAATTAAATAATTTCTGGTTTCCACAATATCAAAAGAAATTTTTTTAATTTTAGTTTTTTTTCTCTTTCGTGGTCTCATGATGAAACAATCTAAAATTATATGAAAACAACAACATTTACAAAACATATATAAGATAATTAGATTTAAATTAAATCCTAAAAAGTGGGGGAAAAAAGGATTTATTTAAAACTAATTTTCCTATCAAACTTAGTTTTAGTAATGATATTCATATCCTTACACATTTCAAACTTAGGACGAACAGCTAGAAGATTGAAAGTAAGTTCTTTACCATCATATAAATCTTTGTATAAAGCGATAATATCACCATCATATTCTTGATTAGCCTTATAAACTATGCAATCACTTGGAACACCTTTCATTCTAATATGATAATCAGTAAGTTCATTACCATCTTTATCATATCCTTGTAATTTATCCACATAACACTTCTTACCAAGAAAAATACTATCTACAGCGTGAATCTCTCCTACTGAACCATCTAAATCAAAATCAGTATGAAACTGACCCATCATTTTACCAATTAATTCACGACCATATTTTTCTTTGAAAGCCTTACCTAATTCATCAATTCTAGAACTATCAATATGAATACTATCTGTATCTGTGTATGTCATGGTCATATTTAAATCTTCAGCTAGAGTCATAACTTCAAACATAATACGTTTAGACATAGATAGAATCTCTACACCAACGTGAACATTATTGAAGTGATTATCAATAGCCTTATAAAATTTAACCTTGTAATATAATCCATTAGCAAGTTTTGTAGCCTCTTTAATATAATTAAAATTTCTATCCATATAAGTATCAAAATCCTTTGCAGGAACATACTTACAATCTGAATCAATAGGTTTAAGATAAGACTTACCATATGAAGAGTTCATAAGTTCCTTAAAAACCATCTGAATAGGATTTTTTTCTTTCTTAAATTTTAATCTCTGATTGAATAGATGATTAATAACAGTTCTAATAGTTCCATTATGTCCTTCATCATAATAATAACCATTCACAAATTCATATTCCGCACCATGATATTTCACAAAATCCTCTAATCCTGTTTTATCTAAATATAAATACTCACCAACTAAATCATTAGTAAAGTTTCTAATACCTTTATCTGTAAGAAGAGATACACAAGGAAACTTATATTTTTTCTTGATTGATTTTACTTTGATACAGACAAAATATCCATCATATTTTTCTGGCTCAAAGGTCTCAATAATATTAGGAGCCCCTTTTAAAAATCCTTTCATTCTGGACATAGCTGAAGGATAAAGAGAAACAGCGTCAAAATCACTAAATAATACACCACTATCTTTTTCAAAATTTAGAGATTTTTTATTCTCTGCACACATAGTTCTACCACCTACTACACACTTTTGAATAAAGGCTCGTGGAACACCAGACATTTGTAAAACCCCATCATAACAACCTTCTTTAATAAGATAATTATGAGCCATGGAGGCTAGTGAAATATAATTATTAATATCTTCACCTATAGCCTCATCTACTAAAGAGGCGAACTTTTCATAACCTTGTTTTAGAACAATACAATCTAAATAACAATACTCACCAGCGTATTTAAGGATATTAATTTTACCATTAGAAATACAATCCCATTCTTCACAATTTTTAATATAAATTTTTTCATCAAGATTAGATGTTTTTACAAACCTAATACATTCATCAACATCAATCCATACCTTTTCAACATTCTCTTCTGTATATAAATCATAAGGCATAATTTCTTTCTTTACATCAAGACCAAAAGCCCCTCCAAACTTTGCTAGAGGCATGTTAATCATCTTTAAACTATCTCTAATCTGAATATCAACATACTTACCATAATTGTAATAACGGGCGTTGCAGTTCATTAGCCCAGTTCCTTTTTCAATAGTATCAACACGAGATAAATACCTTAGAATAAATCTAAAATCGTAGGCTGAATTATGGGCTATTAGCCTAACAAAAGACTTCTTTTTTTTATCATCTTCATTAGGTTCTTCATCAATAGATATACCATGAATTTTAATAATATCATCTAATAATTTCTTACCACAATCATCACCGAAAAATCCGTATCTATGTCTCTCAGTATAGACACAGTAAGGCTTATGAACAGTAGCCTTTTTATCAGACCTACAGGTAGAAGTTTCAAAATCAAAGTAATAAGTATCTAAACATACATTATCAAAAGGCTTAGATGGTTTATTTTTTTTAAGGTCGCCTTCAATAAATTCACCAGTTTTAAAGTCTAACTTTTGAATATTTTGATTATAAGATAAATCCTTAAAAATATTATCTATTGTAGTATGATAATTAGTCTTATATAATTCTCCACTATGTTCAATAGGTTTTAGATGAGTTTCTTTATTTTCTAATAAAATTTTAATAACTTGATAAGAACTAATTTCCTTACCTTGTTTTCTCTTATATTTACCAGATTTATCACGGGTATAGATTTTATTAAAATTATCTAGATTCTTAATATCATGAAAATTCTTAATACAGTATGAAGTATAAGGAGTTTTTTCAATTAAAAAATAGTGTTTATCAATTAATCCTAATTCAATACGTTTTTTAGCCTTATCACCATAATGTCTAAGATTAGATTTATCTTCTAATTTTCTTACTGTAATATATACCTCTAATTTATTAGCCACTTCACCAAGTAGCCTCATAGGTATTTCTTGATTTCTTACCAAGTGTTTAATGTGAGTGATATCTAATCCTGCAGACTGAAAAGCCGAACATAGACAATTAACTTCATAATTTTCAGCTTCTACTGTTTTAAATACACCATATCTATCTAAATTTACATTATCTACCGAAGAACCCTGTAATTTATGAGTATATTTGAAAAAAGAACCACCATTAACAGCCCCAGTAGAAGGAGCCCTAATAGTTAAAGTTCCTCCATTAGCCCCTTTCATACCAGCATAAACTGCATACGCACTATCATACTCAGTAGACATTATAAAGTCAGGTTTTAAAGTATCACGAAGTTTCTTAATAGTTGATTGATTAAGAGCGTAGTATGTATTACCTGTCTGAATAAAGTAATTCATAGAAGTAGTAGGGCTAATTTTTTTTAAAAGAAAATCAACATTATCATTCATCTTTTCTAAATCAAAAGGAATATCTGTGGTTTGTTTAGTAGATTCAGCTGAAATAATTAATGGTCTAATTTGTTTTTCAACATAATTAGAAGGCTTACTAAAAGTATTACCTTTAACCATGAAATCATCATTATTAAATCTAGCCCTAAGACCACCATTCTTTTTATAAAACTTTGATTTCTTTACAAATCTTTTTGTATCCTTATTATAGATAATATCATTACTAAATACAATTTCATCTGTTAAACCTTGTTTAACAACTTTCTTATTAAAATTAGCGAACTTTTTGGTTGTCAGTCTTGATTTAGGAAATTTTTTCTTAAATTCAGAAACAACATTAAAATCACTCATCTATATTATAATAAATATATTTTAAATTAACTTTAAACTATTTTGTTTTTATAACAATTATATATTATTCTTTTTTTATGTTTTCTCTCTATGTTTGTTCTTGTTATTATAACAATATATTTATAAATAGTCTTTAGATACTTTTGTTGAAAAGTTTAATTTTCTAGAAATTTAAATTTTTAATAAATTTGGACATTATTTCCTCCATCATAAATTCTCATGACAGCAGGAGCAAATCCATCAGTATTTCCACTATGACCCGCATAAATATAAACAGGAGAAGTCGGGGCACCTCTAAAATAAGGCGAAATATAATAAGTTGTTCCTGGTGTTAAGTTTCGCATCCACCAAGTTAATACTGTATGGTCTTGGTCTGTTTCATCATTAAAATTAAATCTGTTTCTTTGGTCAGTATTCCAACTACCAGCATTCCAATTATATAAACCACCATAAAATACTTTATTATCTGCTCTTACTATCGCTCTAAACTCAACCATAACATTACTGCTCTGTGCTACAAAACTTTTTCTAAAATTACTACTATATTCAGTATATCCGGTATTAAAACTTCTTATTAATGATGTCCTTTGGACTACCGTCGCTAATACACCCCCAGGAATAATATTAGTAGTAGACCTCAAATCAAAATAAGTCATAGGAGTCTGATAACCAAAAGCGGGGTAATTGTTTCCAGTTAAAGCGGTAGCCCCAGCAGAAGCAGTAGAAGTAAAAGTTATAGTATCTATACCAGTTAAATCATCATCTAAATCTATTTCATCTGGATTTGGTGTTGTATCTACTGTTATATTTTTTCCACCAGTATAAGTAGTATCACCATCAAGAATAACTGAAGTAGGAGGAGTTGAGCCATTATAAGAAGTAATAAAAGTTCCATCTGCTTGATAAAAAGTTAAATTTGCTAAACTACCTCCTAACTGAACACCTGAAATAGTAGAATTTTGTAAAGCAGTATTAGGTATATTAGAACAATTAATTGTATCAGGATTAGTAGCCGTATTAATACTTATACCAGTTCCACCTTGATAAGTAGTATCAGTATCCACTAAATTTATATTTAATGCACCAGAACCATTATAAGTTCCCGTGGCATATCCTGTAAAAGTTAAATCATTAGGAACCTTTAATACTTGTAATTGTTCTGCTCCTCCTACATTCTTACTTATAGTTATTTCATCTGTATCTGCTTCTATTACAGGTATAGTATGTCCTGATATTTCAATACCATCACCAGCACTATATTTTCCTTCTAAATCAATTGTTTTAGCGGTTGAACCATTAAAAGTATCTATTATTGTGCCGTTTTGAGATATAGTTAAATCATTAGGAACTTTTTTAACACTTAATTCATCACCATCAAAATCTACTGTAGTTCCATCAACTTTAGCTTTTATAGTTCTATTTAATCCACCCGTATTAGTTATTTGAATACCATTATCCTCTATTAAATTTAATTGAGTATTTGTATCTGTAGCGTTAATTGTATCAGCTGTTCCACCATTAAAAGTAGGATTACCTGAGGCTAAACTTAAATTAGTTCCCATGGTAAGAGGTTGAATAGTTCCAGTATGAGTATCCCATCTAGCGGGTTCATCAGGACCACTTGATACTAAAGCCTGACCAGCTGTTCCAGAATCTAATTGATTACCAAGATAAAATCTTCCTGAATTTTGAATATCTGTAGCTGATATAGTTTTTAATCCATTAAAAGAAGCCATTATATAATAATAAGATATTATTTTTTTAATCAAACCTTATAATGAATTTACCTCTTTTAATTATTAATTCATAAGTATTTACTTTAGGTTTATAGTAATAATATTTTCCACCTTTTTTCCATTCATGGCGGTGTTTTTTATAGTATTCTTTCATACTCTTCTATATTCTTACTTAATATTTTATTTTTTTTAGAAAACCGAAAAAAATATCTAAGAATTATTATAATAATGGAAGATATTGAAAAAGAATTAGAATCTAAATCAATAGAAAGAGAAGTAGAAATTAAAGAGGTAATTGAAGAAGAACCGTTGCAGCAAACTTTGGAACAAGAACCAGTAGTAGAACCTGAACCTCAACCTGAACCACCTAAGAAAACTAAGAGAGTTAGAAGTCAGAAACAAATAGAAGCCTTTGAGAAAGCCAGAGCTAAAAGAGCTGAAGCTATAGCGGCTAGAAAGAAACTAAAGGAAGAACAAAAAGAACAAAAGAAAGAAGAAAAGAAACAGAAAAAAGAAGTAAAAATAGAACCTGAATCACAAAACATACCCATCGTCCAAGAACAAAGTATACCTAAACCAGTTATTCAACCCTCTAATCCAAGAGAACAAGTAATACAAAATCACTATTATTATTATGGAGTTCCTCCGACTAATCATGATACTCAATATACTAAACCTAAGAAAAAAAAGAAATCAAAAAGACCGCCTACACCTAGCTCAAGTGAAAGTGAATCATCAGAAGAAGAATATTATAAAGATGAACCACCACAACAGGAACAACAACCACAATATCATCAACCTCCTAAACCAACCTATAAATTTAGTTATGCATAAAAATTTTATCTATAATAAATATAATAATGACTTCAATTGAAGAAAAAGAGTATGATAAAAAAATTGTTATTTCAGGAACAAAATTTAGCTGTGATGATGTTGATGATAGTATACCAGACCCATTACCAAAAAAAGGAGGTTTTGCTATGTTAATTATAGGTCGCCCTGGTTATGGTAAAACATCTTTAATAAACTCTTTAGTATGTAAATCTGGTAAAAATTTTAATAGGAAGTTTGATAGAGTATTTATTTGGAGTCCAAGTATGATTACCATGGAGGGCGACCCGTATGAGATGATACCAGATGACCAAAAGTTTGAAGAGGCTACATTAGAAAATATACAAGGTGTTTTAGAGGATATCAAAGATACAGGTGATAAAGTATTATTTATTTTTGATGATGTTATAGCTGATATTAGAGGTAAAGGTAAAGGAGATATAGAAAATTTATTACAAAAAATATTCTTTAATAGACGACATCTTGCAGGTTATGGAGGTTCAGTTAGTATTATAGCTACTAGTCAAACTTATAATAAAATAGACCCTAAATTAAGAAAAACAGCATCACAATTAATACAATATAAGCCACAGAAAAAAGAGGTAGAAAATATCTATGATGATATGATATTAATACCTAAAAAAGAATTTCATGATGTTTTAAGATATATTTATGATAAAAAACATAATTTTATGTATATAGATTCACAATTACCAGAACATAAACAAATTCATAAAAATTTTAATCAGTTAATTATAACTTCACCTAATCTCATGGATTTTCAGATGGAAGAGTCATAGATTCTTCAGCCGAAGGTTCCCCCTGTGGTTCTGGCTCCCCTTGCTGGGCGACTCCCTGTGGCTGTATTTCAAAAGATACAGTAGGCTCAGGTTTAGCCTGAGGTATTTTAGCCTGACTATCGTTTTTATAGGCTTTAATTTCTTTTAATCCATTACAAATTATTGGTCTTCTAACATCTTTATATTTTCCATCAAACTTTTTATTAAAAAAGTTAATTATATCTAAATCTATATTTGGAGAAGATTCTAATAAATTGTCATATTCACTTCTACATATTTTTAAAAAGTCTCTACACGATTTTCTTTTTTTATCGTGTAAAGATAATTCAATTTCTATATTTCTACTTAACTTAGACCAGGCTAAAGCCGCTATTCTATGACCTTCATAAATTTCAGCGTATTTTAAAAAAGCCAATAATGTTCCTAAAATACCACAGGCTATATTTAAAGTTCCTACACCTGCACTAAAACCATGCTGTAAATCTTCAGGAACATAACTATCTGTAGCAAAGTTTGCTGTTCCAGTTAAAGTAGATAAAATAATTATAGGTATTTGAAGATGATGATATTTTTTTCTATATTTTCTTGTAGAATAATTATGAAGATAAGAATAACACATCGCTATCTCACCCCATTCACTTAATAATTCTTCTATTTCATCAGACCACTCTTCTATATTATCAGGTAAAGGTCTTGGTGTTTGTAAAGTATCCATTATATTTAATATATATAATAGAGAAAAAATAAATAATAAAAAAATTAATCAACTTGTTCTAGTTCGTCTTCATCATCAAAATTATCTAATTCTGCAACAGGAATTAAATAATGTTTAATACAATTAGTTCCAGTAAATTTAACTTTAAAACTACTATCTTCTTTTAGTTCCATGATTTTAGAACAATCAGTAAACACAAATAAAAAATAGACTTTATATCCATCATCTATAGCCTGTTGACCAGCCATAACTTTAGAAGCTGTAATTATTGTATCTTCATATTTATCTGAATCATTAAATCTTCCTTTAACTTCAACAATTATTTTTTCTACATCATCTTTAAAATCCAAAATATCAAAAATATCGTTTTCATTCCTTTTAAAGTTTGTCTTAAAATATTTATTTAATTTAGGTAAAGCGTCATCTTCAATTTTTCTACCAGCTTCCCAAAGTTGTTTATTGAACTTAAAAGGCATTATATAATATTATAAATAAAAAAATTTTCACTTTCTAAACTTATAAAAAAATATAAATACTTAATATAAATTATGTCAGGAAAATCAGCGGAAAAAAAGCGATTAGAACAATTTTTATTACAAAGTAGAGCTACTTTTATACCTGACCAAATAGATACTATTAGATTAAGAGCGGCACAAATTGAAGCGGGTAAAAAACCTGTGTCTGAAAAAGTTGTAAAACAACAACAAAAGAAAAAGAAAAAAGCCCGTAGAGGTAAACAATTAAGAGGAGAAGTTAGTAGAGCAATAAGAGAACAAAAAAGATTTGAAAGAGGTGAAAGACGTGATAAACCAGAAGAAGAACCAAGAATAGTAGGAGAACCACGTAATACAGGTTTATCTTATGATCCTGATATTGAAAGAAGAAGATTAGATATCATGGAACAACAAATAAGAGATTCAAATTTTAGAGCATTAGCAGATAGAAGAGCAGCAGCAAATAGACAAGAACAAGAATTAGCAGTTAGAAGAGGTGAATTAGCAGCAGGTAGAGCAGAAAGAAGATTAGAAAGAGAAAGATTAGCAGCTGTTCCTCCTCCTCCTCCTATTGTAATTCCACCAGCTCCAGCGCCAGATATTAGAGTAGAAGCACCTAGAATACAAGGACCATTAGTAGCAGGACCATTAGTAGCTGATCCCATACCTGAAATAACAAGATTATCAAGACAAATAAGAGCAGATTATAACGCTTTTGGACAAGAACAAAGAGAGAGAAACGAAGATGTATTAAGACAAATTAGAGAACAAACAGAAGCACAGCAAGCACAATCAGCAGATATTAGACAAAGACAATTACAAACTGATGAAACTATCAGACAAGCAATTCAAAGACAAGATGCAGTAAATCAAGAAGTTCAAGAAAGAATAGGATTAGGTGAAGTAGCCATGGGTGAGGCTCGTGATGCAGTTGTTCAAGAAATTAGAGACGCTGAGGGTAGATTAAGACAAGCCTCTAGAGAATTAGATACACCAGGAAATTATGATGAAGTAATTTTAAGAGCGGTTGATGAAGCAGTTCAACAAGGATTACAAGAAGGAACACCAGAAGTATTCAGAAGGAATATTCCTATAGAAGAAGTTGATTCACCTACACCTAGACCAGACCCACAAGAACCAGCAGGAATTGCAGGAGTTATAGCTGGTGGAGGTGAATTAGATTTACCTAATGTAGTAGTAGAAAGACCAGGTAGTATTGAAGCAGGACCAGATGAATCATTAAGATTATCACCAGAACAACAGGCTAGGGTATATCCACCAGGAACAGGTGGAGGTGGACAAGCAAGAGGACCAGGAGGAGCGTTAAGACCAGCACCACGTAGTCCAGAAACAGTTAGACCCGCTGTAAATCCTCGTGAAGAGCAGTTATCAGATGAGGGTTCATTAGACCCTTTTGGTTCAGGAGCAGAGAGAGAATTAAGAAGATTTGGAGTAGAAGAAGGAACAACTACAGATGAATCTGAAACAGCTAGTAGTGGAACACAAGAATCACAAGAAGGATTACAATTTACATTAGAAGATGTAGAACCTGTTAATGTAGCGGAAGCACTAAGATTAAGTAGATTAGCTATAGAAGAGACTGAACCAGTATTAAGATTAGAAGAGGCTGATGAAGCGGAACAGGCTAGATTAAGACTTACAGATACACAGGATTTTTTACAAGGTTTTGAAGCACCACAAGAATTACAGGAGGTTAGAGCACAAAGAGCAGGTGGAGAAACACCATCAACACCACAAGAAGAGGCAATATTAGAAGAA
>Ga0208767_1004280_pt1 | contig 10089 bp, 23 predicted proteins | sample VirMetDEL_Mar_21_FD_184514 | JGI IMG/M metagenome (GOLD analysis project Ga0208767, IMG submission 184514) | Aqueous microbial communities from the Delaware River and Bay under freshwater to marine salinity gradient to study organic matter... | ecosystem: Environmental > Aquatic > Marine >... | reverse complement strand
GGACTAAACGATGACAGAAGAAATTGTAAATGATACAGATAAGAAAACTTATCTTAAAATTTATGAAAAATTAAAAAAACTTGATCCTGATAATCCTCGTCATAATTATAAATTTTTTCAATGTTATTACGAGGCTTGGATTACTTGGCAAAGAAGTAATGGATCTTATATATCAAGACCTTCTTACAATGGCACTGCTGATCCTGTAGAAGCTGCTAAACATGGAATATATTTATCTCCTACTAGGATTGAAAGTGTTTTGATCTGTAATGCCCAACCACCTTGGATACAAATGATGGAAGAAGAACAAAATACACTTAGATGTAATACAAGTACATCAAATGGTACAGCTTATATAGAGGAAGATTGATGAGATATATACTTGATGTCTCAGGTAGAGACTTAGAGCTAATAAAGGCTTCAATTGTTAACTTTGAAAGATCATTAGAAATGTCATCTCAAGGAGACTTTACCCACCTTATTGATGAACTTAATGACACTTATCTAAGTCTTAAAAGACAAAAAACAAAACAACTTAATTCAAAAATAAGAAGAAAATGGAAAGTAATGAGATGAAATGTTTTTATAGAGAACTTGATCGAAGAAAAAAGTATTTGATCACAAAGCTAAACAATGAAATTGCATCACTTGAATGGCAATGGTTTCAAAATGAAATCTCAGATAAAGATTATGTTGTAGCATTTGATGATATACAAAAACGTATTCGATCACTTCAAGGATGACTAATCCACAAAAACGAAAAGGAGACAAAGCTGAAAGGGAAGCAGCAGAACTATTAACAGAAGTTACTGGTTTTGAATGTAAAAGAAATCTTGCAGCAGGAATACCAGATGATGTTGGAGATATATATGGCATACCAAACTGCGTAATACAGGTGGCAGATTACAAAGATAAGTCCAGAGCTTGCTTGGTAAAACCCAGGGAAGTGGAAACACAGAGAAAAAATGCTGGTGTAGACTTCGTTGCAAGCATGGTTAGGTTTAGAGGAGGTCAATGGAGAATGGTCTTGACTCCAGAACAATTCAACACATTGTTACAAGCTGCCTTGCAGTAAACATGATATATGTGTAATATAAATATCAAGTAAACAATTACTCATGGCTACCAAACAGCCTTCGACATTAATCGAGGCACTAAACGCTTTCCAGCAAAAGCATCATGCTGCTGGTTTAGATGGTAAAAATCCATTTTATAAAAGCAAATATACAACATTGGCTCAAGCTCTACTTGCTGTTCAACCAGCTACAGAGTTTGGTCTTTGTCATACACAGTTGAATGATTATGTAATTACTCCAGAGGGAGAAGTTATTACGATAGTCATTACAAAATTGATGCACGTTTCTGGTGATGAACCTTTAGTCAGTAAGTTTCCTGTACCAAAGATTCCCAGTAATGTAAAAAATGCACATCAGGAAGCTGGTTCTGCTCAAACCTATGCTCGTAGATATGGATTACTTTCTGTTTACGGACTAGCTAACGATGATGATGATGGTAATTCACTTACCAAAACTCCACCACCAAAAACAGGTGTAGCGAAAACTCCTACAAAACCTAATCAAAAACTAGAATCTACGTCTGTTTTAGATAAACTTCCTGATCCTATTACCAAAGAAGCAAAGGAAACTATTCTTGAAAAGCTACAGGCACTTCATCAAAGTAATCCACTCAAGATGAAAGATGTAGTCGAATCTTTCAGAAAGAAGTTCAGTATTAAAGATACAAAAATTACCAGACATATTACTACTGCTGAACATGGTGAGTTTTTAGCTCTTGAAATCTCTAAAATAGATGAGAGCTTATGACACCAGATGAAACTGCTAACACTGCGAGAGAACAAGTATTGAATGAACTTCTTCTCCGCAAACAGCAACGTAAAAAAGATTGGAACAAAAACATCTTTAGTGTCAGAACCAATGACACCCTTGCTTCTAAAATAAAAGATCATTGTAAACAAAACAAAGTTTCTTTTAATTCATTCTTCAACACTTTATTAGCTCAATTTTTTAATTAATTATGTCAGATTTTACTTTCAATCCAGCATTACCTAAACCAATTTCTTTTAAGATCCAAGATGGTCAATATGGAAAACAATTAGCTTTGTTCATTCCAACAGAATCTATTACACATTTTGTTGATCATATGCAAAACTTAGTAAATACAAAATTATCATCTGGAAAAGTTTATCTTGGAAAAGAAAAAGGGAACATTAACACGGAAGGTGTATACATCAACGCTAAAATCATGGATGGAGACTACGGCCTTTATGGGCAAATTAATCCCCAGAAAATAGATACAGGAGTAAATGAAGAGTTACCTTTCTAAGCCCAAAGATGAATATTTAGTTAAAGATCCTAATCTAAATATTCACTTTAAAATAATAAATGGTGTACGCTACTGGCTTACACCTCCTCCTTCAGATTATAAAAAATGACACCAGTAAGAAAATCAGTAGAAAAGTTACGCAAACTTAAACAAATAAGACGTAAAAACTTAGAGAAAAATTTTCTAGAAATACAAATGAAAGGACAAGATCATTATGTTTTCATTAAAGAAAATGGCAAAGCTCAAGTGGTTTATGATGAAGGTCGTTGGGTTACAGAACATATAAGAACTGCAATCCTTAAATTTAATTATGAAATTGACAAGATTGATAAATTATTTATCAGAGATTTTACTGACGAGGAGCTTGACGAGTACGAAAAAACTTTGCGATAGGATTTATTGGTTTTCTTTTTCTTAATTCTTTTACAACAGCATTAGCTTCAAGTTCGATCAATCTATTCAACATTGAAGCCATAAATACATCTTGATCAAATTTTTTTCTGACCATATGTGTGCAATATCTTTTTATGTTGTCTAAATCATCAGACTTCATAATTTCTCTACATTGCATTTCGACTTCTAATTCCATTTCTGGAGGGGCTGGCTCAATATCTATGTTGAGAAATTTAGTAATTTTCATTTCATTGGAAAAAGTTGTTTTTCTAAAATTTCAACTGCTTTATCATCTAAAGTATTGGTAGTTTGTTTTGCGATTGATTTTAATAAATCAATCACTAACCTTTTTACAGCAGTTGTTGTCAAAAAGGTCATCAAGATTGGTTTTAAAATTTTGTACATAAAAAAGATATATGTTCTTTCCCAAACATACCAAAGATTAGTCTTTTTGGCCTTCCATACGACTTACGGCTCTTTCTAATCTATTAATTCGACTAAATAATTCAACAATATCTCTATCTCTTCTACTACTTATGTTAGATAAGACCATGACAAAGGCTGTAGCTGCTGCTCCTATTAAGGCTGCATATATCTCAGGCATGAATTTAAGCTATAGTTATGTTTAGTATGCCTAAAATTTTGTCTTATGGTTGAAGAAAAGAAAAAAAATGCCTTTCAGAAACTTAAGGAAGGTTTAGATGACAAAGAAGAGCAACTAGCAATTATTAGTCTTTTTGTCAGATTGGGTGTAGTCGTTTGGAGTGGTTTTATCGTAAGCCTTAATTACATAGAATTGCCTGGATACAGTAATGAGCCAAAAGACATCACGTTCCCTGCAAGTCTTCTGACGGCTGCGATTTCTACCTTTGGCATTGAAGCAAGTAGAAAAAATGGTAGTAAAAAAGACGATAAAGTTGCCGAAAATCAAGGTATGGTACAGACTATAAGGGTAATAACACCTATTAAAATAGAAGGTGCTGAAGTAATCGACCCTAAATCTAAAAAATGAAAAAGCTACTTCCGTTATTATTGTTAGCAACAACACCTGTCTACGCTAATATCAAACAGGAATTTGTAACCTCTGCACAAATATCCATAGACTCGCCTTATGTAATTACAAATGCAGCACCATCGAGTTACAGCATAAGCGGAAACAATATCACAACTTCTACAGGTACAGGAGATAATGTCGTAACTAATGGAATTGGTGGATTAAATCTAGGAAGTTTTGATAATTCTGGAGTGCCAAACGTAGTTCATACAAATAAAACAGTAACCACGGCTGGATCAGCGTTTTCTCTCTCTGAAAGTTATCAAGCTGGTGACGGATCTCAAACTGCAATAACTCCATCAAGTGGTATTGCAACTCTTCCTATTCTTGGGGGTCAGACTACAGTTATATCAGGTGGTACAGCAGGATCGCTTGCTCTTACAAGTTTATCTAGCGGAATCCATACCTGTACTGCTGGAGGGTCAGGTACTAGCTGTATTGGATCTACTACTGTCCGTATTACGATTGACTAGACTTTGGTTATTACTTTTACTACTATGTCCTATAAGAACACTTGCTGTTCCTGTAGTTCCACAATTTCGTAGTGGTTCGAGTCAGACTTCTTCAACATCTGAATCAGTAATAAATGAAACTATCACAAGCCATCAGTATCGGACAGGATATTCTTACTCTGCGTCAGGCCATAATATTGAAAGTAATGACCTTAACGGATATATCAATCCTACAGCTACAACCCTTACAGAACAAACAGTTGGAGGGGTAAGTTTTAGTTGGACTTCACCAAATCTCGAAGCAGTTCCAAGATGGAAAGTAGTAACTCCAGGATCAGCTTTTTCTCTTCAAGAAACTCTAATCACACCAGGATTAGACACAGTAACGACAATAACAAGAACAATAAACACAAGCACCACAATAGAAACTACAACTACATTTGGGCAGTAGCATTACTTCTTTGTCCTACTAAGGTTTTAGCCTCGACAACGGTAGCCAGCCCGTCTAGTAATGCCCAAGGGGTCGTAAATAACAATGCCACCATGATTACACCTTCTTCTATGCCATCTTTTAGGATGAGTCAAGGTATTGTCTGTTCTTCTCCTAGCCTTACAATCACTCCATATATAACCGATTCTCATACATTTTCCTTACCAAGAGAAACAGTAACGAGACAGAATATATATGACGAGAATACTGGAGAAATAAAGTATGTTCAAGAAACTCCTAGATTCGAGAAAGAAAATTTTAATTTAAATTATGGAATCAGTATGCAACTGAACATTCCATTAGGAAAGTCTCCAGCCCTTTGCCATCAAGCAACTCAAGTAAATATTGATGCTCAAAAATTATTGATAAAGAAAACTAAAATGGAAATCAGCCTCTATCGTTTGGAGATGTGTGCGAAACAGGCAAAATTAGGTGTTTATTTTAAGCCCAATACTCCTAGTGCTGTTACTTGTGAAGATATTGTTGTTAATATTCCACCAAATCAAGTAATCCCACATACTCATAAGTTAAAGCAGTAGGCAAGCACGGGTTGGAACTTGCCCACCTAGACGCCCTATCCATTGCCTTGTCGAATAGGGTTTTTTTATTATACACAATAAAAAGTAGATAAGCCCCTTCCAAGTAACTTATCTACTTAAGCCAAGTCTCACGGCTCTTGTTTATTATATCAAATATTTGCATTTTGTAACACAAATAATATAAATTTGACATATAAATAATATATGTTTAATATAAAAAAGTCCGTTAAGGATTTACACTTTCACTCCGTTAAGGAAACTTTTATCATGGCACTTAATAGCTATCAAGTCACAGTTCATGGAACTGCTGGACTTCTCTGTTCAAACGTACAAAACTCTGATCCATTAGGTGAAGGAGCAAAACAAAAAGCATTCTTCTCTAGTAAGAAAAAGAAAAATGATGAAGATCATCTTTGTCTTCGTGCATTAGATTGGGTTTTTTCTGGATATTGGAAAAAAGAAGGTAAGGTTAAAGTTAACGAAACTAAAAACTCTATCGAATTTGATGGATTCTCTGATCCATATATGCCAGGTGCTAACTTCTTGCGTTGTCTTAGAAACGCTGCTACCAAATGGAAGTTAGGTAAAGACGTTCTTCGTTCTGTTGTTGTTACTAATGATCCATTAATCGAATACGAAGGATCAAAAGATGCTTTGGAAATGTACACAAAGGATCAGAGTTATTTTTCTAATACAGCATTTACATCAAGAGGTGTCTGGGTTCAAAGATTATTATTTCCAGATTGGAAATGTACTTTTGAGCTAATGGTTGATGATGAGATATTAAGTGTATCTCAGCTAAATAGAATTATTACAATGGCTGGTAAAGCTGAAGGGTTAGGTACATGGAGGCCAAGATTCGGTAGATTCTCTGCATCTGAACTAGTGGAGATGGCTGACTAATGCCAAATCCAAGAATAGACGGAATAGATTGGAGATCACTTGAAAAAGGTGATCTCATTCCAGAAGAACATATCCTTGATTACTGGAACACTTGTTATCCAGATAAAGAGTGGGATAAGTTCAGCATGGTTACTGTTAAAGCTAACATCGAAAAACTTCGTGAAGGTATTAACAGACCCATTGTTCTCAAAGAAGTAAAAGGAACTCTGGTTGTGCTTACTGATAAAGAGGCTGTTGATTATTCAGCAGCCCAAGCCAATGCTGGTATCAAAAAACATCGTAGGCATACTCGTAGACTATTTACTCACATAGATGCTTCTAAATTAGATCAAGCTAAGAAGCGTGATTTAGAAACCAAACAAATTCATCATGCGTTTATAGCTTCTGCTGCTGATGGTGCTAGAAAAGAATCATTACAGTTGCAAAGAAAAGGAGAAAGACTACCTAAGTCTTTGATCGAAAAGTCAGACTTTAAGAAATCTTCTTAACGACTCCATTCCTATTTTCTTATCGCACCTTCTCTCTTATCATCGCTCCGTGTTATTGCTCGCTTTCGTGCCTTATGCCTCTAGACCCCTTTGTGCCTTGTAATTCCTCGTTACTCACTTCTTATCAATCGTTATGGGTGTTACGATAAACCCTTCTTAACATCTCTTGTAGGTGCAAGAACCAAAGAGATGAAAATCGCCTCAAACCCCCTCTCCTCGAATTAATTTAATTCTGTGTCGCTCTTTGCTGTGCAAATTTGCTCAAGGTAATTCGGTTTTGTGCCCTTTCATTCGCCTCATATCAAGCGTTGTAAGTCTTACGATAAACTTTCCTCAACATCCTTCTGGGTTAATAGCCTTGAAAGATGATTAATCCCGCTTTTTTTGACTCTTTTCGACTAATTGCCATAGTTATGTTGCTCTATGTCACTCTTAGCCGTTCCAATCCACTCACCTCGATTTTTCTTGTTTCAATTCCCTTCAAAACACTTCTCCATGATCCTGCGTCACTCTTGGTCACTCCACTCAAAACTATCGTTTTCAGTTTACGATTAAAACTGTCCTTAACACTTCTATGACTTAATAGGTTTGCGAAGTGATTTTGATTCGATGTATAGAACTCGCATCTATGCGACCCGCAATAAATCGGTTCTTTGCACTTCGGCTCACATTGCCTCTATTTAATTAATTGCAGCGTCATTACCCTTCAAGACACTTCAATTTGACTCATTTCAAATCAATCGCTTGCCAGTTCCACGATTAAGAACTGGTATCCTTTTTCTTTTTGGTTGTTAATTTTTTAAATATATTTTTGATAGCTGGTTTGATTATATTGAGAATAAGAGGGCTACTCGCAGCCACAAGGCCAATAACAGCAGTAGAAACAATAGTGCTCGGTTCTGGGATGTATTGATCCACAAAAGGAACGTCTTCATATAGAGTGATGCACTCAATACCATCATCACCTCTTTCATGTCCGATGACACGTTCTAATCTTTTTTCGTTACGAAAGTCTCCTACTCTCTGATTGTTTTTACCAGGGCAAGGCTCTAGTTCAATATCTTTTTCTTTTGGTATCTCTGGTATCTCTGGAGTCGTTGTTTCTGGTAAGGGTGGGGTTTCATTATTAACAGGAACTTCTTCTGTAATGACCAAATTCTCAGGTGTATAGTCAAGAGGAATGAAACTAGGAAATGGTACATCGCACGTTGTATATACTCCATTAGGATCATCTAATAACAAATTACGATTACCAGTATTTTTTATATCTCGATGCTGATAAGTACAACCAGGAACATCAATATCAGGTGGTTTTGCTATCTCAATGTAGTGTGGACTATATATTTCTGGTACTTCTGGAATATATATCTCTCGAATTTGAATATCAGGTATTTCAATCGTAGGCATCTCTAGGAAGGTAAACTTCTACATGAGAATAACATTTCGGACAAGAAAGATTAGTTACCATACTATATTCCGATGACATAATTGGGTGATCTTCACCATCTAAACTATGATCTGCACCCCAAATCAGTTCGGTATTACAATGCCAGCAGTTCATATCTGCGATTCACCCATTGTTGGTGGTATTGGTAAGGATGGGCCAGTAAGATCAGGTAATCCTTTTTCTAATACTTTTGGCATCATTCCTTGAACACCTCCAAGAACTTTATTCATCATCTTTGTTTGGAACTGCTCTGATGTTACATATTTATATCCAAAGTACGCTCCACCACTCATGGAAGCTACCATTATGAATGAGATGATACTCAAAATCTGACAGACCCGATTTAGCATAGAAAAAATGATTAAATTTGCAATTTTGAAAGCACTATCTTTTACAAGTGTGCTTGTATTACTGCTTATTGTAGCTCTATCCCCTCTCTACGTCACTATGGGGTTAATGACAAGACAAATGCAGGAAAAGGTTAATTAATCAGCAGCTTCGGGTGTTCCTTTCTCTGTATAGGGATCTTCGCCATTTAGCCATTTAAGATATTCTTGGTAGTCGGTGTTTGCTTCGTCTTTTGGAATATGCAACATATCTTCTTTTCTTAAAATCATAGGTAACTCTACATCTGTGTCACAACTTTTAAGTTTTTTATATGTGTAAGTCATAATTTAAAGCTCCGCATTAAAAGTACCTTCATACAAAACATCTGTTTGAGAGCTAGCTTGATAACCAGTAAATCCAGTAATTTTTGTCGATAACGTATAGTTTGACATTGATCCAGATGGTGCTGTTCTCATTGTAGTAGGAAAACTTAAATTAATCCTTGAACGACCATCGGCTGTGGTTGGCAAAAATGAAGTAGTATTTGCTTGTAATAAATAAAAATATCTTTGACATAAAGCAAGCTCCTGACCATATGACCTATGTTCAAAATCTGTTGCCACGCTGCCTACTTCTAACTGAACTCCTGTTAGTTGCCAAGTAGCATTATTTGTAGTTACTAAACTATTTGTAACGTGACCACCAAGTAAGTAAGCGGAACTATAATTACCCCAACTTGGAGATGCAGTATTAAAATTAGCACCAGCAGCTAAACCCCACATAAGTCTGAATCGTTCAGTATTATCGTTTGTAATTGCAGGACCAGCAGTATCGCCAGGAATAGTAATAGTTTTCCTTTCCCAAGTATTGGCAGAATTAATTGTATATGGTGCTGTAATTACCCTATCTGTACTATCTTCCCTATAAACAGTAAATCCAAAAGTTCCCGTTATAGAGGCTTTAACGTAAAAAGAAATTGTTATAGTTTTAGCAGCCGAACTACCATACGCTAAATCTTGAAAATCTTGACCTTCTAATTTAGTTTGTATTCTAAACTGTTCATTAGAAGCTATAGAGCTCTCTGGTGTGGTGGTTGTTATTTTTATAGACTTGCCGAAACCATCAGGTGCATCTGAACTTTGTTCAAGTGTTTGAACTAATTGATCCATTTGTGTAACTTCCGCTTTAAATCTATCAACAACAAAAGCACTACTATTTGTGGTTGATGTCTGTCTTTGACTAACAGTCATCCCACCATTTATTATCTTGTTTCTATTGCTTCTATTAGTAATATTGGCAGTACACGTTCCATCAGAATTGTTGACAGTAATAGCAGCATCTGTAGCTCCTACCCCTTTTATCGAATTGACTTTGATCTCTGACATAATTAACTATAAGGTGAGTCTCCAAGAATAGATGTGTTCCATTGTGCTTTCAATCCATCTGTATCAGAAGCACTTTCAATCGCAGAATCAGCAGGGGCATCTCTCAATGCTTGCTTTTTACTAACTATATCAGTAGTACTAGCACCTGTCTCTAATGCTTTTTGAAACTCAATATCAAGTTCTGCAAGTTTTGGTGTTCTTGCATTTCTTATATTTGTTTTATGTATCTCTCTGGCTTTTGCCATGTCTATACCAAATCCCATAATTT
>Ga0208767_1004278_pt1 | contig 10091 bp, 8 predicted proteins | sample VirMetDEL_Mar_21_FD_184514 | JGI IMG/M metagenome (GOLD analysis project Ga0208767, IMG submission 184514) | Aqueous microbial communities from the Delaware River and Bay under freshwater to marine salinity gradient to study organic matter... | ecosystem: Environmental > Aquatic > Marine >... | reverse complement strand
TTTTAGGTGGTTAATTAAGGTTAGGGAAGGGTAATTTGAGTTGCTGTCTTGTTAGCTACTACTGCCAATTCAGGCTGAATAAGTGTGACACCAATTGCCCACTTCATGGTTGCCCTTACTTGGTCATTATCCTCAGAGTACCATAACTTGAACTGTTCAAAATCACCAGTAAGGTCAGTACCCATGATGATGTTTGAAGCCCTAGTCAAGAATCTAAGGTTCTTACCTGTAGCTAAGTTCTGAATACCTGCTGAAGGAACAACTCTGATGTTAGTACCTGGTACATACAAGTTCTTCAAATCTGGTTCAACATGGTAGTAGTTCTGCTGAGTGATGTTCAATGCCAAGTTCTTGTAGTCTGAAGTGCCTACAACCATAATCAAGTCATCAGCCATTGATACTTCACCTGGAAGCAAGCTAAACATGTCATGTGCATAGTCTACTGCTGTTGCACCTGCTGCTGAACCTGTCCATACAGTGTCAACTGTAGAAGATGATACTGCTGAAGCAGCCAAGAAATCTTGGATACCACTGTTACCACCATTGATACCATTGATGAGATACTTTTCATTCCAGTTCTGGAGTTTCTCAACAAAGTAGTTTACATAAGTTGCCTCAAATGGGAGTGACTCAGAACTACCAAACTGGCCAGCAGACAATGCCTGTGCCATGAATGTGTCTCTAAGTGCCTGTGGGCAAAACTCATGCTGAATTTTTGCATGGTAAACATCTAAGTCAACCTGTGAGATAGAAGCTGTGTTGTTAGCTGACCATCCACATGAGTTACCTGATTGTACATTGAAAGTGTCCTCCATCAAAGGAACCTTCACACTGTTTCCTTTTAATCCAGCCCTTACATCAACATAACCTGCAAGGTTAGTTCCAAGGACTGCTTTACTGATGAGTTCAAATGATGTCTCATCTACATACTGAGTTAGGCCTGATAAGTTAAATCCTGGGCCATCTGCTGGTGCTGCCATAATTAATAGTTTTTAAAGTTATTTTTTGGTTTGGGTTCTAAATTCCATAATTTTTTGGAACCTTGCAGCTGCTAAGTCATTTTCACTTCTTTGAACTTCATTCAAGTTGTTAGTGATTTTCTTGCCAGCTGGCTGTTCTAAGTAAGCACTGAATTCAGCATCTACTTTAGTAATTCTCTCTTCCAACTCATTGAATTTAGAGTTAATGAGTTCAGAGATTTGGTTTAGGAAATCTTCAGATGAGAATTCAGAAGTGTATTCTTCTTCTTCTTCTTTCTCTGCTTCTTCCATTTCCTTTTCTTCCACTTTAGCTATCACTCCCTCTTCTTCAACAGTTACTAACTTGCCATCTGTAGTTTCATGAACACCTACAGGTGCAGGAATATCACCTTCTTCTGTTACAACAAAAATTGCTGCACCTTCAGAAAATGAATCTGCTTTGACAATAGTACCATCAACAAGAGTAGCTTCAGCTAGTTGAATTTCAGTCTCTGCAGGTTGGGTTTCAGTTTCACTATCAATAGCTACTTCTGTTTCCATACCTAACATGACCTTAATCTTTTCAATTGCATCAATTGCTTTCATGTTATATTGGTTTTAATTAATTAAATTACAGTGGTAAATATAGGGTGTGCAGGGATGGGGACCTTGCATTTATTCACCATTATCTTCAGTATTATCACATGACTTTTTATAGTCAACATACATTTTTCTCAAATTTAAGAATAATGCTGTAACTAACACTAATACTGTTAATGTTTCTTCTAGATTTGCTAATACAGCTGCTAGGGCACCTGCTGAGGTAACATTGGCTACAATAGTGTCTTTAGTCATTTTCTACTTGGTTTAGGATGTCTTTGATTTGTGCTAGTTTAGCTTCTTGTACTTTATCACTGGATAGTTTCTCAATGAAACCACCTGCTATACTAAAACCATTGATTCTACCTTCCTTAATATCCTTCCAGGTTTCATCATCATTTATTTTATATGACAAATACCATGTGCCCTGTGGTAATGCAAATCCCATTTTATAGGCCTTGTCATACATTTTATCTTCAGATATCCATGACTCTAACAATGTGTTATCAGTTGTAATCTGCCAGTCATGTTGTTTATCTGTATTGTTATGTCTGTTTAATTTAAAGAATTTCTCAGCCATTTTCTTAACTGTATCCTTACTAAAGAAAACATAATATGGTTCTCCATTCTCATCTCTTCTAAGAATCATCTTATTAGGGATAAGTGCTGGACCAGTAACAATTCTTTTTTCATCATCAATTGAAAACTGTAAATTAGCCCATCTAGTAGCAGCTGTTTCCTGAATTGCAGTAGTTGGTTTTTCTACAATGATGATTTTGCTAACATTTTCACCCTTAAACACTTTAAGTTGTTCCCAATAGTGCTTACAGTTCTTACCACCTTTGTATTTGAATACTGAATATGATGATTGTCCTCTCTTAGCAAACTGAGAATTGATGTTGTTCATCTTAGCAATATCTTGTCTGCTAAATATTTTACCTGCCCTAGATAAGTTAACCATTGCTTTACAGAATCTTCTTTCAGCAGGTGGTCCTGTGTATCTGAAGTATGTTTCAGCTGATGTATATTCTGGTGTGGATAATCTTTTGAGTAAATCAAGACCTCTTATTGCCTCAACTGTCTCACTGACTGTAGCAAATTCCTTCTTATTTAAGTCAATTATCACATCCTCCTCACCAATATATTCACCATTAGCTTCAGCAAATTCAATTAATGCTATTTCTTGGTCTTCACTGAAGTGTAATTCCTCACTATTTTCTTCTTTTTCCTTTCTGATTTGCTTGAGTTTTCTTTCTGCCCAATCAATACCAGCATCACCACCCCAAGCATCCCACATTAAACCACCACAACCCTCATCATATGGAGTGTTTTTATTTTGTTGCTGTCTTCTAAAAGCAGACATTCTAGCAATTGTTTCTTCACTGATAGGTTCTCTGTTAGCTAATTGATTAGCCCTTCTCTTACCTACAGCTGTACCACAACTACCCCAACCATTTTCTTCAGCCCACTTAAGTGCCCTTTTAGCATTGTTAGATGCTGCTTGTGGGTAGTCATCATATGATTCTAACTCAATGTCAGTTTCATCTTCAAATGCTAGGAAATTAACTCCAATAGCTGGTTGTTCTACTAATGACACTACTTCTACACCAAATTCTTCTAATTCCTCATCAGTGTAGCCATCAATGTCAATGTCTAGTTGTACTATTCTATCTATTTTCTCTTCCATTATAATCTGCTTATATATTCAAGTTGCTGATTGGCTTGTTGTGCATTGGTAACATCAGTAGCTACAACATATGCTTGTAGTGGTTGTTGTCCTTGACCTTGTCCTGGTACTATATTTTGACCTGCATTTTGGTCAAAGAAATAATTTATTGAAGCACCAGCACCACCTGCTGCTGATGGGTTAGGTACACTACCACCACCACCAAACTCAGTATTTCTAATAGCTAATATCTGTGCTAAACCTGTTGCTGCAGCAATACCTGCTTCAACAAATTGTTGTCCTGTAGCTAATTTAATTGGGTTACCACCTGCAGTAAGTGCTGCTGTAACTGCTTGTGCTGTTTGTATTGTAGCTAAACCAATTTGCAATTTTTTATTTCTTTCAAATGCTGCTTTTTGTTCTTTTTCAGTAGCACCTGCTGTTGCTTGGTTTAATGCTATAATAGCTGATACAGCATTAGCTGCTAAATCTAACCTTCTAGACCATGATTGTTGTGTAATTGCTACTTCTGCCTCAGCCTGTTCACCATCTAATTCTAACAATCTCTTTTGTAGTTCTTCTTGGTCTTTAATTGTTTTTCTAGCTATTTCTCTTTGTGCATCAAATGAAATTTGGTTGTTTGCTAGTCTTTGCTGTAAACTAAAGAATTCATATTCAGCATTTTCCTGGGTGTATCTAGCTAATTCATTAAAGTATTCTACATCCTTCTCTAATGTTTTATCTCTAGCTTGTTGTGCTAACCTCTCATTTGCTAGTCTCAGATTAAGTAGGTTCTCTTCAGCATCCTGAGTTGCAGTTAAAATTTCTTCTTCTGATGCACCTATTTCTTCTAAGTACTGAACATAACTAACTGCCCTCTGTGCCCTTAATCTAGCTAATTCTTGTTCTCTCTTTAATCTATCTTCTTCTGATTGGCCTCTAATATCCTGAATTGCTTGTTCTTCTTCTAGTTTCTTGATTGTAGCATCAAGTGATTTATCAAATTCCTTAGTTCCAAGTCCTAAGAACCCTAATACTTTCTCCCAATTAGCTACCAATGCTGCTAAACCAGCAATTGCTAAACCAATACCAGCACCCTTTAATACTGTACTAAATGTTCTAGTAGATACTGTGGCTGCTTTAGTTGCTGTGTCTTGTGCTTTAACTGCTACAGTATTGGCTTTTGCAGCAGTAGTGTAAGTACCCATAAATTCTCTTACATCATTTACACCATCAGCTAACCTAGATAAACCATCAGCAAATGCAAAGGCATTTGTAGCACCATCTTCAATTGATTCTAGCCAGGCAGGTTGGGCACCTAATAAGCCCAACCCCCCAACTAATATTTCAACACTACCTCCTAGTATGTCAACTGCACCTTTAAATGCACTTACTCTGTCTCTAGATACATCTAAACCTTCATTGAATTCATCAGTACTATGTGCTGTAGTAGTTGTTGCATTATCTACCTGACCCAATGCTTGTTTTAAGTCATTAAGGTCAGTAATATAGCCATCTAGCCCCTCTACCTTAAAATATACTTTTACTTCTTGATTTGCCATCTGTCTTAAATATAAATTGTGTTATAATTGTTCCCATAGGGTGGAAATTGCTTCCCAGTTATCAGAGATATCTTCCCAGTACTCACCTACAGGAATAAATCCAGCAGTATTAGGTGTATAGTTAGGCAATTTAATTAGGTCTACTTTTACTTTATCTCTTTGACCTAATGGGGCATCATAAATTTTTTCAACATAAAAATAAGTGTCCTTGATGAATATAACATCACTGTATTCAAAGTTAACTAAATCATAATCATCTAAAACAAAATATGCAGTTAATCTTCTAGACCATCTGTCATATATTGTGTTTATGTATTGACTCCAGTATCTGCTGTATAAATCTTGACCATAATTGTTATTTACAACATCCTCTTGGTCATACCCATTTTCCTTTTGGAAATTAAGTATTTTAGCATTAGGTTGAGGTAACCACTGTGAATAATATGATGCTATAGGCACACTATCTTGTGTATATGTTGGTCCTCCAATATCTTCAAAGTACCATGTGCCTGATGATTCTAAACCATTATAATACAAGATTCTAGGCTTAGCCTTAATTGGTTTATATACTACAATATCATTGTCAACTTCTTGAGTACAAATTTGAGGTATAATAATATTATTCCAGTTAGGTGAATCACCAAAATAGCCTTGTATTTGTGTTGCTGGTGTTGGTGCTATACCCACTTTAATTTCCCTTTCACCTTCAAGAATATCATATGGGCTATCAATTATAGCTGTACCAAATGTTTCCTTAAATTGGTTTTGATTTAGTTTATTTAACCAATCCTCATCTTCAGCCATTGCTAATCTTACCTTATCTGTTTGTTCATTGACAAGTGGTTCAATAACAATGTCTTTAGACAAGTCCATTTTCCTAGTCCAATCTTTTACTTCACCTGTACCAATGTAGAATTGCCAAGGTTCAATTTTAAAGTTAGTTGGATTATCTGGGTCTGGTACTAGTACCATTCTAAACATCTTAAAGATGTCTTTTAGGAAATCAATTTGTTTGTATGTGCTGTTAAAGCCAGTGTTGATAGTAAATGCACCTGGTGCTTCAAATACCTCAAAATAACCATTTGTTATACCTGCTGCAACTTGTGTAATTGAACCAAGTCCAAAAGCAGGGCTATTCATTATGTTCAGGTAAGCAAAGATTATAACATTATCACCAGGGTTTGCAGAAGATATAGAATCCTCATAAAAAATACTTACTGGTACTACATTATTACCAACATAAGACCAACCTGTACCTGAAGCTATAGAAGCATAACCAGCCCCTGTATCCATCTCTACCTGCACATATGGTTCACCATCAACATTAAGCCCACCTGTAAATCTAAGACCATATGAGGGGGTACTTGTCCCTCCTACAGAACCAAGAAATCCAAGGGTTTCATATTGAAAACCTACACCTGGGGAAAGTTGAGGCCAACTAAACTGAACATCAAGACTATGTCTGAATGAATATTGACCAGCTTCATTATGTTGGTAATAAGAAATAACTTGGTCCTCAGCAGGTGATTGGTTTGTAAATGGTTCATAGTTAAAATTATTCCCCCAATCATATGCTGATTGATTATAGTAACCAAAGAAAGTATTACCACTACTTAATACACCTAACCCAACATCACCTTGTATTTGTGCTTTGGCTAGGTTAGTACTTTGACCATTTACACTAACAATTGCATCATCACCCCAAGATGATAAATACATTTGTTGTGCTTCATTTGAATTGAAAAAAACAGATTCATAAGTAAATCCTGCTTCCTCAAATATTTTATCTATTAATGTTTTTACCCTCATCATAGGTCTAAACCTTAGAGGATTAACTGGGTATGCTGGTTGTGTAAAGTGTATACCTGAACCAACTGCAATTCTAGTTTCTAATACTGAAAAACCACCTCCAACTTCACCATATCTGTTTCCAAAATCAACTAATGGGTAAACAATATCACCATTAAATAAACCATCTGTTAGACCACCTTGTGGGTATGCACCCCAGCTAGTTGTTACATTAGTATAATTTAAATCATGTTCATAAGCAGATAAATCTAAGTCATTTATGGTTTGAGTACCAATACTAGTACCTAAACTTTTAGTAGCACCTAAAAATATTACTTCATAATCAAACTTACCATTAAGTTCATTTTTGTAAATTTTCTGTAATCTAATTTCTCCTCTTCTAAAATCAGAACCACCAATTGCAATTCTAGCTGGTTTAATAGTTGTTACATCAAAATCTAAACCATTAATTTCAAATGCAGACTCAAAGAATTGACTGTTTTTAGGTGTTGCAGGTACTCTAAATTGTCTAGCATATTCACTCTGTACAGCTACATCTAATACATCCTCAATATTGAATGTTAATTTAATAGGGTCATTCTCATATAAATCCAAGAATACCTCTCCATTACTTCCCTCTACTATTAACTGTATCATCCTTGTTGCATATTAATTGGGTTAGCTGTTCTGAATGTAATAGTGTGCTGGAATAATTTATCTTTTCTATAAGTTCTTTCTGTCCATTGGTTGCTAGTTAATACTACAGGCTGCCAATCATTGCTACCAGCAAATCTTACTTTTACATCTGGGCTTAAATATAAATTCTTAAGGTATTGACTCTCAATATCACTTAAGTATCTAGTATTTGCTGTATATTGTTCTTCAGCTGATTGACCAAATACTGTTTCACCTTTGTTATATGATGGTGTTGAAATACCTGTACTAGCCCAATCTGCATCTAATTGATGGAATGTAGTTCTGTCTACACTAATTTGATGGTCATTTCTTTTTTCAAATGTGAAATAATCTCTAGCACCTAAGCTGTTTAACCAACTAACTTGAATGTGGTCAAAATCATTACATTCACCATCATCAATATCAAATCTATACCATTCACTAATTTCAGTTCCACTACCATATGCTTCAGTAGACCATCCTCTAACTACCACATAGTAGTGTGAAGTGGTAGGTTGTAGCCCAACTACTGGGTTATTAGTGCTGGTTTGACATGAGATAACTGTGTAACTTCCACTTGGGGTTAGGTTGTCACCACCTGTGGTGTCTGGCCCCCCTCCATTGGCTAATACATTGAATACTGAAGTACTTGCTAATTGTGTTCCTGCTGAATCAAACATATAGAATGTGATGTCTGAAATGCCATTGTAGAAACCACTGTATGCTTTACCACCTGCAATGTCCCATCTATTCAAGAATGACAATGTATAAAAATCATCATTGCCTAAAGTTATTCTGTGTACTACTTCTGTATCACCAAGTGCTGTTGGTTTACCATCTGTAATTGTAGCACCTGTAGTAGTATCAATGTGTCTATCAGTTAATGCTTTTTGTTTTCTATCAACAGCAGTAACAGCATCCACTAAACCAGGCCCAACTTCACCAAATGTCAATTCAGGAACATATGGTGTGTAACCCCAATCAATTGAAGTATATGGTTTTCTACCTGGTAGTACATTATATTCTTCTATTACACCACTACCTGATATAACTGATTGTGTTACTGGTGCACCAGTATTCTCAACATAACCAATAGCTAATTTATAACTAAACACCTCACCTGCAGCAGGGCTTAGTTTAGAAATTGATTCTATTGTTTGGTGACCTTGTACTTGTGTTTGTAATAATCTACCTAAATCAAAATGACCATAACCAACAGGGTTAGGTGATTGTCTTAGACTGAATAGTGTCTCATCATTTTCAGCATTGATGATTTCTATATAGTATCTGAAACCATCTTCATCACTGTCAAACAATGATAAGATATTCTTACCATATGCCATATCAACATATTGTGGTTGCTTAGTTGCTGTTATTGTTGCCATCTGTTAGTATTTCTAGTAATTTTTCTTCTATATCAAGTGGGTAGAATCTTCTAGCATCTATGCCCCACACTTTGCTGCTACCAAATTTATATCCTTCTTTAACACCAAATGCTGCAGCTACTTCATTTGGCAATCCTAATGTGTTGTTTCTATTTTGACCTTTAACCCCAAAACTTAGGAAATAACCATATGCCTTCATGTCTATGCTGATGTTGTTGTCTATCAGCTTTGCCCTCATACTTCTCCTAAGTTCTCCAGTTTGATTTTTAAATCTACCTGCTTTTAAATCAGCCTGTATATCACTCACTAATGCAGCAAGTCTCCTAGGTAGGTCATTTTCATAATAACCTACTGTTTCTAGGATTTCCCTTTCTAGTTCTGCTATGTTATCTTCTATACTAGCCATTAGATGTAATGATTTCTAACCATTAATATAAAGCTTAAGTTGATTGTTGTTGAAGTAGTTAATGATATTGTGCCACCATTAGTTTTAACATAAATGTATTGGTTATCTTTTGTGTATGTTCCAGTCCATAAACCAGCACCATAATTTCTAGTAATTGGGTCTACAAATGGGGCATAAACACCAGGATAAGAATTAGTGTAGTCATGGTAGTTAGCAGCATTGAAGTATTCAGCCATATCAGCTAATCTCCAATCACTAAATCCAGCATAACTGAAATTGTTAGCATATGTAATACTTTCAATTATAGTTCTGTTAACAAAATCATCTGGGGCATCTTGTACATACCAACCTAAACCTGACAAATGGTCAATACAATATCTTGGGTTTGAACTGTTGTTAGCAACTAATGAGTGGAAGCCTTCAATAAATTGTTCACCTACATCATTTGTAAATCTGTAATAATTTCCAAAGGCATTTTGTTGATGCAACAAAGAATCAGTATCATTACCAGCATAGTTGTTTGGTAATGCTGCTACATACAATGGGTTAGATGGTGGTGTATAATTGTATGTGCCCTGCCCTATATGCCAAAACACTGAACCATCAATACCTGGGTCATTTTGTGCCCATGGTAATTGTCTTTGGTAGAATATACCTGATTTAGGGCTAGCATCTAAGCAGGTAAATGTATTACCTTCAGTTACTCTGTAATCTCTACCATCACCATCAATTACTAATACTTCACCTAATTCAGGTCTGCTAACAATTCCATCTATGTTTTCAAATGGTGTATCACAGAAACTTAATGGTTCAGCTACCTCTATAGTAATGTTGGCAGTTACACCTACTACATCATCTTGAAATCTTTCCTTAAATGGTGTTAATGTAAATGGTGTGCTAATAGAATATAATGGGTCATTAGTTGAGTTAGTAAAATAACTAACAATGTCTCTCATATACTGTGAACATCTACTTTGTCCTAATATCTCAGCATCCTCAGTGTCTAACACTTGAGTCATAATGATGATATTACAGTTGAATGATGTAACC
>Ga0208767_1004277_pt1 | contig 10093 bp, 7 predicted proteins | sample VirMetDEL_Mar_21_FD_184514 | JGI IMG/M metagenome (GOLD analysis project Ga0208767, IMG submission 184514) | Aqueous microbial communities from the Delaware River and Bay under freshwater to marine salinity gradient to study organic matter... | ecosystem: Environmental > Aquatic > Marine >... | reverse complement strand
GTAAGTTCATCGCTGAGACCGACATGGCTTTCTATGAATGGGTGACCGATGTGAACAACAACGACATCTTCAGGATTGAGGAACGCATCTATGGCAATGACCTATGGAACGCATTTACAGCCGATTTCACGGACTTTGCAAGAGGAGGTAAGAGAAGTATCTCTCAGACACGTTTCTACCAATGGATGAACTCCTATGCGCTTTATAGGACCGGTAACGATCCTGAGTGGGGCCGTGATATGAGAGGCAAGTATTTAATTATAAAACAAAAATGATACAACTAAGAGACTACCAACAAAGAATCTGCGATGACGCTTGCGACATCATAGAGAAGAATGGCTTCGTGTACCTTGCCATGCAAGTTCGTACTGGTAAGACATTGACAGCTTTGGCGATTGCAAGAAAGATGGAATCGCAATCGGTATTATTTGTCACTAAGAAGAAGGCAATGACATCTATTCAGGATGACTTCTGCAACCTTGAGTGTTCATTTGCTATGACCATCATCAATTACGAGAGCGTACATAAGTTCGCTGTTCATCAGTATGACATGGTTATCTTGGATGAGGCACACGGAATGGGTGCTTTCCCTAAGCCTAGCAACCGCACTACAGCAATCAGAAACATCATCTACAAGAATGGCAACCCCAATGTAGTGTTCTTATCTGGCACACCATCACCTGAGTCGTACGCTCAATTATACCATCAGTTCTGGGTGCTTGCTAATCGCAGTCCATTTGCGGGATATACTAACTTCTACAAGTGGGCACACGATTATGTGCATGTAACTCAGCGCAAGATAGGATCAATGATGGTCAACGATTACAGCAATGCCTTGAAGGAGAAGGTAGAGCAGCACACAAAGCCATACATGATATCCTTCACACAAGGCGAGGCTGGTTTCAAGTCTCACATTGACGAGGAGATTCTCAAGGTCGAGGCTCCAGAGAACATCAAGCAGATCGCCAAGACTCTCAAGCGTGACTTGGTTGTGCAAGGCAAAGAGGAGGTAATCTTGGCAGACACCGGAGCGAAGTTGATGCAGAAGTTGCATCAGATATACTCTGGCACTGTCAAGTTTGAATCTGGTAACTCGATGGTCCTTAGCACCTACAAGGCTGACTACATCAAGGAGCGATTCAAGAAGAACAAGATTGGCATCTTCTATAAGTTCGTAGAGGAGTTGAATGCATTAAAGCAAGCCTTTGGTGATGACCTTACTACTGAGTTAGAGGTATTTGACAAAACCGATTGTAAAGTTATAGCCTTACAAATTGTCAGTGGTCGTGAAGGTATAAGCTTACGAAATGCGGAATACTTGCTGTTCTATAACATCGACTTCAGTGCTACAAGTTATTGGCAAGCAAGGGACCGTATGACTACCAAAGATCGTGGCTACAACAAAGTGTATTGGATATTCTCTGACTGCGGTATCGAGCACGATATCTACAAAGTAGTAAATCAGAAGAAGAACTACACCAAGTCTCACTTTGAAAAGACATTGCTATGAACCACGGATCATTATTTAGCGGAATAGGCGGCTTTGACTTGGCCGCAGAGTGGATGGGCTGGGAGAATAAATTCCATTGTGACATCAATCCATTCAGCAGACAACTATGTAAATTTTATTGGCCAAATGCCGAATCTTATGAAAACATCAAAACAACAGACTTTACAATTTGGAGAGGAGAAATCGATGTCCTCTCCGGGGGATTTCCTTGTCAGCCGTTTAGCCACGCTGGAAAAAGATTGGGAAAAGAAGATGATCGCCATCTTTGGCCCGAAATGCTCAGAGCCATCAGAGAAATCAGACCACGCTATGTCGTTGGGGAGAACGTTCGTGGAATCGTTAGTTGGTCGAACGGACTGGTTTTCGAAGAGGTGTTCACTGACTTGGAAGGTGAAGGATACGAAGTCCAAGCGTTCGTACTTCCAGCTGTCGGTGTCAATGCCCCGCACAAGCGAGACAGAGTTTACTTTGTTGCTAAAGACACCGGCCGCAATGGATGCATACAGCGAAAACCTCAGCAAGAAGGAGCAGAAGTTCGGCAACAGCGGGACGCTAGCACAAGAAGTACAGACGGGCTTCATTTACAAAAGGGGAGTTTTGCCAAAAGAGCAAGAGGACACAAGAACTACTGGGAAAAATTCCCAACTCAATCCCCGATTTGTAGCGGAGATGATGGGCTTCCCACCGGACTGGACGACACTGCCTTTTCAAAATGGAGGAAGCAATCAATAATGGGATATGGCAATGCAATTGTCCCTCAAATAGCGTATCGTTTGTTTGATACTATTCAAGCCGATTCACTATCTTTGTAGGCTCAAAATGAGCGAACAAAAGGCACAAACCAAGAGAATCAAGGAGTTAGAAAAAGAAGGGTACTACGTTATCAAGTTGATCAAAACCAACAAGAACGGAATCCCAGATTTGATAGCCTTGCACGAGGACAAGGGTGTGCTATTTGTAGAGGTCAAAGCAGCCAATGGTGTACTGTCGCCATTACAGAAGTACAGAATAAACGAACTAAAGGAAAACAATTTTAAAGTAGAAATCTATTATGGAGAAAAGTAAAGAGTTGTTATCGAAGGTTACTACATGGATGAAGTACTCCAAGTATTTGCCTGAACACAACAGACGAGAAACGTGGCAAGAGATTGTCACCCGAAACAAAGAGATGCACATCAACAAGTACCCTCAGTTGCGACCAACGATTGAGCGTGCGTATGAGTTTGTGTATGACAAGAAGATTTTGCCATCGATGCGATCGCTTCAGTTTGGAGGCAAGGCCATCGAGGTAAATCCTGTTCGTCTGTTCAACTGCTCTTATTTGCCCATTGACGACTATCGTGCGTTTAATGAGGCTATGTTTTTGTTGCTTTGCGGAACTGGTGTTGGATACTCGGTACGCAATCACCACATCTCTAAACTGCCAGAGATTAAAAAGGCAGACAAGGAACGCAAATATCTGATAGGGGATTCTATCGAGGGATGGGCTGACGCTGTAAAGGTTTTGATGAAGGCATACTTGGGTCTTAGCACTTGGATGCCAAAGTTTGATTATCGTTCTATTCGTGAGAAGGGTTCTCCTATTAAGACAAGCGGTGGTTCTGCTCCAGGGCCTGAGCCATTGAAGATGTGCTTGGTCAAGGTTCAAGCAATCCTTGACAGAAAGAATGACGGAGAGAGACTGACATCACTAGATTGCCACGACATCATGTGTCACATTGCTGATGCTGTATTGTCTGGAGGTATTCGCAGATCCGCTATGATTTCTTTGTTTGACTTGGACGATCAAGACATGCTTACTTGCAAGTTCGGCAATTGGTGGGAGACAAATCCACAGCGTGGCCGTGCGAACAACAGCGCAGCTTTGCATCGTGACATTGTCACAAAGGATGAGTTCTTGAACTTGTGGAAGAAGGTAGAGGCATCCAATAGCGGAGAGCCCGGCATCTTCTTCACTAACGATGATGATAGTGGAATAAACCCTTGTGCAGAGATTGCGTTGCAGCCAAACCAGTTCTGCAATTTGGTTGAAATTAATGCGTCTGACATTTACGACCAAGCCGACTTGAACCATCGTGTTTACAACGCAGCCGTTATTGCGACCATCCAAGCGTCTTACACTGATTTTCACTATTTGCGTCCGGTGTGGAAACGCACAACCGAGCGTGAGGCATTGCTTGGCATTGGCATGACTGGTATTGCTAGTGGAGCCATTGAGGGTCTTGACCTTGCAAATACTGTTGAGTGGGCGAAGGAGGCAAACAAGTTTATCGCTGAGAAGATTGGCATCAATACTGCTGCTCGTATTACTTGCGTGAAGCCTAGTGGTACCTCATCATTGGTTCTTGGAACTTCTAGTGGAATCCACGCATGGCACGATGACTACTACATCCGTAGAGTACGTGTTGGCAAGGACGAGGCTATTTACGATTACTTGGCCTACAACTTCCCTGATATCTTGGAGGATGATGTGTTCAAGCCAGACACACAAGCCGTTATCTCAATCCCACAAGAAGCGCCAAAGAATGCTGTCACACGATCCAAGGAAAGTGCTATCGATTTCTTGAACCGAGTTAAGGATATCCATGATCGCTGGATTAAGCCTGGCCACATCAGCGGCAACAATACTCATAACGTGTCTGCTACGGTAACCATCAAGCAAGACGAGTGGGGGATTGTAGGCGAGTGGTTGTGGGACAATCGCAACAGTTATGCTGGTTTGTCATTCTTGCCAGAAGATTTGGGCACATATGTACAAGCCCCGTTTGAGACAATCACCAAGGAGCAATTCGTGGAGCTGTCGAAGAACTTGGGTCGTATTGATGTAACCAAAATCATTGAGGTTGGTGACAATACCAACTTGACTGACCAAGTGGCTTGCGCTGGTGGCGCTTGCGAACTGTAAAAAAAAAATATACAAGTAATAGCCCATCATTCATAGTGGTGGGCTATATTTGTATAATTTATAGCCCAATGGGTAGACACGAGTACGAAATATACGTGAATGAAACTATATCGCTTTTAAACGATAAAGTCACTTGTTTGTACGAATCAATGATGGATCGTGAGGATTCAGAAGTTCTTTCGTTGTGTTCTGACTTGTTGGAGAAAATCAATCTCATCAAAGAATACCACACCGATGAAAGTTTACTATGACAGGGCTCTTGAGTTGTTTGAGAGTAATTATGGCACTAAGGCAGACATTGCACGGAAGTTAAAAGAAGAGTTTCCCATCGAGGAAAGCGCTGAGTCTGTCAGAAAGAACATCTCAAAGTACATCAATCGACAAGACCACAAGGCGCTAGAGGATGCTTGCGATGAGTTTGGCATTCCACTTGATAAGGTTAACCACTATTGGTATAAAGGAAAGAACATTTCCATTCACGCAAAGAGCGAAGACAAAAAGACACTAGAGGACTTCAAGGACGACATCTTGGCCTCAATGATGGAATATGTCCCCTCTTATGAGAAAGTCTCTTATACGCCAAATAAAGAGGCTTATTTGCTCGTTGTGGATCCTGCTGATGTTCATGTCGGCAAATTGGCATCGTCATTTGAGACTGGTGAGGATTATAATAATCAAATTGCCATCAAGCGTGTCAAGGAAGGTGTGGCCGGGATTCTTCAAAAGGCACAAGGATTCAACATTGACCAGATATTGTTGGTCGCTGGGAATGACATCTTGCACATTGACACCCCAAAAAGAACCACAACATCTGGCACACCTCAAGATACAGATGGCATGTGGTACGATAACTTCTTGTTAGCCAAGCAATTATATGTTGAGATTATAGAATTGCTTATGCAAGTAGCGCCCGTGCATTTTATCTATAACCCATCGAACCACGACTACACTAACGGATTTTTCTTGGCCGATGTCATCAAGACTTGGTTCAACAAATGCGACAATGTTACATTTGACTGCACACTAGCACACAGAAAGTATTATAAGTATGGCAACAGCCTAATTGGTACTACACATGGAGACGGTGCCAAGCAGCAAGACTTGCCACTATTAATGGCACAAGAGGCAGCCGACAACTGGTCGACTAGTAAGCACAGATACGTGTATACTCACCACGTACACCACAAGGTAGCAAAAGATTACATTGGTGTAACGGTTGAGAGTTTACGATCACCATCAAGCGCTGATGGATGGCACCATCGTAACGGATACCAACATAACCCCAAAGCAATCGAAGGATTCATCCATTGCAAATCAAATGGGCAAGTAGCAAGATTAACTCACATTTTCTAATGGTAAAGATACTTGAGCAAGAAGAAGACGACAAAACAACATATGTCGTATACATTGGTGTGGCTACTCTACAGAAGTTTGATACTTATGTGGAGGCCCTCGCATTCAAGCGCTCTTATGAGCAGTTGATTGAAAGAGCCTCCATTGCTGATGACGAACAGCCTTAGTAGAAGATTGGGTTCATATTCTGGTCAAACTTGACCTTCTTGCCCTTTTCTTCTTTCTTTGGCTTAATCTGATAATCAGTATAACCGAAGAACCTAGCGACAGCTTCTTGGAAGTCCGCTGGCGAATCATAGTCCTTATCTAGGATTGCACGGAAGTTTTGAGTCATCTTATTGACTTGTGATGCTGGTAATCCAGTCAAGTCAACAACAGCCGTAATGGCTTTCATGGCATACTTATTCTTCGTCTCTTCTGTCTTGGCTGACTTGTAACGAGATATGCTATCTCCAACATTAGCAACCAGTTCAAACAACGGTAGACCACGTGCGTCACCCGCCCAAGGATTGCCTTGCATATAATCTTTTATAGTTGAGAATATGTCTCCCAATGCAAAGATAGAGTTAAGGTTACCCAATACGGCAGCGTATCCCAATTCTTCCAAGTCCTCATCATCAAATCCAGTTAACAATCCTGGTAGGCCAAGTGCTACGTATTGGAAGAACATTGGAACGACAACGTGGTAAGTCATGAACGTACGGATGTTATCCTTCAGCGTTCCAGAACCAGCCTCCTTATCCCAAGCCATTAACTTGCGATACAGGTTTCTTGTTGCGTATATTTCTTTGCGTAGCAATGCACGTCCAGAAGATTGGAACATGGATAGCCAACGCTGATACCAGTTACCAGTCTGATAGAAGTCCTTGTTCTGAATATCTTGGTCCTGCTGGGTTGACTTAACTTGAGTCTCTACCTTTCTGATGGCATAATCAATGGCTTGCTGCTCGCTTGCCTTTGGATTATTAGCCTTGTACTGATCCTTGTAGAACGCATAGTTGGGAATAGAACCCATTACGCCACCCTTGTCACCTTGCTTCACGAGATACATCATGAAGTCCATAACTTTACCAAGGCTAACGTTTCCTGACAACTCCTCTTCCTTCTGTCTGCTATACGATTCAAGCACACGTCCAAAATCTGCCTCCTCATAGCGAGTCTGAAGTTCTGGAGAGTTCTTGTACATTTCCTTCCATGTAGAGTTCCATGCGCCTACACCATTCGCCAATTCCTTTGTAGCGTATTTGGTCCAGTTTCTGTATCCAATATAATCGGCAAATGCTAGAGCTGATGTAAACTGCTTCAAGAAAATTGTTGGATTCAAGCCAAGACGAGAGATAACGAAGTTCCTGGTCATTGTATTGAACAACTTTCCTTCTGTCCCAGAACTTGCCAAGTTTGGATTCATGATTTTAGCAATCAAGCCCGGATTACGCACGCTCTGACTAAAGATTACGTTATAAGTGTCTTGGCTAGTAGTAGCAACAATTGACTTCTTAACCAAATCATTCCGGTAAATCTTTGATATGTCACGGATTGTTTCTGCATATGCACGGAAGTGCTCCATGTCAGAGATGTAGTTAAGCATTACGGAGTCGCCATTGGCATCCATAATTGCTCGCTTATTCTTGACACGGGCTTTTGTAGATTGACTACCTATGTTATTTTGATAAGCAGTGCTCATTTGATTGAACAAGTCAGCATCCTCTACGTCATCTGCACGCATTTCACGCATCAATCGGCCAGCGTACTGAGCATTCCAAGGCATATTAGTCTTGTAAATCTCACGATACACTGCATTGTATCTGTCATAAACAGATGGATAGAACTCATTCACTTGCCAATCAGCCCACTCAATAACTTCGGGCTTCAGTGTATCCGTGATTTGCTCCATAATGTCAGACGTATTGTCTCCCCATCCATCCTTTGATTCGAATCCGGGATGGTTGGCTTGATCCTTATATTGGTTATACAAGTAGTACATCTGATTCTGAGTATAACGCAAAGTCATAGCGTCAATCTTGTTGACAATCTGGCGCTTCTTCTTCTTGTCAGTCTCCTTAGCCAATTGCTTTTTCAAGGCTTCTACTTCGGCTTTATTGGTGTAAATCTCGTACTTGACACGGTTGTTATCACGCAATATATTCTTATAATTCTTTCCGTAGATTCTAATGGCATTAACCTTAATGTTGTCAACCATTTGATTATAGCCTTCTTTGTAGTTTCTAGCAGATTCGCTAATCCTAGAAGATATCAATTCTGACAATCTACCACCGAACATAGAGTTGGCTTCAGTAGAAATTCTATCGACTAATCCCTCTAGTGCCTCTATTCGCTTAATTACATAGTCAAAACTATTAGCAATCGAAAGAAGTCCTTTTCGAATCTTAGAGCGATTGTCCTTTACATTTACCGCTCTTGCCAACTTATCCTTAAAGCTAGTCACGGCTTGATCATCGCTTAAATTGACACTTTCTCCAGTGATTGCTTGAATGGCATCTTGCTGAATGCTTTGATAGTACTCGTGTCTCTGCTGTTGATACTCGGCAAACTCGCTTCGCTCTCCAGCCAAAATAGACTTCACTGTAGTAAGAACCTCAGCCAAGGACTGAACCTTGTACTCGTCCTTGTTCTCAAGCAAAAGGGCTTCGTTGTACTTAATGGCAGCATTAACCATTTCAAGTTTCTTGAAGTCCTCAATCGTGGGGTTCTGCTTGTCATCAATGGTTTGGGCAATTCCCTTCAGATCGTTGATGTTTTTCTCTACTTGGTCGATTGGAGATTTCTCGTCCAATGACATGTACTCTTTGAAAGCTTTGATTCTGTCCACGCCTTCAGGAGTGAATCGACCTTGAATTCTTCCCGCTACTTTTGTCTCAGCCTTTACATCCACTAGTTTCTTAATACCATCCATCAACTGATTTGACTTCTTAGTATTAATCATATCGACAACCTTATACATAACGGTTCTAACGTCATCAGCAGGCTTATCCAATAACTTGTAGTAGTCCTTGTGAATCTTAGCGTTGGTTATTTCGTTAAGAACTTTAGTCACCTCTGTCGTAGTCCAAGTGCCTTTTGGCATATTGGCACGAACGAAGTTTCTCAAGTCTGTCTTTAGTTTTTGAGCCTCACGAGCAGCAAATCTACGCTCCTTCAACACTTTCTTCATGTTGCGGATATCGTTGGCTACATCTTTATTGTCGCTAATGAGCAAGCTCTTGTCAAAGTCAATCAACAATTCCTTCTGCAAGGTGTCGTTCACTTGCTTAAACTCGGCATTGTCCTTGAGTAACTCTTGTGCCTTTTGTCTTACATCGGCTAATGTAACTGCTTTTCTTTTAGAGTACTTCTTCAGTTGCCCCATTATATCGGCATAAATCTTAGCGCCTTGTGGCATACCGCCAGGTAAGTTTCCAAATGACAAAGGCACGCTTGACAAGATGTCGTAGGGGATTTCCATTGCTTGGTTTATCTCGGCAATCGTATATCCTTGTCTGTTCAATACAATCTTAATCGCTTGGTCGCTGAATCCTCTATTCCTTGACTCTTGTACAATTGAATACAAACTGTTTTGGTCAAGAGATTTGCCTGTCATCAATTGAATATCTGATGCCAAGTTCTCCGCTTGCTGCTCTGCAAACAATGGGCTGTTAGAGAACATGTCGACAACAACTGCATCAACAAACTGCTCAAGGCTAATGGTTTGAAGTTGCTCTGCAGAGTACTTGGATATACCAAGCATTGACTTCAAGTAACTGAACAATTTATTCAACCAATCATTGAATGATTTCTTGGCTGATCGTTGCATCTGCTCTCCTCTATCTCCAATAGCAGTTGCAAGTGCCTCATTCAATAAGTACTCCTTACGTTGAGCATCAGTCATGTCTTTTGTTACATTCTGATACTTCTTGTCATTTTGAATTTTCTCAAAATATGGAGAGGACTCAATCAGGTCCAAACCCTTAGCATATAAGTCTGGTCGCCCTTGCTTGGCCATGTTTAGCCATACGTGTCCAAACTCATGGACGGGAGTATTATAGTTGCCTAGAGATTTGTTTAGGTATAAATCGCCAGACACGGGGTCTACGAATCCATACACTATATCACTTGAGGTGATGAGCTTTTGCAACTTCAATTCATCAACTGCTTTTTGAAAAGCCTTTGAATCGCCAATAACCTTCACTTGAGGGAAGGCAGTGTTTAGAAGCGATATGAATTTATCATAGTCCTCTATCTCTGGGTTATAAATTTCCCTTGCTACATCTGGTTGCTTCTCTGCTATAAATGTGATTCTACTAGCTGCCTCTTTTTGAGACACGCCT
>Ga0208767_1004275_pt1 | contig 10097 bp, 6 predicted proteins | sample VirMetDEL_Mar_21_FD_184514 | JGI IMG/M metagenome (GOLD analysis project Ga0208767, IMG submission 184514) | Aqueous microbial communities from the Delaware River and Bay under freshwater to marine salinity gradient to study organic matter... | ecosystem: Environmental > Aquatic > Marine >... | reverse complement strand
ACTAGGAGCAGAAGCACCAGCGTAAGGCATTAACATACCAGACACAAACCCTGTTGCTAGTGTAAGATAACTAAACGAGCCGTCCCCATCGCTTTGCACTACTTGTCCTGATGTGCCATTGCCTGAGATATTAAACTTTGCGGCTGTAATTGCATCATCAGCTATATCTGCTGTAGCTATTGTGCCATCAACAATCTTGGCACTAGTAACTGAGTTATCTGCAAGTTTAGCTGTAGTAACTGAGCCATCTTCTAACTCGCCAGTACCAACAGCACCTGGGGTCAAACCTGTGCCAGACAAAGCCGCTATGTTTCCGCTAGAATCAAAGCCTAGAAACTTGTTTGCCCTAGTGACTGAGTTTGGTATTGTTGTGGATGCTGTGTCTGTCTCTGGTAGTACAAGCGCTCTGCCGAATCTTTCTTCTTGCTGTTGGGCTATAAACATTTGCCTGTCTAACGCATTTTCATGTGAGGCAGCAGGAAATGGGTCATTTGGTGTGTAATCTGTAGATTGGGTTAGTGTTAGGTTTCTTTTTATAAAAACTGTCTCACCTGATGCTGGAGCTGTAACAAACGTAACATTACCGCCACTGTCGCTCCCAGCGCCAGACACTGTATAGTCTGTGGTAAGCGTCTTAGTAACTTCTGCACCAGTAGAGTTAGTCCTAACAATTACAGTAAGGTCTGCATCTGCGAATATTTTAAAAGTGTAAGCAAAAACAGTAGTGCTGCCATCACCTGAATAACTATTGGTAGTTGTTGTTGTTGTAACTGTCATAGCGACCTCTTTATGGCTTTCATAACTAATAATACTCCTCTACAATAACAACGCCTGAACCACCGTCTCCACCACCTATTTGAAAGCCGTTTCTTGATGTAGAGCCGCTACCACCAGCTCCCAATGACGGGTCTGTCTGAAGAATATCTACTGTAGATGTCCTAATTCTAGGAGTTCCCCCACTGCCTACTATGCTAGAGCCACCCATAGTAACACCTAAACTTCCTATGTTATTGCTTACCGCTGCATGACCACCTTTTAAATTTATGTCTCCGTCTGAACCTTCCCCTGGATACACCTCTCTGGTAAGCGCATCATTTCTACCGCCATCTCCCCCAGTTGCAGAACAATGTGCCCCAAAAGAGGATGTGCCACCATCAGAGCCATCAGTGTTGTACGCTCCACCAGAGCCGCCAGCACCTATGGTCACAGAAACGGAACTAATAGATGTGACATCTACATATTTTATAGAAGCTCCCCCACCTGTTCCAGCAGCGGAGTCTGAATCTTCAGCACCACTACCGCCACCCCCACCGCCAACAACGGTTACTTTAACTTTTTTACAACCAGTAGGTCTAGTCCACGTTCCAGTAGATGTAATCACCTGTATTGTTGGTGTAGCTGGCGTCTCATAACTGAACGAACCATCACCATCAGAGACAACATACTGCCCATTAGTGCCATTACCTGAAATATTTAATTCAGCCGCAGTAACAGAGTTGTCTATTATTTCAGCAGAACCCACACTATCATCAGCCATCTTTGCATTTGTTATAGCATTATCATCTATATTAGCTGTAGCAATTGACGACAAAGTAGCAACAGAACCAAGCCCTAGTGTAGTTCTGGCTGCGCTTGCATCTGCGTCATCAATTAAAGTCTGCCCATATGTGCTAACGGTTACATCCGAGCTAGTCCCTTCAACAGCAATCACATCTCCGTCCGCATCAAAGCCAAGATATTTGTTTGCCCTAACAGATGCAGTAGGAATGGAAGCTGTGCCTGTGTCGGTTTCCAGAAACTTAAATGAACGGTCTATTTCTTCCTGCTGCTGTTGGCTCATAAAGGTAAGTTTGTCTAGTGACTCTTCATGTACTTCAGCAGGGAATGGGTCATTAGGCGTATAGTCAGTAGTTTGTGTTAGTGGTAACACCCTTTTTATAACTAATGTCTCACCTGTCTGTGGCCTGTAGTCTGTAACGCTGTAATTAGGGTCTGCTGGATTGCCTGTGTTGTACTTAAATGTAACGTTACCGCCATTAGCATTTTCAACGCCATCAACAATGTAGGCTGTGTTTAGTGCCTCAGTTGTTTCAGCACCAGTAGCATTAACACGAGTAATAACGACTAGCTCACTAGCATTAAACACTTTAAAGGTGTAAGCAAAAACAGCAGTGCTTCCGTCACCACTGTAGCTAACCTTGGTTGTTGTGCTGCTAACTGTCATGTTTACTCCTGTCTTACCCTTTATACCTTATTTTGCGTGTATGTTCTAGTAGCGAACCGCGTTTTGACTTGGGGGTAAAAAGTATTCTTGATTGCCATCTCTCTTAGCTCTTTTCTCCATGCGCCTCAAAAATCCTGGCTGCGCTTTTTCCATTATGCCGTAATATATTAAGTAATCAAACGCTGCCTTTGTCCAAAACAAGTTAATGAAAGGTGTGTTTCTGTATATGTTTTTTAGAACATCACCAAAATCAAATCCCTTTTCAATCGTCTCAAAAGTTAAGTCGTATAAATCATCTGCCGTTTGTGCTGCTGGGCCAAGCAGTGTTGTTGTAAATGTGCCGCCATAATCATTTGCCCTGCCGAACAAGAAGTCTCCATAAATACCAAGTCCACCACCTTGCAACATAGACGATATAAGGACATTGCCATCTTTCCAGTTGTCAGGATTAAATATATTTAAAGGCTCTCTGCCTCTTAATATGTCCTTTACGCTCATAGCGGCATAACCTAACACAGTCATACCAATAAACATTTGTGCCATAGCTACAACGCCGCCAGTTGCAGAAGCCCTGCCCATGCCTTTTGTTAATATGGTAATTGGAAAGCTTTTAAACTGAGCAAATAACCTTAAAGCTTCACCTATCACAGTTCCCCTTTCATGCCCTTGGTTCATTATTGCGCGCTCTCTTGCGCCAGGAGTAGGTATGGCTGAATCAGCGCTATCAACAAAATAGGCAGAAAGTTTTGTCTTTAGCTCGTCCTTGTACCTTAATCGCATAGTTTCAGTGACGTTTAAATTACCTTCTTTTGCAGCAACTACAGGGTCAATTAAATCATTTGTTAAATCATCTATAGCGTTAGGAGTTATGTAATCTCTTCCATCAGCAGCCTTGGTCTCTACGCTCCTAATTAAATTCCATTCAGTTTCACCTATGCCATAAAGACCAAGAAGTCTTGTTGTCTCTTTTGGCACTCCTTTATATGCTTTGTTTTTATAGGTAGCTAAATCAGCAGACAACATTCTAGCCATGCCAGTTTTTTGAGCATTGTTCCACCAGCGCATACCGTTAAGCTTGAAAAATAGTTGATGAGCTTTACTTAGCTTGCCAACACCACTGTCGTTAGCGCCATGCCTTGCATGCACATCACCTATCCAGTTCTCAAACCCAACACCTAATATATAAGATAATTGTTTCTGGTCTTTTTTCCCAAACTGGTTAAAGACATCATTTAAAGCAGTTGCGTATGAACCAAGCAAACCTCTTTCAGTATTCTGGTTTATAAATGTAGCTTTTGAAGCTATGTCACCAAAAGACGAGATAGTGGCAGAACCTAAGGCAGCCATATTTTTTATCATTCTAAAGCTAGACGCGACAGAGGCTAAATCTAAACTGCCAAGTATAGGACTTCCAGCCCCAAATCCACGCATACTGCCATCAAGCTCTTTAAATTGATTGGATATTCTCCTTGACTCTAGGGACTCCACTATAGTTGGGTCTCCCCTGTATTTTGCTTTTTGCTCTTCAACTATTCTGTCGAGCATGTTCTTGGGGTTAGTGCCGAGGTTTTCCATTAAAGATAAGCTTTGAGAGTCGCTACTTAAACTGCTTAGTAATTGTTCGCTAAAATTCATTCTTGAATATTGTTTGCTATAAGCGTAAGCATCAGCCCCATTTCTAAAATGCAATGTTCTTGATTGGCTTAATCTTTTTGCAAGGTTTGCAGAAGTCTTAACAATGTTTTCGCCAGTTCCTTTTAAATGTATGCCAGTAACTAATCCATCATAAGCCGCCCTTAAAAAGTCATCTTCTGTTTGGTCTGGCTGTAGGTCTTTAAATGTTTTTTGCATGTTAAGCTTTGGGTATATGTCTGCTTTCCACTGTTCATAACCAGCTCTTCTCAATAAAGCAGAGTCGTGGTTTTGTCTTACGGCATAGTTCTCTAGCTCACCTATAAATGCACCAGCTCTATTTTTTCTTCTTAACAAAGCCTTCTGCATTTTTTGCACAGACTCGGCTATCTTCCTAGCGTTCTTATCACCAGTGCTACCAAACCCATCAAACAACTCTCTATAAACTAGCTCGTCTAATTGCCCTGACTCAAACATTCTTAACATGTCATTCTTAGCTAGGTCAGAAGCAAGCGCACCACCATATTCATACTCAATACTTTTTGCTTGAGCATCTATACTAAACCTACCGCTACCAGTAATCTTGTTTGTTCCAACCAATATAGCTGACAAAGCCTCTGCTGGCCTTACTTTACCGCCCTTGCCTTTTGGAAACTGGTTTATTTTTTCGTTTAACGCAGTGTAAACTCTTGCGTCTATAAGTTTATTGCGCTTCATTATAGCTGCGTTTATTTTTGCTTGACGAGATATTTCTGTAGCTTCGTTTATTAACGCCTCAAAGTCGCTGCGTCCTAAAACTCTTTTGCCCCTGTTCTTAATTTTCTTTTCTAGCTGATTTAGGATGTCGCTAACTTCGTCAGGCAATAGCTCTTGATTGGCTGCTTTTGCTGCTTCTAGTATTTCTTGTGCGCAGTCTTTTATACTCATGGTTGCCTCGCTACGCAAAATGCACCAGCTCTTGCCGCTACTTCAAATACGTCTGCTTTTTCTGCTAATCTATCCAACTCTTCCAAGTCTCTAATGAAGCTCTCTGGTACTAGGTTTCTGTTAATATTATATTGTAACTGTTCTTCTAATATCCTGTTTTCTTCTGTTAAGTAAACTAGGTCTGGGTCTGCAAAGTCTGCTGCATCTTCTTCCATCTGTTCACGAGCAGAAACAAACTCCTCTAAGTCACCTTGCTCTGATGTAATCTGTTGTATTCTTGTTATTTCATCTTCTATTTCTTGCTGGGTAACAGTTGGCCCTTTAGAAACCTCAGCCTCTTCTTGTTCGTATAAAGCTCTTTTTTCGTTTATCTCTGCAAAAAACTCTTCGTCTGTTTTTCCAGTAGGCTCTATGTCATAAAAAGCAGCTTGCTCGTACAGCTCAACCGCTTCATTATACCGAGCTACATATGGGTCTTTTGCGCTGAATACTTTTCTGCCACTATATACGTCATTTCTCATCAAGTCTAACAGCTCCGCAACAGTTGGCCTGTCATCGTAAGAGTCTATCCTGTCTTGAAAATACCCTGCTTCTTGTGCGGCTAATGCAAGCTCATCCAAGTTTTTACCTTTAGTTCTTAATACACCAAAACCAGCAGCGTCATAGATTGATTTAACGTCCCCAGAATTTGCGTCATTTGTGCTAACACCGCCCTCATCAACAATAAACTGGCTGAGACTTTTTGGCTTCTTTTTTACAGGGCGCAAAGATGGCGGCAAAGAGTTTGCCCTTGCTTTTACAACAGGTTCTGGCTTTACTCCAGAGCTAGGTTGCTCTGGGTCTTTAGGAAATACTCTATCGGGAAGTTTTTGCCTTAACTGTGGTATGGCTCTTGTAAGACTTTCTACCTCAATGCGCTCACCAGCAACAGCTTGCGCCACCGAAACTCTGTAAAATTCATTTAATTCTTTTTTCTTTAAATTAGTAAACGCATCGCCTATCTTGCCGCCTATTGCATGTATTCCACCACCTAGAATACCGCCAGCAACTAAGTTAATAAAGCTGTCGTACAATCCATAATCAGGGTCTTGTCTTATTTGTTGAGCAGCGAATATAACTGGTTCTACAGCAGCAGTACCAATCACACCAGATGCTGCACCAGTTAAAAATCTTTCTCCTGTCCTGCCGACTTGGCCTCTCAACGCTGTTCTGGTAGCGGCAACTCTTGCAGCCATTGCGGCAGATTTCCCAACAACAAAACCTGGCACTAAAGATAGTCCTATATTGATAGGGTCAAGCATACTTGCGAATACATCAACACCAAAGCCAGCAACAGCAAGAGGAATAGAATCTGGCGCTCTGGATAGGACTAGGTTTCTCTGAAATCTTAAGTCATGTTCTTCTGCAAGTATATTAGCAGCGCCCTCTCTTATGCCTTCTGTTGGCACTTGCAAGCCTTCCCTGTAATATTCGCTTTCCCTATATTGGTCTGGCGTTAATATTTTGCCCCCAGAAATGTCTCTGCCTAAGTAACCAGCAATATCTACTATTGCAGAAGATGGGTTGTCATACAGCGCTCTCTCAAATCGAGCAGATAAAATGTCTAAAGCACCTACCCTTGTCTTAGAAAAGTAGTTCTCTAAGTGATTAGTATTTGTTTTTGGGTCAGCATAGAGCAGTTTTGACATGCTACCCTCTAGGTGTGCCAGTAGAAGGCACGTTTATAGGAGCCTCTCTGCCAGCGCCAGGAGTTAATCTAATCGCTTGCCCTATCCTAGGTAAGTCTTCGAATCTAATTACAAGAGGCGTTTCTTGTCCTTCTACAGTTATAAACACAGGCATACCGTCTTTGTCTAACATCTGAACAGCAGTGTCGTTATTAACAGTTTGCCACTTTGCGCCCTCTTTTGTTTCTATAGCGTAACGAGTTTTAGCGGCTATTTGCGCCTCTTTGTTGGCTGGTAAATCGGTTTGCTCTGGAAAGAAAAATACATCTGTCATTAGATTTGGCACTATTTGACTTAACACTTCTACAGTGCTGTCTTTGTCTACACCCCTTGGCACTCTCATGGTTATGTTGTCATCATAATCATGGTAGTCATATGCTTCTTCCAAAAACTGCACAGCCTTTTCTATAGCTTTGTCAGCACCGCCACCACTTTCAGAAAACTCAGAGCCATCTAGCCCCTCTTGTTGCATGTAGTATTTTGCAACTTGCATAATCATATTTACATGCTCGTCTTCTTGCGCCTCTAAAGCGCCACCAGCAGCATTACCCCTCATCGAGTTTATGTGATTAACAACTGTGTCGTTGTTTCTTACTGCTATTCTCAACCTTGAATTACTGGCTTTGCTAAAATTAAGCTTATCATCTGTAACAAATGTTGACGCAATCAAAGCGTTTGTAAATTCACTGTTCGGATTGTTTGCTATAAACATGTGTTGCATAGAAAGCCCTGCTTCACGCAACTGCTTCATAGCTGCAAAAGCGTTTTCTTCGTCTTTAAATGTTGGGTTTTCATCTGTTCCGAAGACAGAGTCTATGATACTTAATATTTCTTGACCATCTTGAGACTGTCTAATGTTATTAACTAAAGTTGCTGTTTGTTGTGTTGTCGCAAACTTAGGTACTAATATACCCATGTCTCTTTGCAAGTTCATATTCTCATCAGTGCTAGGCTCTGTTCCATGCTTCTGTTCATAAGTATTTTGCACATATAAAAATGGGTTATTAGCAAGTTGCGTGTACTCAGCATCCATAGCCTCTTGTGCTCTTACTAATATTGCTAATTCTTCAGCTAAAAATTTAGCTTTTGGACTATCTGGGCCTTCAGCAATCTGGTCTTGCCTTACCCTAGAAAGCTCATCACTTACATATTGGTTAAACTCAGAAGGAGACTTTAACAAAAATCGCTGCCTTAATTGGTAGACATCTGGAGCAATCATTATTTCCTGTTCCGCTTCTTCAGCTAGGTCTAGCCTATCTAGCTGTTCAAACCTTGCTTTTGCTCGGTATAATAACGTGGGGTCTCCTGTTAAAGCCGCTGTTGCTATTGCGTCTTGGTAATCAGTCTGGGCCTGAATAACTGCACCACCTTTTAAATACTCAACCCGATTATTTAGCTGGTTAGCGATAGCACTTCTTTGCGCTACACTAAAAATTGCATACTCTCCATTTCCAGCCTGTATGTTATCTTGCAGAGTTTCTAATTGGTTAAGCGTTCTTGACTCGTCAGCCGCAAGTAAGTTTACCTCTTCTGTAGCAAATATTGCCCTAATAGAGTTTTCGTTTAAATTAGTTAAGTCAGCATATCCACCCATCTCAGCATCTGTAAGGCTTTGCAAGGCTTTGCCAATAATCAAGTCTTTGTCTTGAGGATTAGTAGCGGCTAATAAAGCCTGAGATTGTATAAAGCCAGTAAATGTTTCAGCTTTATCTTCTCTCCATCTGCCATATGCTTGCTCTTCGTAGTTTACCCCAAATCGGATAATGTCAGCATCTATGTTAGCCTCTAGCGCTCTTATCTGATTTTTAGTAAAGCCTGAATATGTTTCTCGCAAATTGTCTAATTGCTTTGTCCTGAAATTATCTTCCCAATTAGACCTTGCTTCTGTAGGGTTGGACATTGGGTTGTTTCTTACAAAGTCTCTTGCTTCCTCTGCTACTCTTTTGGATTCTTTGCGAATAGCATCTTTTGCGTCTTCCTCTTGTATCTGCAAGGCAAAATCTTTTGCCACATTGCCTATGTCAGATATTGTTTTCTGGAAACCAGCCATAGCCCTACCAGGTGCAGTAAATGCAGCCGCACTTGCTCTTGGCCCTAGACTGCCAGACGCTACTCCAACACTAGGCCCTGCTCCTTGATTATATAATGGTATTTTAGGCATTATGTTAAACTCACATAGGTTGAGGCTGCATCAGTAAATCCACCTAACAGCGATTGTTGTCCTTGTATTCTAAATGCAGCAGCTTGCGCCCTGCCTTCTATTCTTGCTAGGTTTGCCTCTGATGCTTTCTGTGTTTGCTCTATACTAGATGCGTATTGTATTCTGGCAGCATCCTTTTCCCTGTTGAAATAAGTGTCTGCCAGCGCCTGTAACGCACTACCCGACATTTGTATGCCAGACTTGGCTACGGCCACTCTTTGCGCCCCTATGAGCCTTTCTGACTGCCTTCTAACCGAAGCTTCTTGGGCTGTCTTTTCTCTCTGTAAAAGTATGGCTTCATTCTCTGCAACCTGTGCATTATACTCAGCTACTTGTTGTGCTGCATTGGCTGCTTGATTAGCGCCCTTTGCGCCCATTACACCGCCAAGAACTTTGCCACCTACGGCTAGTGCTGTCATTGCCTCCATTACTGCACCCTAGCCATGCGATAGTAATCAGAACCGTCTGGTCCGTAACTTCTCATTAGCCCTTCCATCTCAAAGCCCATCCACTTTCCAAACCTAATAGCCTTTGCATCACTTACCGCAATGCTTGCCTGTATTCTTGCTAAGTTATTCTTATGCACTATAACATCAAACATAAGGTCTGCATACTTAGCAACTGTGCGTGGCTTTGATTTTGCAAGTGTGCCTAACATAACCCAAGCCTCTCCAACTTTGCCCCACAGCATATGTACACCGCCCATTGCCACAATCTTGCCATCTTCTAACAAAGTATAACCGTGAATAGCATAAGGCGCTTTGAAAGCGTCTTTATGCTCTTGTAACATTTCGTAACCCAAATCTATATTGTCCATGTCTTCTCTAACAAATTCACGCAACTCAAGCATCGAATGTATTTGACCTTCTCATTATAGCCACAATCGTCATAGGCAGTGGCTGACTTTGCCTAATAACAACCTGTGCATCATTCTCATAACCAGATGGAAAGAATATTTCTTTGTCTCCGCTGAATAAAGGAACGGCTGTATCCATAGCCATGCTACTGTCTCTAAAAGGCAGTCTGTCTAAATTGTTTGTGTCGGGTCCTAATTCAGCACCAACTGTGTCTAAGAACCTAGCAGTGATACCGTGGATACGCTTAATCTTACCCTGTGCTATTCCATCGTCAGCACCAGCTTCTAAGCGTAGGGTTTCTACAAGCGAGTTATAGGATAGCCCCACATGTACTTTGCTTGCGCTTCTGTCTAATGTAATAGCGCCACTTGAAACAGTTTTGTCTGGATGTGTCGAACCATCAGCAAGTATTTGGACTGTCTCACCTTCTAGGTGGTCTAGCCCAGTTATAGATGTAGTGGCAGAACCGTCATATGTAATACCGCTATCAACATAAAATGCGTCTTCAACATCCTGATTAAAATAAATAG
>Ga0208767_1004274_pt1 | contig 10097 bp, 8 predicted proteins | sample VirMetDEL_Mar_21_FD_184514 | JGI IMG/M metagenome (GOLD analysis project Ga0208767, IMG submission 184514) | Aqueous microbial communities from the Delaware River and Bay under freshwater to marine salinity gradient to study organic matter... | ecosystem: Environmental > Aquatic > Marine >... | reverse complement strand
ATAAAATTAAATCCTTTTTTTTGATTGATGATAGTATGTCAGGGTTCTTACAGGGGCATATTAACTCTCAAGAATCTGGCCTTAAAATGGTTTTCGGGTTAAGACTTTCGGTATGCCCCGATATGGATCAAAAAGATGCTGAAACTCTAGATAAAACTTGTAAATATGTAATTATTTGTAAAAACACTAATGGGTATAAACGTTTAATTAAAATTTCTTCCGAAGCGGCAACAAGAGGTTCAATATACAATCCTAATTTACGTTCATATATTCCTCGTGCGGATTTTAAATTAATTTCCTCTGTATGGAGCGACGAAGATTTACAGTTAGCCATCCCATTTTACGACTCTTTTCTTCATGAAAATTACTTACAAGATAAATGGTGTCCTGAGCCCCCTAGTGAATTTAAATTAGATTTTTTTATAGAAAATAATAAAATCCCTTTTGATTATTTAATCTTAAATAGAGTTAAAAAATACGTATCTAGTCGTAAAAACTGCAATACAGTGAATGTTCAAAGTATTTATTATAAAAATAAAAAAGATTTTAAACCATATATAACTTTCAGGGCGATTGATAAAAGAACAACCCTTGGTAAGCCGAATCTAGAGCATATGGGTAGTGATGAATTTTCCTTTGAAAGCTGGCAAGAAAAAAATAATGAAAAAACTTCTTAGATACGATAAAGAAAAAACTTTTGTTTTTATCGACTGCGAGACATTTAATTTATGTCTTAACTTTTGTCATAATTTGCCTTGGCAGATTTCAATGCTAAAAGTAAAAGGCGACGATATAGAAAGTCATAAAGACTTTTATATTAAATGGAACACTCATCTAAAAATTGGAGCGGAAGCGGCTAGAATCACCCGTTACAGCCAAGAAACGATGAATAAAAAAGGCGTAAAACCTGAAGATGTTTACCCTACCATTAAAGATTGGTTAGATAACGCTGATTATATTGTAGGTCATAATATTTTAGGTTTTGACATATATCTTATTAAAGGTCTTTACGAGTATATGGGTGATGATTGGTCACATTTAACTGAAAAATTAATTGACACAAATTGCATTGCGAGAGGTATACAGACGGACAATAAATACGATAAGAAAGATAACTTTTTAGAGTATCAATATAGAACTGTCGCTAAAAGAGTAAGAGGGGTTAAGACTAATCTTACCGCTATGGGTAAATACTATAATATTAAACACGATTATGATAAACTTCATAATGCTTTAGTTGATTTAGAATTAAATTTAAAAGTTTGGAATAAATTAAAATGGGAAATTGATCTGTGAGGAAAATAGAAGATCAATATCTTCATATCTTTTCCCCTACGGGCATGTGGGGAGATCAAATGCTGATTTTGTTTTCCGCTTACTACCACATGTTGAACATGGGTAAAGAAGGCGTAATTATTCATACCGCAAAAGACCTTTTTGACACTCATCATGAGAGATATATATGCACAGATAAAAATATTTTAAAATTCTGGAGTACTCTTAAATTTGTAAAAGGAATTATTTTTGACGTGGATCAGCGAACTTTACCCACTGACGCTCACGAAAGTAATTACAATTTCTTTTCCCCACTGGACTTTCCTTATGATGATGACTTTAAATGTAATTTCTCAAATGAGATAAATTTTTCTTTTTTTCCAAGAAGACTTACTCAAGATATTGATCAAAATTGTAAAACAGCAGTTTTTCAGCCCATCTCTTTAAAAAACAAACCCGCCTCTTTAAAAAATGATTTTATAGCTACGTGGGATAAATCGGTTTCTGCATTGTTAGAAAAAAAATATAAAATTTATGTTATAGGCTCCTCTGAGGATTTAGATTCAGTTCATGAAATTTACGGGCACAAATCGTTCTTATACTTAGATAATGTTATAAATCTAATTGGATGTTTGGATATATTTGAATCCATTGAATTAGTTATGGAAAAGGCTGATTTTGTACTTTCTTGTTGCAGTTGGTCAGGCTGGTATGGCATTGCCGCTCGAAAAAAAACCGCTATGATGCTTGGGCCATTAATGGAAAAAAATAAAAGAGACAGTCGTTTTGTTGATTTAATGAAAAACAAAGATGTTTTTTGTATGGACTATTCCTCAAAAAAAGAGGAAGCTGATAAGAATATAGCCAAATGGATACAGAATAACGCATGAATTACGCAGAACAATTTTCAGAATTACAATTAGACTTGCATGGAGTAAGGCTTCCAAGTTTTTCAATAGATAATAAGTATAAGCATGAACTTGGCGTAAGTGAAGACATGCATAATTATGGCTTTTTGAGAGCTTTATGCGAAAAGGGATTAAAAGATAAAAAACTACCTAAATCTTCCTATTTGGAAAGACTAGACTATGAATTAGAAACTCTGGAAAGTCTAGGGTTTACTGATTACATTCTCTTGGTTTGGGATGTTGTTAATTTTTGTAAAAGAAACAAAATTCGCATGGGCTTCGGGAGAGGTAGCGCGGCGGGAAGTTTAGTTCTTTTTCTCATAGGCGTAACAGGGATTGACCCAATCAAATATGAATTATTTTTTGAAAGATTTGTATCCAAAGTCAGGGCTAAGAAAAAAGTAGTGGACGGTATAACTTACCTTGACGGCTCCTTAATGGTGGATGTTGATATTGACGTTTGTAACTTAAATAGGCAAAAAGTTCTCCAGTATCTAAATGAAAAATTTGAAGGTAAAACCTGCAAAATACCCACACTTAACACATTAAAAAGTAAACTCTGCATTAAAGAGTGTGGCAAAATTGTCGCTGAAGAATCAGAAGGTAATATGAAAAAAGTTTCTAGGTTGATACCTGAAATTTTTGGTCAGCCAAAAAGTTTTTCTGAAGCTTATGAAGAGGTGGGTGAATTTAAGGATTGGGCTGATGCCCATAAAGATACTTTTGATATCGCATCAAAACTTGAAGGTCTGGTTAAGAATAAAGGTATTCACGCCTCCGCCATCGCGCTTTCTCATGACTCACTGGAAGATTCGTGCCCAATAGAATTAACTAAAGACAAGAGCTTTATTTCCGCCTTTAACATGGATTATACATCCATATCAATTGTAAAATTAGACATCTTAGGTCTGAGATGCGCGTCTGTAGTGGATGATGTGTGCAACCAGTTAAATATATCACCAGAAGATATAAATTTAAATGATCCAATTATTTATCAAAGTCTTCAAGACTTAAAAACCCCTCATGGCCTTTTCCAGATCGAAGCAGATACAAATTATAAAGTATGTCAAAAAGTAAAGCCTAGAAATTTAGAAGAATTGAGTGCTGTGCTGGCATTGGCTAGACCAGGTGCTTTAGATTATACAGATCAGTATGCTAATTATACGAATAACGACACTTATGAGGTCATACACCCATTTTTTGAAGACATCTTAGCCAAGACAGGTGGTGTCTGCTTATATCAAGAGCAGATGATGAAAATGGCTCACAAAGTGGGATTTACCCTTGATGAAGCGGAAATACTTCGTAGGATTGTTGGTAAAAAGAAGGTCTCTGAAGTTAGAAAATGGAAAAAGAAAATTAAAGAAAAAGTACAAGAAAATAATCTTGACCCAGAAATTTCTGACATTCTTTGGAAAGTTTTAGAGGACTCCGCTAATTACTCTTTTAACAAGTCCCACTCTATTGCATACGCAGCAATGGCTGCTTTAACTGTTTATCTTAAATTTACGTACCCGAAAGAGTTTTTCTTGGCATTGTTGAAGATGAGTCGTCATGAACCTAAGCCTATCCCTGAAATATCTAAAATACATAGGGAGATGAACGTATTAAACGTAAAATTATTACCACCGCATCTTGTAAAATCTAAAATGGATTTCTCTATTGAGGGGGATGATATCAGGTTTGGGTTACTTTCTGTAAGGGGAATCTCTGATAAATCTATAGAAAAGTTGCAAAAATTTAAAAACGAGTATTCTACGAAATTTGAAGTTTTTGAGGCTGCAAAAAAGGCGGGAATTGGCATTGGAGTGCTTTGTGCGCTTATTCAAGCTGGAGCATTTGACGGGTTCTCTCAAAGCAGGACTAGAGTTGTGTATGAAGCGCAAATTTGGACAGTATTAACACCAAGAGAAAAAGTTTTAGTACATAAATTTGGCAAAAAATTTGACTACGATCTAATAAAAATTATAAAATATTTTTATACTAACAATAATCCTGATGGTAATTTATATATAAAAGAGAGTAGACAGGCTACCATAAAGAAAAAAGTTGAAAAATACAATGATATTTACAGGCAAAATAATAAATCTGAGATTTTCGCTAATTGGTACTATGAGAATCAGTTATTAGGGTACACTTATGGTACAAAGTTGATTGATATCTGGAAAAAATATACCCAATCTTTAATTACAATCGGAACAGCTAATAATTGTCCCTTAGACTCCAAAGTTAAAATTGTAGGCTTCGTAGAGGGTAAGCCAGTAAGAAGCACCTCTCGTAAAGGTAGTGCATATTTTAAATTTGTATTGGCTGATGAAAACTCCGAAGTAAAGGTGATGATTTTTAATGATAAGATGTGGGATGCTATCGGTAAAGATGGCTCCAAAGGGCCAGTAGACGGCGAAGTAGTCATCGTAAAGGGCACAATTAAAGATGAGGTAATTTTTGCAGATGAAATTTACCCCCAAAGAAAAAATAGTATCTACACTAAACTCTCCGATTTAAAAGATAAAAAACTTAGTAAAGATAATACCTTGACAAACGACCAAGATACTTTATAATTAATAACATGAGTTTACAATTTTATAAACCTAACCAAAAGTCTACTGGGACAGCTTGCTCTTTCTGGAGAAATGCCGAAGATAACACTTTCTGGGTGAGCTTGATTAAGCAAGACTCATGGAATGCCAAAACTAGAACTGGCTCTTTTTCTAAAAATAAAGATAACCCAAAAAAGAGAGCAATCATAAAATTTAGCGATCTTGAAATCGCTGGATTAATAGACGCTATCGAAAGAAACGCGGAATATAGTGGTTATCACGGGAGCCAGAAACAGATCGTTAAATTTAATTTTAAACCTTATCTTAAAAATGACGAACAATTAGGTTTTTCTTTTTCTGTTAATAGAGAAGATAAAGAGGATTCCACTGATAAGCAAAATTATTTAATTGGTTTCTATTATCCCGAAGCAATGAGGTTAAAAATCTACCTTCAAACTATTTTAACTGAAAGTTACAAGGTGGAATATAGCGCCCCCAAACCCTCTCCTAAAGAAAAATCTGAAGACTACGATTTTTAAAGTGACTAAAAAGAAAGTATTATTACTTACCGATTTTTCATTGGTAAAAACAGGTTTTGCTCGTTCAGCTAAGGCTTTGCTGTCTTATTTATATAAAACAGGAAAATATGATTTAGTCCATCTATGCGTCGGGATGAATGAAGCTGCACCCGAACTAAAAAAAACGCCTTGGAAGTCTATAGGTACTATACCTAGCTCCCCAGATAAGATGGCGGAAGTTAATAGAGACCCAAAGTTACAAAAAACTGTTCACTACGGCTCCTTTGTATTAGATGAAATTATAGAAAGAGAAAAGCCTGATATTTTTATAGGTGCTCAAGATATTTGGGGTTTAGATTTTGCGGTATCAAAACACTGGTTTGAAAAAATTAATTCTGCTGTTTGGACAACCCTTGACTCTCTACCTCTTTTACCAACTGCTGTCGAATTAGCCCCAGAAATAAAAAACTTCTGGATGTGGAGCAGTTTTGCGACAAAGGAAATGCATAGGCTCGGACACAGACACGTTAGAACTGTACATGGAATTATTGACACGCATAACTTTAAAAGATTACCAGATGAGGAAAGAAAAATTCTTAGGCAAAAAAATAATATACCAGAAGATTGTTATGTAATAGGTTACGTTTTTAGAAATCAGTTAAGAAAATCTGCGCCTAATTTAATTGAAGGCTTTAAAATTTTCAGAAATAAAAACCCTAAGATTAAAAATGCTAAATTATTACTTCACACTAGTTTCGCTGAAGGCTGGGATTTAAAGGCTTTAGCTGACGAATATAAAGTGGATTGGAATGATATCTTAACTACTGTAGTTTGTGGTAAATGCGGTAAATATGAAGTTAAAACTTTTAGCAAGCCTAACGATAAGTGTAGATTTTGTTTAACACCCAATTCTGTCAATACTACAGGTGTTGGTCAGGGGGTTTCTGAATTAGAATTAAACGAAGTTTATAATTTAATGGACGTTTATTGCCACCCATTTACTTCTGGTGGGCAAGAAATACCAATACAAGAGGCTAAACTAACGGAGTTAATAACTCTAGTTACCGATTATAGCTGTGGAGAGGAAATGTGCGAACCTGCGGCTAATTCACTTTCATTAAACTGGAGCGAGTATAGGGAATTTGGCACGCAATTTATCAAAGCAACTACTGATCCCAAGCATATAGCGGAAAGATTACAAGAAGTTTATAAGTTAAGTGATCACAAAAAGGATAAAATGGGTAAAGCCGCTAGAAAGTGGGCATTACAAAATTTTTCCGTAGAATCTGTTGGTAAAAAGATTGAAAACTTTTTAGACTCTTGTAAAGAGGTTGATAAAAATAATTACCCTAAAACAGAAAAAAAAGACCCTCACGCAGAAATTCCAACATGCACAAACGCCACAGAGTGGCTGAAGTTATTGTATAAAAATATCTTAAAAACTAAAGTAACTTCTAAAGATGAGGGGTTAATTCATTGGCTAAATAAGTTAGCGGAAGGAATGCCTCAATCGCAAATTGAACAATATTTTAGAGAGGTAGCCTCTTCTGATAATTTAAATTCTGTTAAAAAATCTTTGATTGAGCTTCTTTCGGATAATAAAAAACGTATTTTATACTTGATGCCAGAAGGAGAATTAGACTTATTTGTATCTACCAGCCTTTTCTCATCAATTAAGGAACTTTACCCAGATCACGACTTATATGTTGCATGTCAACCCGCTTTAAAATCTTTTATTTTTGGAGATGATAATGTTCACAAGGTATTGGATTGGAATAATGAATTTAATAACGTTTCGGGTATTAAAGATGAGAACGGAGTTGACCTTTTTGAAGTAGTATATACGCCGTCTCTTAATAAAAATAATTTTAAACAAATTTGTAAAACTAATAACTAGTATGCAATTATCAGAAGTATATTCGGCCTCCTGCGGTTTAAAAATTAAACAGCCTAGAGTATATGATCAGTATTTTCCTTTTGTAGAAGAAAAATTTATAACTATAGATACCGAAAACGCTAACTATAATTACTGGTCTGATGTTACCACTTTGATTTTACCCTATTTACAAGATAAGGGTATAAAGATTTTCGAGCTTGGCAATAACAAGAGTCCTATTGTCGCCAATACGAATCGAACTAATGGCGTACTTTCCACTGGGCAAAAGGCTTTCCTGCTTAGAAAAAGCGAGCTACATATAGGTAGCCCGAATAGTTTTTCTTCCAATTTCTTCGCTACTTTAGATAAAAAACTAATCTGCATAGTCGAAAAAGAGTCTAGAGCTTTACCCCTATCTTGGGGTAAAATGGAGAATCACAATTTTATTTACCCTGAAGGTAAAAAGTTTATTGAACCTGAAAGAATAGCTAAAAATATTTTAAATAATTTAGAAATAGATTTTAAATTTAATTATGAAACTATTTTTATAGGCGATAAGTATAAAGATGGGGCTAACTATATAGAAAGCTTTCCTGACGCTCCAGTACCCCTTAAGCAATTTAATCTCCAAAACATCTTGGTTAGAATGGATTTAAATTTTTCTGAAGATGTACTTGTAAAACAATTGCAAATCGGGAAGGCTTCTATTTATACAAATAAGCCAATTAATTTAGGCGTGTTAAGTAATTTTAAAGAACAGATCACTGAAATAATTTATGAAGTTAAAGAAGATAATGACCCTGAATTTTATGGAAAAATAAAATCTCTTGGTATACCTTGCAATTTAATTTCTTTCTTATCTGAGGAAAAAATAAATTCTCACAAGCTAAAATACATGGAGATGGGAAATATTATACCCCAAAAACCATGCTCCTTTAAGGATTTACCGAGCTACGACACCTTGAATCCTGAAAATCTATTTTATAGAAGTAAAAGATTCATTTTTAAAAACGGGAACCCTTATCTATCCGAGGAATCTTTAAAAAATGATATTAAAAGCTCATCATCTTTTGAAATACAAAAGGTAATTAATAATAATAATTTCTGGAAAAATGCTGATGCTTTGTCAATTCTTAAAAAAATTGATTGACTGTTTTTCAAAAAAGCTCAATACTTAATGTATGAGCAAATTAAAATCTATTAAGAGAGATGAAAACGGTTTACTTACGGGTGTAGATTATATTTTCAATAAAGATGGTTTGATCGATTGGAGAAAAATGATCAAATCTGAGTTCCTTGTCCCGAATAAAGATAAAACTAACGAGACTAACGTTACAAAACTCAAAGATTATGAGTTGATTATTTTGTTAGGCGGTATTAAAGAATTAGCTCAAATTAGAGGTTATACCAGCGTTAACTATAATGTAGTTTCTCCTAGTTCAGATTATGTTGCTGCTACATGCTCCATAACTTGGAAGCCTAATTATGAAACCGAAGGCGAAGAAGTAGTATTTTCTGCGGTAGGTGATGCTTCACCTCATAATACAAGTGGATTTGGACAAATTTTCCTAGCGGCTTGCGCTGAAAATAGAGCTTTTGTAAGGTGCGTTCGTAACTTCTTAAGAATTAATATTGTTGCTCAGGAAGAGCTTCAGGGCGGTAATCCAAAAGTTACTGGTAGGAAAACGGTATCCAATCCTTATGATTCATCCAATATTAAAAGTGACCCTCACTCTATTCTTGGAAGCTCAATGAAGGAAAAAGGTATCTCTTTTGATATACTAAAACAAAAACTTATTGACGAAAAATTCGAAGATGCAGAAGTTCTAGAAGAAGTGTCAGATATCCCTAAGAGTAAAGTTTTTGAATTGATTGAAAGGATCAAAAAAGCAAAATGAAAACGTTCATTCTAACTCTAGTAATAGTTTTAAATTTAGAATCTGCTACTTTCAAATTCAAAGATGGTACAGTAGTTAACGGTAATATTTTTGAGAGGCCACATAGTTTAGGAAATGCTTCTCCAAAAGGAATTTTACTGATCGTAAATAATAAAATTTATATTCATAATTATCCTTTAAAAACTAGGGAAAAAATTATTGATCACGGAAATGGTACTTATACAATAACTGAAGAAACAGTTCCTACTCCCGCTCCACCCAAAGGAGGTCTGAACCCTTACGAATTGCCAGCGTGTGTGCCAGCCAGAATCAATTTTATTCATTTTGCCCCTGAAACCTTAAATAACATTTACAAATATTACGCGCACAAAACTAAATATCATAAATCTGTAATAGACAGATATCCAAGCGCGGCAGTTCATAGAGTAGCTTTTGAAGATAATAAAGCCATCGCTCTGGGCGTTTATAAAGCGGCTCATACTAAACAGTATGAAATTAATTCTCCTCAATTAAGTTTTAATTGGAAATCTAAAGTAATGAAAGAGTACGGAAAGAAGCCCTCTTGGATTACTTGGCTCGGCAATTAAATCTTTGCCCGATTCCAGAAGTTATTATTGTGGTCAGCTTGCTCTTTGGTCTTTTTCTCAAATCTTACGTTCGCAAAGCCTTTTCTTATACCGCTTAGTTTCACAGTAGCTTCTTCTGGTATATTGCCTGAGAAAGTAATTATTAGTTTATTTTCTTTGATTTTGACGCCGCACAACGCAGGTTCGGTGGTAGTATAACTTATCGCCTTGATTGAGTCAGGTTCGCAGATGAACATAAACTCAGGATCAATTTCGTGTTCTATTTTTAATCTTCCATTGGTCTTTATGGATATTATTTCTTCGAATCTAACTTCTGGAGCCTCTACACAATACACAGCCACGTACTCGCCATGTACACTAGGAACTATAGCGGATTTACCATCAGTTATAAGCTGATTCTTTATAGAAGTGTACAAATTCGCCTCTGAAGTATAACCATCAATCTGAACATTATTTACATCGTTGGTAAAACTATAATCAGACTCAGGACTCCAG
>Ga0208767_1004265_pt1 | contig 10105 bp, 15 predicted proteins | sample VirMetDEL_Mar_21_FD_184514 | JGI IMG/M metagenome (GOLD analysis project Ga0208767, IMG submission 184514) | Aqueous microbial communities from the Delaware River and Bay under freshwater to marine salinity gradient to study organic matter... | ecosystem: Environmental > Aquatic > Marine >... | reverse complement strand
GTTATAGCGTTTACAACCTCTAAGGATATCAAGCAATGTTCTATCACTATAACCATCACGATAAGCACGTACTTCATGTACATACAGGAAACCATTACGTTGAGACATGTATGTAACTGCTGTCTCATCAGTACCTCTACCAGATGGGTCTACTGAGCAGATAGTTTCGGTGTATGGTCCCCATTCCCCTTGTAAAGCCATAGGTGAATAGAAGTAATCACCAGGTAAGCCTACTGTAGGGAGGTCTTTAAGGATGTTACGGGGGTCACTACACCATACCACAGCATCAGGAGCTTGTGTAGGGTTAACAGCAGTCACCACAAGATCAGAGAACTTAAGGGGGAACTTCTCAGCATCACTTAGGGTAGTATCCAGTTGGAACTGCAACATGAAGTTACTACGACCCATAGCTGCTTCACGTTCTAACAAGTCATCACTGGTAAAACGATCAGGGTCCGTAGGAGTCCATTCATCTGCACCCATCTCGATGTCTTCAACGATCTGTGGTGCTAGAAGGTTTTCATATTGAGTTAGTTTGTCTTTACGCGGGTAACGTGATGGCCAAACAAAGGGACGATAGTTACGTTCAGCTAAACGTCTATAAATAGTAAATGTTGTCTGCGGGGTACCAAGATAAAGAATGCGGCTATCATCTTTTGGTGTGAGGATAGATTCAGCTTCAGTACAAAGTTGTAAAAGCTTTTCCCGCATCATTTCTGTCATACTATTGTTAGGCACTTCGACATCATCAGCCAGAATAATATCAGCACGACTACCAGTTAGCTGACCTCCAATCCCAACTGATTTAACTGAAGGAGCTTGGTGAGGAGAACAGTTAACATCAAAACTGATTCGAGACCAACGAGCATTATCACTTTTCGGTTGAAGGTGCCCTAACCATGGAGTTTCTACAATAAGTTTTTGAAGCCAGATTGATTGATTGTCCGCGCGTTCTTTCGAAGCCGACAAAATAAGAATTTTCTTTTCTGGGTCATTGAATAATGTCCAGAGTACAAATGCACCCGCTAACCAGCTTTTTCCGCAACCGCGAAATGCTTGAATTTGAAGACGTTTAGGACCATATTGTAGATAATCGCAAATAGCTAACTGTGCTCGTGTAGGGTGAGGTAAGTTTAGTTGCGACCAAATAGCTGTGACAAAGTATTTAAGATCACTTTTTAAAAGATCTAAGGTACTCAATTGCTCTTTGGAGCGTTTCAATGTCGTCATTTAATTTTCCTATAGATGTATTACAATCACGGCAAAGAAGACCACGAATAGCACCAGTAGTGTGGCAATGATCAACTGCAAATGCATAGCCAGACTTACATTCAGTGGTTAAACAAATAGCACATTTACCCTCTTGTGTTTCAAGCATCTGATTGTATTGCTCAGAATTAATACCAAATGTTCTGCGAAGGTGACGGTCTCGTTCCTTTTCTTGTTCTAAACGGTACCACTCTGGATCTAACCTTTTTTCACTGTAACGGTCCCTAGCCTTTTTGTTTGAGCACGTTTTACAATAAAAACTGCGGCCATCTTTTGTGTTCTTATTTTTACTAAAATCAGTAACTGGCTTCTCTACGCCACAGGAGCGGCATTGTTTAAGTTGCATGGTAGAATGTACCTAAGTGTGTAAAGAGGCGCCTTGTAGGGGCACAGAGACGCCTCTGAGGGGGTGTTAGTCAGCAAGCTTAACTCGTGGTTGGATATATGTGTTATGAATCCGTTCAATTTGACCGATGCGTGAGTTATTAGCACGTAGGACTTGTTGAGGATCCTTAGGTCTAATCCTCATGGCTGGGTCATAGGGGACATTCATCATCTTGCCGATGTTAAGTGCTGCATTCTTAGATGGTGCAAACCCATGAGTTGTTTGCATACGACCAATAGGATTCTTACCGTCCAGGTATTTAATTTTAAGGATGGATAGCAGCTCTTTAAGTTTCTCTTCCACAGTTAGATCTCCCGCTTACCAAAGATGCTATTGAAAGCACTGCCAATAGGTTTAGCAAAGAAATCCATAATACCAGCACCAACTGGGTTAATAGCTCTGTTAACTTTAGGAATAAGGTTAGTAGCTTGCTGTGCTGTACTACGTAGAGCTTGGCGTTGTTGTTGAGAAGCAGCTCCTGTACCACGCTTTACTTCACGCCACTGACCACCACTTTGTTCTAAGCCGTAGCCGGGTTTATCTACTAACTCATTTCTTTGATTAATAAAACGTTGTTGACCGTTAACAATGTAAGCTTGATTACTAGCTAATGGACCAGCATCTAAATCACCAGTTAAACCTTCAGCAACTCCACTGCCAAACGCCTGAGCAGCTTGTGGTATCGTAGCTCCACCAGCTAAAGCAAGACCACCACCAACAACTCCAGGGAGAAGAGCATCTGCAGGACCAGGGATAGCCCTAGAGATAGCTGTTGCACCACGCATAAGAGGATTACGTGTGACTCCTTTGGGCATCAACTTTGTTGATTTTTTAGCAGCTTTAGCTCCTCTTTGCAATTCTTCTAAACGCTCTGGTGATACAGGATTACCAGTTTGAGGATCAATACCTGTTTTAGAAACAGAATTTAACTGCTCTTCCATCATCCGCAATCTTTGCTGGTTAATGGTTTCCCCACCAAGTTGTGATCCAAAAATATTGCCAATTGGATCAGGATCTGGAGTTCTACCTCTTGATTCCCATTCAGCCAAACGTTGAGCAGCGATTTGATTTGGATCTTTTGTTCCATTTACAATTTCTTGTAAATCAGCTACTTTAAGGTGTTCTGAACCCAATACGTTTAGTTTGTTGTTAGTGAAGTCCCATTCATAGAAATCGTCTAACCATCCAGAAGATGTTTTACCTGTTACTTTTAAACGTTCTATATTACCTCTAGGGGCGGCACCATGTAACCTATTTAATACAGCAATCTCAAGTGCTCCAGCTCTAGCGCTTTCTGCTCCTCCGTATTTATTAGATAACCAATGACCACGATCAAAGGGGATGCCTGTTTTAGCAGCTAGTTCTCTGCCTACATCTCCCATAGTTTTCCATTCTTTACGAACAGCTTTTTGATATGTATCAGCTGCTTCTTGACCGTGTTTAGAGGAAATAAGATCATAAACTGGTCTAGGTAATCCACCTTCTGCCGACATATACTTGCGCTTATTAAATCGAACTTTACCGTTATCTCCAATTTCTAATGGAAACACGGATCCAACTCGATTTTTAGCAAATTTTTGTTTTGGATCTTCTAATTGTTTACCAGCAACAATAGAAAGTTCTTGACCAGTTTTAGCTGATCTAATTTGCCTATTAAATCCAAGTTTAGCTTCAGCAGCTTTTAACCATTCAGCAGGTTTAGCATCAGGGTTTTTACGACGTTCCTGTTCTGCTAACCGCTGAACGGTTGAAAGATACTCTTGTAAAGATTTAAATGTATGCCCCTGAGCATCTTTAGCAGGTAAGTAACCAGCTCGTTTATAATAATCAAAGATTAACCGTTGCCCTCTATCATCGGATAGATTAGCAAAAGCTGCATCTTGCAGGACTCGATCAAACGGTTTTTGCCTTCTAGGAGCCATTACTTAGCTCCCTACAACACTGGATCCACCATCCTTCTTACGCTTTTCATTATCCATGTAGCGTTGAGCGATCATCTCCCCACGACCCGTAGGACGACGCTTAGCAGCCTTCTTAGGGGCTTGTTCCTGAGGCTTATCCTTTGGCATAGAGAACTTACGTCCAGCCTTACGGGCGTCTTTCTTTTGAGCTTTGAGATCCTGCTTTGCTTTATCCATCTCACGCTTTTCCATGCGTGCTTTGATGTCTTCAGAAGTGGTGTTCTTACCTGCCTGACGCTTTTCAGATGCTTTACGCATCATCTTAATTTCAGCAAGCGTATCTTTGATTGACTTCTTCTTTTCCATAGCTAGTTGATGTGTGATAGAATAAATTGTTCTCTGGTTGTTACACCAAATGTTCTACGCATCCATTCGAGCCAATTGCTGCTCCCCTTATCCTGATTACACTTTTGACAGGCTGGTACCAGGTTACTTGTAAGATCTTCTCCGCCCATAGACTTAGGACGAACGTGGTCAAGAGTAAGTTGATTAATGTCATAGTGTTCTCCGCAATATGCACAAGTGCAGTTGAAGTGTTCTTTGATGGCACGCCTCCAGAGGCGCTTAGCTTCAGGACTTGTCATCGTAATCAAGTTGTAAAGGTAGTGATCAGGAGAGGGTAGCAGTGGAGTCATGATGCGTATTTTTTACCCATTCGTGGTCGGGTACGGTTAGTTTTAGGGGACTCAAGTCTCCCTTTATTAGGTCCAGTGTGGGAAGCATCCTTCCCATCACCATTACCGTATGTACCAAGTTTCCTATTTAGTTTGTTAGCGTCTGTACGGATCTTTAAACCATCAGTCGTCTTATTGTACTTAGCTTGTTGCTTAAGACGCTTAGCACGTGCCTTAGGGTTCTTCTTATAGTAGTTAGACGTGCGACTTGCCATAAAGCCTCCGTTGTACTAATTCAGGGTCAATCTTTGGCATCACATTAGCTAACTTATCAAGAGGGTTACCATCATAAGCAACCCCGCTGATATCATTCTTAGTCAACCAATCACAAGCTGCTTTTAGATCAGCAGTAGAAGCTTCACCGGATTTAATCCGATTAAGTAGCTCCTGTGTGACAAGATTATGGAGGTCATTAAACATGTCCTCAGTAGCTTTGTTTTTAGCCATTTCTCAATACGATTTGGTCTAGCTTATTTTCGATGCGGATCATGTGGTCCTCCATCTTTTGAAGAGCAGCAGATAGCTCTTGTTTTTGTACGTAGTGTTCAGCTACACGAAGTTCTACCTTGTCTACACGACTATCAACATCGCTAATCTTGCTATGAAGACGGTTATGTACAGAGATGATGGCGGTAAAAAGAGCAATACCCGCTGCTACACCTGCTTCAACCATCAGACATAACCCATGTAAAGTTGAACAGAATCTGCTTCAATGGGTGTAGCATCTAGTAGATCATCCTCTTCAGTAATAGAGTATGCAATACCATCAGTAAAAGTGATACCACTAGTAAAGTTAATTTCTTTTGATTCACCAGCAGGTAGATGAATAACAATCATAGGTACATCTGTACCGACTACAGGGAGCCGATTAAGGTTATAAAACCGAAGATGATGACTATGACCAGCACCTTGATCGGTATTATGTGCAATAATATTAAAAATAGTACCAGGACTAGCTTTTACCGATGTTGCATTAGTAGAAGCGGTAGAACTTTTAAAATGTACTTTAGTAGTAACAGGAAGGTCTTTAGAATACCGACCAGGTGTGATATTGTAAATAGTACTAGCCATTGTCGTTCATCAATCGGATAAGTTTTTCGGGATAAGATGGGTCGGTTGCATAGCCTTCCTTCTTCAAAAGGTATGCGCAGTCATCACGAGAGGTGGCTCGATTGACGCCTTTAAATTGTTTGTAGTCTCGATACCAGCGATCTACGAGATAGGAGACACAGGTTTGGAGATCGGGGAAGTCGATGAAGCCAGCTTTTATCGTGATCCATTGACCATTGATAAACTCTTTGGTTTCACGTTCAGTACCTGAACCTTTCAACCCAAAGTAGTTGTTCTTACCAGATGTATGTTTCCCATACCCTGATTCAAGAGCCCATTGAGCTGCAACAACCTCTGGATACTTAGCACCAGCAATCTGAGCAGCAGCTTTCACTCCCGCCCAGGTGTTCTCAACGGCAGTGATCGGTTGTGTTTGTTGTGTAGGACGGAAGGTCATGAACCAGCCAGTACCACGTCCTTCTACTTCCCAACGCTTTAGCCAGTTACGCCAAGTGTATTTAACGTCTTTACCACCACGACCAACAGTAACGTAACCACCATTGACGTTATCCATCTCACCGTATGGATCGTGGAAGATACCGTGTTCTCCATCATCACCAATCAATAGCATCCAATGACCACCACCAACAGGATTGGAGACGTGACCTTTATGTAGGATGCCAACAGCTACGGGATAGCCAGCTTTTAGTTCATTGAGCAGCGATTGTTTAGTACCATTTTGGTAAAAGGAAGCAAAAACACCGTACTGCTGACAAGCTTTGATTTGACTAGTAGATAGAGTTGTATCACCGTACCTGAGAACTGTTCTCAAGTAATCATCATCAGCATTACTACCAAGCAGCGCTTTAGGCAGGAGATATTTGACTGCCATCGCACAAGTCGATGAGAAGCACATTCGATCTCCATGCCTAGTAGCACTGTCCGTTTGTAGATAATACTGCTTTACGTCTAGCAGTACCATGATACTTACTTAAAGGTATCTTTGATACGCTGGATCTTGTCATCCTCAGTACGGTGAGGCTTAATAGCTTCAATACCACGAAGGATAACTTGTACGATGCTGTTCTCACGGAGCTTAGAAGCACCAATGAGTTCAGAACCAATGAATAGTGCAAAGAATGCAAGTGCCTCATAGGACACTTTAATGCCAAGAATAGTAAGCATGATTAGTATCAGGTAGTGGGTTCTTCTGGCCAGGTCACATTATGTGGGAAGCCAGGTTGATCGGTGATGTCACGAAGTGCTTGGCGATAGGTAGCCCAAGGCGTGGAATCAAGCGGAGCATCAACAAGTTGAGTCCAATCGGAACTTAAAAGCAAGTTGTCTCTTCTGAATCGTACAATCTTGCCCTGATTGTCATCCACTTCTCTTTTTTCCTCGTCTGTCATTTCTTTGACTTGCCATTGTTGCCTCCATGTGCCACCCTCGTCTTTTACAGGCGCCGCTTCAACAGCCTGTTCATACCTGTCAACGATAGGCTTGTTTTGAAATGCGTAAATTCCAAATCCAAAAGGCTCAACAGCCTCTGGAGTTAGCGGAGTCGGAAAAGAAATGTTTTTGAAAAGCTGTCTAAAGTTAGACTCAAGAATTGCGCCACCCGTTGGAATGCCATTTTCAAGTTTGATAAGCATGATGCCCTCCATTAAATGTCGGTTGTGTCTGTGGAAGGAAATGCCCTTCCGGTCCCCCAAATAATACGAACAGCTCCATGACCAGCAGTACCTGCGCTAGATGATGGCGGAGTGCCCGCAGCGCCCACGACGACTGTATAGCTATTGCCTGGAACAACTGAAATATTATTCTTCCACCCCAAGCCGCCACCACATCCTGCGGCGCCAATCGCATAACCAGCACCGCCGCCGCCGCCATAAAGACCGCCGTCACCAGCATCTGTACCTGTAATGGCTGTGCCGTCTGCGCCACCACTACCACCGCCACCGCCACCGCCTGTAGTCCCTGCGGCTCCATTTGTACCTTGGCCTAAAATCCCTACACCGCCGCCGCCGCCGCCAAAAGCTCCAGGTGCATTAGCTCCTACACCACCAGATCCACCGCCACCGCCTTGACCTGCCTCACCTGCCTGGTTATAGGTTGCGCAATCACCGCCTTTTCCTGAATAACCGCCAGCGCCACCTCCTGAGTTGGCATAAGCCTCCCCAATTCTCTTGGCGCCTCCGTTTCCGCCGCCATCTCCGGTGTAGCTGCCGCCTGTAGTTGAATTATTTGGGCCGCCGCCTCCCTTAACCGTACTTGTATTTATAAAATACGAATCCCCTCCGGCTCCGGCGCCAAATCCTCCTCCACCAGCACCAACACAAACAACACAGACTTTAGTTACACCTGCGGGCGCGATCCAAGAATAACTGCCTGGCGTTGTGTATGCCTGCTGGCCAGGGGAAATATAGGGTTCTGCATTCCCCGCCGCAGCCAACAAAAGAATGTTACTAAGCATTAAACATAGCTCCCGACGTAAGCGCCATACAGGGTGGTGCTGACCTTCCACAACACAAGCGTGTCCTTGGCAGTCAGTGTGGGGGCAGCATTACCGGCACTAGTAACCCAAGTGATAGTGGGCCAGGTGACGGTGTAAGTGGCACCACCTTCCAGCATCAACACAACGGTCTGACCAGCTTCTAGCGAGTCAGTGAACGTTGGTGCTCCAGTCAATACAGAAGACTGGATAGATCCATTAGCAGGATCCAAGGCGATAGTGCCTGTGGTTCCAAGGGTGTAGACCGTTTCCTTCAGCTCACCAAAGGTTTGTTGGGCGGTGTAAGTCTGAGCAACGTCAAGTTTGGCGGTATCGGCATCATACGCTTGGACTGTTACGCCAATGTCACTATTGGCAACGTATGTACTAGCAGCAGTAGCAGAAGTCAGGTAAGCACTAAGATCAATAGTAGTTTCCGTAAGGACACCACTTTCCTTTACATAGAATATATTCTGATCTGTGGCATAGCAGATCTCACCTTCAAGGAGGTCAGTGATGCTTGCATTTAGATTAGCATAAGTACCCCGTGCAATACGAATAGGGGTACGAGTTGCAGGTGTAGTCATTAAAATTGTCCTCCATCAAGAGTTTGCGAAGTAGATACAGTGCTTGTTCCGTTATCAAAGTTGCCACCATCAGTGACTAAAACGCCAACATCATCTGCCCAGCTAAGGTTTCCAGAACCATCAGTGCTTAGTAGTTGACCTACAGTACCTGTACCAGAAGGTAGCTGTACATTAGTAAGCGATATGCTTGGAATAGACACATTGCCAGCACTATCAACTGTTACTCGTGCAACGCCACCAGTAACCAATGCAAGCTCATCAGCACCAGGACTGAAGATGCCAGTATTAGTATCAGTAGGACCAAAGGAAATACTTGGTGCAGATACAGTACCAGCAGCAGTATTAGGACCAGCGTATCTATTATCAGGATCTTGCGGGAAGTATTGAAGCCAATTCCAAGTGGTATTTCCTGCATCATAAATGATACGAACACCAAGACCACTATCTCCTACAAAACCACTTGGCAAACCATTGAGTGGAGTGAAACCCTCAATACCTGTCGAATCTGAAACCTCTACGGCGTCTCCATCAGCAGGTGTACCAGGGATTGCAGCAACGTTAGCAACAATAGTAAAGAGTAGAGCGTTAGCAACTGCAGCAATAGCTTGATCTGCTTTGTCATCTGCAGCGTTTGCAGTAGTCACTGCACCGTTTGCAGTTGTCACAGCAGTATTAGCCGTAGTTACCGCAGAGTTAGCAGTTGATACTGCAGTAGTTGCATTAGTCGATGCAGTATTGGCTGTAGATACAGCAGCAGATGCATTAGACGAAGCGGTGTTAGCTGTACTGATAGCAGTCGCCGCATCAGCAGCAGCACTGTTAGCCGTCGTTACTGCTCCGTTGGCTGTACTGATAGCAGTAGCAGCGTCAGCAGCAGCGCTGTTGGCTGTAGAAAGTGCAGTTGCAGCATCACTAGCGGCACTGTTAGCAGTAGACACAGCAGTACTAGCGTTACTACTAGCAGTGTTTGCCGTAGCTACTGCAGTAGAGGCATTAGTGTCAGCAGTGTTAGCGGTGCTAAGTGCAGTATTAGCCGTTGCAGTCGCAGCATTGGCAGTGGTAACAGCACCCTCTGCAGTAGTTACCGCACCCTCTGCAGTGCTGATAGCCGTAGCTGCTTCACGATTTGACTCCTGCGTTACATATAAGTTCTGAGTAAAGTTGTCATTCAGATCCTGAGAGCGGATAGCAGAACCCGGATAGAACTGAGCAGCTAGAGCTGCGTCATCAGTTACACGATAAATCCGAATAGCAGCTCCATTAGCAGGAGCAGTATTGAATTCAATCGTTGTAGCGTTGGCAAGTGTATATGCAGTTGTAATTGTACCGTCAAGAGTAACCTTGATATCGGTAGTCTCTAGATATGGAAAAGTAAAAGAAAAGAGAACGGTTGACCCGTTCCCTGTGTATGTATTCTGAGTAATTGCCATTGATTCGTTATACCTCTATCGGTACATTTCTGTTAATTGTTGAATCTGTTGCCTACGATCAGCAGCACGCCGAGCATCATCTACCCGACCTTGCTTTAATAGATTCTTATTACGAATACTGAGGTTGATGGCTTCCCACATATCCGGGTTATCACTTTGCAGCCGTTTCTCAGCTGCCTTCTGTGCTTCTAGCATGACCTTATTAAGGACTGAATATGCTTCAAGTTGAGCTACATCAATCTTCTCAGAGTCCACACC
>Ga0208767_1004264_pt1 | contig 10107 bp, 19 predicted proteins | sample VirMetDEL_Mar_21_FD_184514 | JGI IMG/M metagenome (GOLD analysis project Ga0208767, IMG submission 184514) | Aqueous microbial communities from the Delaware River and Bay under freshwater to marine salinity gradient to study organic matter... | ecosystem: Environmental > Aquatic > Marine >... | reverse complement strand
CGTCCACAGGCGTGTCCTCTTCCAAGTGAAGGGGCCTGTTTGCCGCCACCGACATGATACCAAGCGTTGTTCGGGCCAGATCCTCCTCAAGCGCCAAGACTCCAATATTGCCTTCGCATCGGCGTAGAAGATCATACTCGATTTCTCTGATAAATTGGGACTTTCCCATACCACTGCCGCTAGTGATCGTGACGAGTTCATACGGCCTGTGTCCTCTTGTGATGTGATTGAGTCCCTCCCATGGATAAGGTATTGACTTTACGTTTCTCTTTTCTACCAGCTTGTCCCATGTGTCAGTACCGGCGACGATACCGTCGGGCCTGTAGACCTTCGCGTTCCACCAGTGTTGCGTAAAGTCCTTGACCCTGTTTGCCATGAGCATGTCACTGGCGTCCTTCAGCGGTAACTTACAGATCTTGAGTTTGTCAGGACTGAATAGGTCCTTCACCTGCTCTACTGCTTCGTCTCCTGCCTTGTCATTGTCAAAGCAGAGTACCACTGTGTCGTACCCTTCGAGCCACTCCAGCTGGGCCTTGATCTCCTTGGCGGCGTTACTAGCGCCCGACCGAAGTGAAACCACGTCCCATTGCTTCCCTGACATCTCATAGACTGCTAGGGCATCCAACTCCCCCTCAGTAATCGTGATGTAGGTGTTCCTGTTGCACTGCTGTTGCCCGAAGAATCCGACGTTGCCTACGTCCCCCATGGACATGAACCCTTTGGTCTTGACCTCGCGTACCTTTGCCGCGCACAGGTCACCCGTAGACAGGTCGTAGTAGGGGTAGTAGTGCTTCTCTATTTCACCTGTGGAAGAGTACTCCACGGTGACCCCGTAGCGCCCACAGGTGTCCTGAGATATGCGCCGTTGGGGTATGCTTGAGACCACTCCCTTGAAATTCAGGGGCTTGGCCTTAGGTAATTCTGAGGTCATGCCATGGTCTCCACCGTGAACGTGATAGTCACAACCGGCACCAAAACAGTGTTGGCCCCCGTCGTCGTAGATAGCGAGAGCGTCCGAAGAACCGCACTCCGGACAACTCTCGTGTCTGAGGAACTTAGAAGTCTGCGGCATCAGCCGTAGTCATTTCTGCTTCTTCTAAGACTTTGACCGCCTCAAGGTAGGTCGCTACGCCATGCACTGGGTGAGGCTGACCCAGCTTGTACTTCAGGCGGACTTTGGAGTTGTATGGAACTTCTCCGGTGTAGGGGTTACCCTCTGCGTCGAAACGCTTGATCTCGTACTTCGACTTGAACTTACGTTGCTTGTTGCCTTGGTAGTCCTTGATCTTGACACCGTTGGCTGCAAGCTCTGCAGCGTCGTCTTCTGACAATGTGATTGTCATGGAGTAGGCTCCAGTTGACTGACCGTTGAATACGTCATGTGCAGTCAAATTGCTGAAGTTGACTACGCCTTCTACTGTTGTTGCTGTCATGGAATAATCTCCGTTGGTTGCTTTGGTTTAGCTCTGAGAATTGCTCAGAACATACTAATAGTATAACACGGTTTTGGTACAAAATCAAAGCATGTTAACGTGTTCTTTGGTAATTCGTGTTTGTACGTGGACGTACCCATCGGGCCAGTAGGCGTAACAGTCTGCAAGTTTAGTTGCCGCTCTTTGTACCTCTGCCACGAAGTGTTCAAACTCTCCTACCTCAGAAGAGTACCAGAAAGGAATCCGTAGAACCTCTTCTGTGTCTCCCATGTACTCATAGAACACGACAATCTCTGCGTTGTTTTCGAAAGGGCCGTCGAGTCCAAAATGGTCCGCAACGTGGTTCTGTGGTTGTTTCACTCGTCACCCTCCGGTAGTTCGTCACTGGCTATGAATAGGATTTTATCAAGCACCACCCTAGGCATAACCACGTTGCCCTTGTCGTCAAAGGACACCTCTAGGTCCTTCCTAATCACAAAGGGTATACCACCCCAAGGGTCACGCTTCATGATGTCATTGGTCACTGTGCGGGCTTGTGTGTAGCCGAAGCAGTACACACTGTAGTCGCCGCCTGTGACCTCATAGATTGACTTCTCGTCGATTAACATAAGTTATACTCCTGTAGTAACTACTACTGCTTCTTCTTTAGTATATATACTTAAGTATACCTTAGTAGAGGGTATCATAATCTTTGTCCTCTGTAAATATCTCATACTGGTAATATTCCATAGTTTCTGTGTCTACTCCTGCATTAGCAGTAGCAGAAAGACATATACCGCAAAGATCAAGAAAGTTACCATGTGTGTCCTTCCGTGTTAGTTCTGACTCCTCTAAGATTCTGTCGCAAGCTCTACAGCGCATCTCTCCATTCCCTCCCGTGTAGCTCTACCATTAGTGTCTCAAGGTGTTTGTAGGACAACCCCTTGTACTTTCTCCGGCTTTCTAGTCGGTACATCTCAGTGTCAAACTCCACCAAGTGTTCAACCATGGCGTGTGTCTCTGGGTCCTCTGGAGGCCCTGAAGGGTCCTCAGAGTCGCCAGAGTAGTACCCCTGCTCGTATTCTTCAAACGTCATTGTACGCCCCCTGCATCCGTTGTATTAACTCGTCTATCACCTTCTGCTCCTCCTCCTTCCATGCCTCAAGGTCGTCAAGGCCCTCGTAGTCTTCGGCTTCGTAGTACTCTTGGTACTCGTCTGCCCACATCTCCCATGTTTCTCTAGTCATAGTAATGCCTCTCCCACTCGTCTCCGTGTAGTTCCTGTAATAGCTTTATGCGCTCCTGTCGTGTCTCCTCCTCTGCCTCTGGATCACTTACAACCCCCGCGTCTTTGAAAAATCCACAGACAAGCGCGGGGATGATCCACAGAGGAAACAACAGCGCTACCAGTATGTATCTCACTCGTCAAGCTCTCCCTTTACGTATAGCCAAGTCGTGAGTATACCAGATGCTGACAGTAGTATCAACACGTCCCAAAATGGTTGCCAGTTCTCAAACATCTTTAGTCCTCCTCTCGTAGTGTGAGGTAGTCCGCAGGCTCTATGTCAAGCGTATGGACCCGCAGTAGCTCCTCCCAGTCTCCAAAGTTGTCGAATATCTCCTCCGCCTGTTCTCTGGACTCTGCTTCTACTTTGACCTCGTATATTTTGGTCATAATCACTTGGTACGTGTGTTTCACTGTGTCACCTCCGGCCATTTGATGTCTGTCGGTATGTCTTCCCCGCGTCGTCTCAGTTCAACCCCATGCAGTAGCACATGGACCTTGCTCATGTATGGCGTGGGGTGCTCCATGTCCCACTGAAGATTAAACGTCCCTATCTTCTGCAGTAAGCTAAGATACTTCCGTTTCTCTGTTATCGTGGCCATTCGTTTCTACCTCTCTCGTATCCTGCGGCATGTCCGACTATCCAGCCAAAGCCGAAGCAGGCGCCCATCAGTGCTATGGTCATCAGCGTTTCCATGTCTAGCGCCTCCCGTGCCGTAGTCTGTCCCACCAACGCATCACACGCCAGAATCGTCTGTGGTTCCTGTCAGTGTCTAGGAATCCCAAGCGGTCCCGTAGACCGCATAGGAGTCGTGAGTAGTTGTTGATGGTGTACTCAGGGTACTTGAACCCCTTGCGTCCGTCGTAGATGTCCCAGACGTGGTCCTCGTGGTTGTACCAGATTGTATAGCGTCCGAAGTTCATGATGTCACCTCGTTGTTGTGTATGTCGTATGCCAGAGGACCAGCCGATTGATAGACCAAGTCTGCCAACTCTGGGTACTGCTCCTCCAACTGCTCTAGTTCCTGATATGCGAATATGTCGTTAGTGTAGACCGTACGCTCTACCAGTGCTAGGTACTCTTCGATAACGTTGTTCATGCTAGTTTTTCTCCGTTCAGGTAAATGTCTCCACGTCGTGTGCATACGTCCACACCTAGTGCACGTAGTCGTGACATGGTGGTACGTGTGGGCCAATCCAACAGTGTCTCACGGTTTGGCTCAATCCACCCGCAACCGTACCCGCCGTGCACAAAGTCCGCGATATGGTGTCCGTGTAAATACACACGGCTGATTGTGTTCTCGTCCTCCACAACTGTGTGGACCTGTGTGTTGGCCAGTGCCCAGTTGTCGCGGTTGTTCACTGCTTTAACCATCTGCTTCTCGATCTTTCTCATGTGTCAATGCCTCCTGTGGCTCGTGTGTTGACTCACAGCTGGAGACTCTAGCGAATCCCCAGCGATTAGTCAACGCTCCTATGCCGCGTAGTCGTAGTCGAACTGGTCGAAATACTCGTCTGGGTTCGAGTGGTTGCACAGGTCTACGTCAATACCCACAGACCGCAACTCAGCACCGATCTCGTGCATGTGTCGGATGATGTTGTTGCGTTTCTTGTTCAAGTAAACGTGACGCGGTAGGTCCCGACCGTAGCCGCTGTTCTTCCACTCGTCGCTCGCATAGTACTGCGACAGCTCCTCTAGTACCTCTGTCCAGTCGCTATAATAGATAGCGTACATGTTGACAGCGTCTGACAGTGTACGGTGGCTACCTTCGATGGTCTCACCGAGACCGTAGTTAACTTGCTTCATGAGAATCATTCCTATTTAGGGGGTGGCTTCGATCCCCGTCTCGCCATGTGTGTAGTAAGCCACAGGTTGACCCAGATGTGAAGCGTAAATATTCACACATTCGGACTATTGACTGCCAGTGTCATTCCATGTTAGTCGCGTGTGCGCGTGATATAGAAAGCTCGCGTAGCAACAATCGTGCCAACTATAGGGACCAACACAGGTCCACACACCTGTCAACCCATGCACAAACCGTGCCAATGTTGCCCCCAAAGTTATCCACAGGCTATCCACAGACCCTGGAGTTATCCACAGGCAGACTAGAGTTATCCACAACCTTGGACAACTTGTGTAAAACCTGTGGATAACTTGGGACGGGGGAGGGGGATTGACATGTGTTGACAATTGTTGTAGCCACTCAGACACAAAATAGGTCAAAATTAGGAAAATTACCCCTAAATTAAACCCGTGTAACCTTTTGATTTTACTCATGTTTGTACTTCTACTGCTTTTCCCTCTAAAATAGCTTGACTTTTGTGTCAACTTATGTTATACTATTGGCATATTGAGGGATAATTTTAGTTATGACCGCTGAAATCAAAAAAAGAGGTCGTGGCAGACCCCGGAAGTCCGAAGTAGCCGCTGTAAAGCCCGGAAACAAGGGTCAAGTAGGCCGACCAAAGGGTGACGCAGCGATAATTAATGAGTACAAGGCTAGGATGTTGGCTAGTCCTAAGTCTCGTAAGGTCCTAGAGACAATTTTTGATGCTGCTTTGGACAATGACCACAAGAATCAGGCTGCTGCTTGGAAACTTGTGATGGACCGTATACTACCAGTGGGTGCTTTTGAAAAAGACGTGGTTAAAGACGCCGGTAGAAACGCTATACAAATTAATATTACAGGTGTCGGTACTGCCGAAGTAACTACTCCAGACGATATCATAGAAGGAGAAGTAGTAGATGAGTCTTAAGCACTTCAAAAGAGAAGAGTTTGACTGTCAGGTCACTGGCACCAACAACATGGAACAAGAGTTTCTAGAGAAGTTAGACCAATTGCGGGGCGCATGTGGCTTCCCTTTTGAGGTAACGTCGGGTTACCGTCATCCAACCAAGCACCCTATAGAAATGAAAAAAGCGGTGCCGGGGACACATGCACAAGGGATCGCGGCTGACATAAAAATAACTAATGCCGCCCACCGCTACACAATAGTAGCTAATGCTTTGAACCTTGGTTTCACAGGTATAGGCATTGACGATGATTTTGTACATGTGGACACTAGGGGTTCTACTCCAGTGATTTGGTTGTACTAATGCTTCATACAAAACACATTACGTTAACAAACGCTACTGAGCAAACTCTGTTTACTATACCAACAGGCTATACAATACATATTGTGTATATCTTTATTGCCAATCATGGTGGTAGTACAAACCAAGTAAGTCTTTGGTGGGAAACAGGCGGTGTAGACCAAATGTACTTTTTTGACAGTACTAGTATCGGTGCAGGAAATAAAGAAATACTAGGTGGTCAAAACGACAAAGGCATCTTTGTTTTACACAATGGAGATACTGTAAAAACTCAAGCATCTTCAGCAACGGGGCAGATGGAAGTAGCAGTTACCTTTGAGCTTTTAGAAAGACCAACAGCGTTTAGTAACTTTAATGGATCTTAATATAGAACTACTGCCTTGGCAACAACAGGTCTGGGCAGACGACACACGTTTTAAAATAGTAGCTGCTGGGCGACGTACGGGTAAGTCTAGGTTAGCAGCATGGATGTTAATCGTTAACGCACTACAGGCAGACAAAGGACATGTATTTTACGTCGCACCTACTCAGGGACAAGCCAGAGACATCATGTGGACCACCCTTCTCGATCTCGGGCATGAAGTTATCAGTGGTAGTCATGTTAATAATCTTCAAATTAAGCTTATTAATGGAGCCACTATCAGTCTCAAGGGAGCCGATAGGCCAGAAACCATGCGAGGTGTCAGCCTCAAGTTCCTAGTAATGGACGAGTACGCTGACATGAAACCTGAGGTATTTGAGCAGATCCTGAGACCTGCCTTGGCTGACCAGAAGGGATGTGCAATGTTCATAGGGACACCTATGGGCAGGAATCATTTTTACGAGTTATACAAATATGCGGAGTTAAGCAATGATCCGACGTACGCTGCATACCACTTTACTTCTTACGACAATCCATTGCTGGACCCGGACGAAATTGATATTGCTAAAAAGTCTATGTCTTCTTATGCGTTTCGCCAAGAGTTTATGGCGTCTTTTGAAGCGCGTGGGTCAGAAATGTTTAAGGAAGACTGGGTACAGTTTAGTGAAGATAGGCCCGAAGTAGGAGATTATTACATTGCAGTTGACTTGGCAGGATTTGAAGAAGTCAACAAGAAGAAGACTAAGAATTCCAAGCTTGACGACACAGCGATCGCCGTGGTTAAGGTCAATGAGCATGGTTGGTATGTTGACAATATCATATACGGTCGATGGTCACTTGACGAAACAGCAGCTAAGATATTTCAGGCCGTTAGAGATTACCGTCCCATATCGGTGGGAATCGAAAGAGGTATTGCTAAACAAGCCGTCATGTCACCTCTGATGGATCTACAGAAGCGGTACGGAACATTCTTTAGAGTAGAAGAGTTGACACACGGTAACAAGAAAAAGACCGACAGGGTAATGTGGGCGCTACAGGGGCGCTTTGAAAATGGGTACATTACGCTGAACAAAGGAGAGTGGAACTCTAGATTCCTAGACCAACTCTTCCAGTTTCCTGACCCTTTGACCCATGACGACTTGGTGGACGCTTTGGCGTACATCGACCAACTGGCAAATGTAGCGTACGACTACGACTACGAAATAGAAAACCATGAAATTTTAGACGTGGTAGCAGGATACTAATATGGCAGAATTTTACGAGCAAGATCCGTTGATGATCCAAGAAGCCCTTGAAGACTGGGTCATGAACAAATGCGAAGACTGGAGGGATCATTACGAAAGCAATTATGAGAACAGGTTTGAAGAGTATTATAGACTATGGCGTGGTATATGGGACCCTGCTGACAGTGAGCGTCGGTCTGAGCGTTCCCGCATTATTTCTCCTGCACTACAGCAAGCAGTTGAGTCTAATGTAGCGGAACTAGAAGAAGCTACGTTTGGACGTGGCAAGTGGTTTGACGTAAGCGACAACTTTGGTGACAGCCAGAGACAAGACGTGCTATTCCTGCGTAACAAGCTTACGGAAGACTTTGAAAACTGCATGGTGCGTAAAGCAGTAGCAGAATGTCTTATTAACGCTGCTGTATTTGGCACAGGCATTGGTGAGATTGTTATTGAAGAAATGAAAGAAATGTCACCAGCTACTCAGCCTATCATGGGCGGTGACTTACAGGCCGTTGGTGTTAACATACAAGAACGAGTAAAAGTAAAGCTAAAACCTGTACTGCCTCAGAACTTCCTTATTGACCCTGTAGCCACCTGCGTAGAAGACGCTTTAGGCGTTGCTATAGACGAGTTTGTAAGCCTACACCACGTAGAGCAACTGCAGGAACAAGGTGTATACAAAGACACTTACGTTGGTCCTGCTGCTCCTGACACTGATCTTGAGCCTGACCAAGACATTACTATTTACAACGACGACAAGGTCCGTTTAACTAAGTACTATGGTCTTGTCCCCAGAGAGCTTCTAAACGCCGCTATGAGCGAAGATGACGAAGAAGCAGTACCAGAGGAAGAGTCTGGCTCACGTTACGTAGAAGCCGTTGTAGTAGTTGCTAACGGCGGTATCTTGTTGAAAGCAGAAGCTAACCCTTACATGATGCAAGACCGTCCTGTTGTTGCTTTTCCTTGGGACGTAGTACCCGGACGTTTCTGGGGTCGTGGTGTTTGTGAAAAAGGCTACAACTCTCAGAAAGCTTTGGACACAGAGCTACGCGCTAGAATCGACGCTCTAAGTCTTACGATCCATCCAATGATGGCTATTGACGCAACTAGGCTACCTCGTGGTGCTAAACCCGAAGTACGCCCCGGAAAGATGATACTAACCAGTGGAAATCCTAAAGAAGTACTTCAGCCGTTCAACTTTGGTCAAGTTAGCCAAATTACTTTTGCTCAAGCCGGAGCATTGCAGCAAATGGTACAGCAAGCAACAGGAGCCGTTGACTCAGCAGGAATTGCTGGTAGTGTTAACGGCGAGGCTACTGCCGCTGGTATTAGTATGTCTCTTGGCGCTATTATTAAACGCCATAAGCGGACATTGATTAACTTCCAGCAATCGTTCTTGATTCCATTTGTTAAAAAGGCCGCACATCGGTACATGCAGTTTGATCCTGAGTCGTATCCAGTAGCTGACTATAAGTTTAACGCAAGCAGCACACTAGGTATTATTGCTCGTGAGTACGAAGTCACTCAGTTAGTACAGTTGTTGCAGACTATGGACCGACAGTCACCGTTGTACAATACTTTGATCCAAAGCATTATTGACAACATGAACCTGTCTAACCGTGAAGAGCTTCTGGCAGCAATGTCAAAAGCTATGCAGCCTAACCCACAAGCACAACAAATGGCTATGGCAACACAACAAGCACAGCTTGAGTTCCAGCAGTCACAAACTGCAGCCTTGTCTGCTCAGGCACAAGAGTCGTCTGCTAGAGCCACTAAACTAGCAGCAGAAGCACAAGCTGTTCCAGTAGAGCTTGAAATTGATCGTATTAACGCTATTACTCGAAACCTCAAAGAAGGTGACCAAGAAGACAAAGAGTTTGAGCGACGTATGCGCGTTGCAGACACTCTTCTTAAAAACAAAGCAATAGAAGGCAAAACAAATGTTAATAACTCAGAAAGAAATGCAACTCCTGCTAGACCAAATCAACCACAAGTTCAGCGACCAGTTCGCCCGGTTGGACCAGCTGGAAGCCAAAGTGGAGGAATTGAGTAATGCCCAAGTCAAAGGACCCAAAACTAGCACGAGCAGGGGTAAGCAGGTACAACAAACCAAAGCGGACGCCTAATCATCCGACTAAGAAATTTGTAGTAGTAGCCAAAGAAGGTGACAAAACTAAAACCATACGTTTTGGTGACGCCAAGATGACTATTAAGAAAGACCAGCCTGCGCGACGTAAGTCGTTTAGAGCGCGTCACAAGTGTGACACAAACCCACCCAGCAAACTCACGGCGAGGTACTGGTCTTGTAAGAAGTGGTAAACACAGCCGTGAGGCTATTGCACGTCGTGATGACGTTAGGAGAACACAATGCGAACACTACTAGTAGCAATAATGCTGCTGTCGTTACAGGCATCAGCAGACACTAAGATTCTCATAGAAAAAGCAGATCAGCAGTACGTAGTTATACCAAGCTGCAACGTATCTGAAGACGTAACTCAAGTAGCAGTACACAGGCTTAGAGTAGGCGCACCAGTATACATGAGACACAAAGGACGACAAGTCCGGTGTACAATAGAAGACTTTTACAAACTTAAGAGTTAATTATGGCTAAAGGTGTAAAACATTATAAGCGTGACGGTACTGAATATACAGGCGGCACACACAAGATGCCTGATGGGTCGTTACACTCAGGTAAAACTCACGGAAAAACATCTGTAAAACTTTTCCAT
>Ga0208767_1004263_pt1 | contig 10107 bp, 4 predicted proteins | sample VirMetDEL_Mar_21_FD_184514 | JGI IMG/M metagenome (GOLD analysis project Ga0208767, IMG submission 184514) | Aqueous microbial communities from the Delaware River and Bay under freshwater to marine salinity gradient to study organic matter... | ecosystem: Environmental > Aquatic > Marine >... | reverse complement strand
TATCGGGTGCATCGGCTGAATACTTTGCGGATTTTACCAGGGTAGCTCGTGGCACTTATACAGCGCCCGCTTATCTTACAGACACCACCGCTACTGCACTAAACGGCGTGGTAACTATGGATGTGATCAATCATGGGCTGGAGCAAGGAAACGAGGTAACCATTAGGGATGGGGCATCCCCATACGATTTATTCCAAAATCAAAAAGCAATCATTACTTCCACCCCAACAGTAGACCAATTTACTTTTAATTTGGGGGTAGAGACAGTATCACTTGGTGCATCCCTCACGGTTTCCAAACAGTTGGCAATCGGTAAGGGATTTATCCATATGCCATCTGCCCCGTGGGGAGAGTTTCACCAGCGTAGACTTTGGCTCCCGTACTGGTACACTTCGGATGTATCACCCAGCACTCGAAATGTTCGGGACGAACTCATTGCCAGCGATATCTTTGATAGCGATACATATGATAGAATCGGAAATCAGTTCCGAGCGAGTGCCGGGCAGAGCGATTACACCGTGGGGCTTACAGGTTTTACCAACGATTCCATAGTGGTATTCAACCGCAAATCGATCCACCTGATGACAGGCGTGAGTGGATCTCTTTCCGATGTGTCCACCAATGTGGTAACCACAGAGATCGGAGCATCCGCAAGGAAGTCAATCGTCCAGGTGGCGAACAAGATTCTATTCTTATCAGACCAAGGAATATATTCTGTCGAGTTCCTTGATGAATACAATTTACGAGGAACAGGCACACCGATATCCGAAACCATTCAGCCATTTATAGATCGGATAAATCAGAACTATGCCCACCTTTCCACAGGCGTATATTTCAACTCCCGCTACTGGCTGGCCGTCCCACTAGACTCTACTCCTGGTGCGGGCAATGCGACTAAGCTCAACACCATAATCGTTTATAACTTTATCAACGGCGGTTTTGAAAGCATTGACTCTGTAAACTCTGTAGACTTTGCCATTCGCGATTTACTTGTTGCCCGTGAAGGAGCGCAGAATGCTTTGTATCTCACAACCGAAGAGGGCGGGGTGCATAAGGTTGATGGCAATGAGGGAGGCGATGTGGTTTCGATTACAGCAGGGCAGGCAAGTCCCTCCACCATCCCTATAATTAGTCAGCTAACCACCCGCCAATACGATGCCGAAAGTATGGACCGTAAAACATACAGCCGCGCAGAGTTCCATGTAAAATCAAATACCGGCTTTTCTACTGACGGTAACATCCAATTTATAACCGAAGACCCCGACTCGGTAAGCACAAGCACAGCTATCTCCAGCCTACTGGGTAACTCATTGCCCGACTCGGAGGAGGCCTCCCTACGCCTTCGGGTAAATAAGAAGGGGTTTGGCATACAGGCAGATTTCCGGCCATCCATAGGCCGACCATACCTTCGGGCTACCAAGATAGACGCTAGAATCAGTAACCGATCCACCACATCAATTTCATAAGGAGAATATAATCATGCCAGTATTACAAACAGGACAAAGTTTCGCATCGGGCGACCAGGTAACCGCGACCAAATTACAGGACATCGCAAACCTTGCTACATTTCGTACAGGTGCTAATAACACCGCAGACGGTTCAACCATAGAAGTCGATGCCTCGGGCGGATATTTAAAAGTCAAACAGACAGGTATTACATCTAACGAACTAGCGGATAACTCCGTTATTACTGCCAAGATACAGGACGGGGCGGTGACTGCGGCCAAGCTCGATAGTGCGGCAGTAAGTGTACTCATGCCGACTTCCACCATTTTGCCGTATGCTGGGATATCCTTACCAGGCAATCCAGGTGATTGGTTGTATTGTGACGGTTCAGAATATGACAGAGAAATAACACCTGGAGTTAGTACACCACTTTTTGCGGCATTAGGACTTACCTACGGAGTGGGAGACGGATCAACCACATTTAATATCCCTGACCTTCGTGGACGAGTAATTGCGGGTCAGGACGATATGGGTGGTTCATCCGCTAATCGCCTAACCGGTCAGGCTGGCGGCGTTAATGGAGATATTTTAGGTGGCACAGGGGGTGCTGAAACGCATACATTGTCAACCGCTCAAATGCCTTCACACGATCACGGAGGAGGAACGGTCGGAACTGGTTTTCTAGGAGATGTTTCGGGAGGTGGAGGAAGAACGCATCCTGAAGGAAATGGTGGAAATGTAAGTTCCGAAGGCAGCGACCAAGCCCACAACAATGTTCAGCCCACAATCATTTTAAATTACATAATTAAAACCTGATAAAGTCATGGAATCATTAGACGCACTTAAACGGCTCATAGGCATGGGTCCATCAGAAGAAGAAATAGCCGAGGAAGCACAGAGAAGGTTACAGATGCAAAGCCATTCTTTCTTGGGTAATATAGATTACAGTCGGATGAAAGATCCAGGTGATTCTGCATACATGAAAAATCCCGCAAATTATGCAAAAGAAAAAAACCCTACCTTTTTCCCTGATACCAACCCTAGTGCATTTAATCAAAATGTATCACAGGATGATATAGTTAAATATCTAGAATCTAAAGGACCAGCAGGAGAATCCCTCGCATATATCAATCCAATGGAACGCGAACTGCTCATGCGTTCAGGCGCTAGTGGAAAGATGACTTCCGAAGGAATAGTATCCTATGCCCCCGAAGACCCCCTCAAGCAAGCGGCCACTCTGCTTAATATGGCCGCACCCGAGGGTGAAGAGGTTGCATACATTAACGACAAGGAGGCAAAACTCTTAAAGAGTAAAGGTGGTGCGGGTAAACCCGTAAACTCATCGGGAGTAAAATCCTACTTTATCCAAAAACTATTTGGTGGAGGTAAAGATGCACCTCAACTCGAAAAGTTCGATGTTGGGCAATCTGCCCGCGATTATGTAAACGCGATGTCCGATCCCCGTTTGCAGGATCAAATGCTTCAAAATCGTCAACGCTACGATCCGCAATACCAAGACTTGCAAATGAGCCTAGCCCGCCGAGCGGCCGACCCGATGGCACAGCTTGCGGAGCAACAGGCCATGCGGTCGCAGGAGTTTGGCTCACAAATGGCAGAACGCCAGGCTGGTTCCGATATGTCCCTAATGAATCGATTCGGGGCAGACATGACTGCCGCAGTTCGTGCATCCGATCCGCTCATGCAAGCCCGCGTAAACCAAGCAAACGAGTTGGCCAATCAGGCATATCGCGAGGCACAGATTACTGATCTATCGCCCGAAATGAGACGCAGGGCAACTCAGTCTGCCCGCGAAGGCTTAGTATCGAGAGGGCGGGACATGGACAATGTGGGCATTGCGGCCGAGGCGATGAGCCGTGAGGATTACTTACGGGATATTATAAACCAAAATCGTGACAATGCTATGAAGTTTGGTGGGTATGCGATGCGTGGTAACCAAGCAACCTCCTACGATCCACTCCGACTTACAGGTGGCGGGCAAAACTTCGTACAGCAAGGGTATGGCCAACGAGCCGCCCTATTCGGAATGCCACAGGAATCAGTCACTCGTATCAATCCCGATGCCGGAGTAAATATCGGTATGCAGGAATATGCGAACCGGGCGAACTACCTGGCAAACACTTATGCGGCTAAAGAACAAGCGGCAAGTGGTGCGGCACAGGGATTCATGGGTATGCTTGGAACAGCCGCTGGTGGATTTTTAAGTAGGGGAGACTAATATCATGGCAATAGGAGACACAGTTCAGGCGGGACTCATGCGAGTCGATTTCTCACCATTTCTTGAAGCGGGACGGGCAAATGCCGCCGCCAATGCATCCTTTGGTCAGGCACTCGGCCAAGTGGCAAAGGGATTTATCGAAGGGCAACAGAAAAAGAAAAGGGCAAGCGAGATTGCTGGCTTTTTGATGGGCCAAGGGGTGGGCGAAAAAGATGCAATGGCAATCGCCAAGAACCCATTCCTTCAAAACGAGTATCAGCGCAAACAGGAAGCCGAGGCCAAGATGAAGATGGAAAAGGAAAGGCTGGCCACACAATCAAATATTGCGGCCCAAGGAAGGGCGCAGAGGCAGGCAGAATTGGAGGAAGGTTATAGACGGCAGGATGAGGGGAAAGCAGAAACAGAAGCCTTCTATGATCGATTAAATGATACTATTGCAACAGACGAATTAACTCCTGAAGCCCAACAAAAGATTGAAAACTTTTCATCTGTTGTAAATCCGAACGATCCAAGAAGATCGGCACAGGTTAATGATCCACAAGCATTCATGGAACGAGTCCAAAATGACCCATCTAGCTATGTTCAAAAACCTGTCTATGAATTACAAGGCAGAGACTTCCTAAGTCAATTTGAAGATCCTGGTATGTTTCAAAAAGCTTTGGCGTTTCAACAGGCGAATCAGCCGAAGGCTCAGAAAATAGCTCGAACGATTACCATGCAAGATGGTAAGGGAGGCTTTACACAAGTGGGAGTAGATGAAGCAGGTAATCCTATAAGAGACTTCGGCCCACCTAAACCCTCGGGGATGTACCCAACTCCTAAAGAGAAAACCGAAGAGATTATAGCAGTAAATAGAACTAAGGACGCAATGCAAACCATCAAAGATAAGGTTAATGAATCTAATCTTGCAATCAAACAAGCAGAGCAAGCGGAATTGGCTTTAACTAATTTACCTGAAACTACTGGTGGCATTACATCTTTCATTAATGATATGAAAGTCCTAGCGGAATCAGTAGGAATTGATTTACCCGATGAATACCAAGAAGACATGAAAGACATCGGTATATTTAGGCAGGTCACAGGGCAGTTTTTATTCGATGCGATGGAAAATACTAAAGGCTCAATTACTGAAAACGAAATGACTTTATTTAGGAGAATATCTCCTGATATAGATAACTCTAGAGCCGCCAATGAGGGTATGCTCAAACTTTATGTAAAAGCCGGACGGAGAGCTAAAGAAAGAAAGGATTTAATTCGTCTCTCACAAAAGCAACGTGTAGATCCTATACTAATACAAGAGAAGATCGAAAAGTTTGATGAAGAAAATTCATTAATGGGAGATATTCAGGCACTTGCTCCAAACTCGGATACAAAAACAAAATTTAATTTTAACGGTCAAAATATTGATGTTGAAATTGTCGGGGAAAGAAAAGACGGCACACCTATTTATAAAGACAAAAAGACAGGCCAAGTTCTTGTACAACAACCTGCTCAATAATGGACGAGCAAACACTTAGCCTTATTCCTGCAAGCGAGGAGGATTTGCAGTACCTAAATCCCGAGCCTCAACCAATTAACCTCGTACCGGCAAGCCAGGAGGATCTTCAGTATATAACGCCTATCCTTCAACAGCCAACCATGCTCGATATGACGGCTGACTTTGAGACATTCAAAGCATTCCGTAAGGCTGGAGCTTTCGACTCTCAAAAATCAATTGGTGAATCGATTATAGACTCAGGTGCAGGTATGTTATCTGATTTTTGGCAGTCTGCTAAAACATTACCTGTTAGGTTTGCTTCAAACTTTTTGTTTTTGGATAAAGTAAATGATATCTACAAGCCACTCGGCAAGGTAAGAACACAAGCCAAAGCCACATCTTTACAAACCTACGGAAACCTTGAATTAGATTACAAACAACTATCTTCAGGGATTGTTAGGGGAGTCCAAAAACTTTTACTTGAAGACGAATCTGAGGAAGATTTAAGGTCATCCTACGAGTATTTTAAGACTCAGGCTGAACTTGAGCATCAACGCCAAGGCAAGGCCGCCGAAATGGTAACCGAAGGTTTCCTTGGTATGTCTCCTGAGTTTTTAACTCTCGGTATGCCCGAAGAGGAAAGAGAGCAAATTCGCACACAGCAAGTCATGCCCGACATGGCCGCCGCTCGAGGTGCAACTATGACGGGAGACCCAGTTGGGCTTCTACCATTAGGCTCTGCATTCAGACTGGCAACAGGTACAGGCAGACAAGTATTAAGAGGAGCCGAAAAAGCCTTACTTAATGAGACAATGGACCTCGCTAAGTTGCAGGTAAATATGAAGCAGGCTCTCAATAGAATTGGCGATAATACTGTTAAGAGTAGAAGACTCGCAATAAAACAAGCACCGGCAAGAGCTAGGCTGGAAAAAGGATTAGCCGAAGTTACCGAGAAGATCGCAGAAAACAAGGCAAAGCTAAAACCACTAGCGGCCAAGCGGGATATGGCACTTACCGATATTGCATCAAAACTGCCAGCCAATCACCCACTTAAAGAGTTCCTTAACGAATCCCTCAAGGATGTTCCTGTAAAGCAACCGCTTAACCTTCTAAACAAGGCAGGAGGGGCGACACTAATCGGCTTGGCAAAACCTGTTGAGTTTTTGGGCAACGCCTTGCAGTTCATTAGAACACTCCCCCAGGAGACTGCTATCAATATGTTAATGAAGGCAGGGGAAAAGGCTGGAGTGGAAGTAACCGAGCAAAACGCTAACTTTTTAATCAAAAGCGGAGTTGTTGGCGGAGTAGGTTACGGAGGCTATCAGTTCTCTGAGCAGTTTACAGACAGCGAGGTTGGTAAACTAGGAGGGGCTTTATCCTTCCTGCTCGGTCCACAGTTCCTCTCCCGATTCGGAAGAAATACTGCAATCCTCGGAAGAGAAATAATGAAGCCAACCAGCGACATGGCATTCTTCTCCAGGATCGCCTCTAAGGATGCCGAAAAGCTGACCACTCAGCTAATTGATCGTACTGCAATTCTTCCAGTCTCCTCCGTAGCTCGTAAAGTAACAGGAGCGGCAGAGGGCAAGGTGATGAGCAGAATGGCAGGCAAAGAGGCATTCGGTAATATGTCACAAGGCGGACAGGCCGCTGTAAACTTTTTAGATCGTACAGGGCTTGGGCGATATGTGGAGACTGCCGGCAGACTCGCTAAAGGTGCTGGAGTGGGAGGCGCGGTAGGCGGAGCCTTCGGCCTCGCGGCAAGTGGTGGTGGAGATATGCCCGAAGCTATATATGGAGGAATCGGCGCAGGAATGCTCTTTGGTTCTGCCGGTGCATTAGGGGCAGAGGTTGTCGGGTTTAGTAGCCCAATCAATCACATGGAAGCCCGATACGGAGATTGGATGCACTATACCGAGAATTACTTACCCGCCAATCAAAAGGAAGCATTTAATAAACTGAACCGAGATGTTCAGATGGCGGTGGCTAATAAGATCGTAGCCAACCCAAGCCTATCGATTGAATATGTCAGTAATGGTAAGAATGCAGAGGGTGGATACTTTGACCGAGTAACGGGTGACATTGTCATTAATACAGACTCGCCCCGAGCAATTGAGCCATTACTTGCCCACGAATTTACACACTACCTTGAGCAGACAGGCGGAAAGCGTAAATTCATCGACCTACTCATCGGCAATCCGATCACCGGCAAGCCTGGTATATTTGTCCAACGGGTAACCAAGGAGAACCAATCTAAATATCCTGACCTAAAGGTAGGAGATCCGATTATGGTCGGGGAGGGGGCGAATCGTAAATTTCTACTTAGCGATGAGTTTGAACAAGCCCGCACAGAATACGGCAAGAAGCTACAGGACACACTACTGGATTCAGAAGGTAATAAAATGTCCGATGCTGACCTCGCAAAAATTATGACTGATGAACAAACAGTCAGCGAGATTGTGGCCGAGCATGGTACAGACTTTCTGCTTAACGATCCAAGGAGGTACAGAGATAAAAGACGGGGGACAATCGGTAAGATCATGGGCGGTATACTCGATACTGAACTCGTGCAAAATATTCCACTCCTTCGTCAGACAATCGCCATGATGGGTGGAACCTTTCGCCCCGATGGCCGCCTGATTACCGATAATAAATTATTCTCCAATCTCAAAAGATACCCACAAATCACCGAGCTTGTACGAAAGTACAACAGGGAGATCGAGGGCATGAGTCCGCAAAGGAAAGAATCCCTCGAGCAAAAGGGCGACATTCAGGGCAGAGATGTAAAAGATCCTGTTAGCGGAAGGTCTACCAAGGAGGTAGTGGTCGATATAAAGTCTACAGAACTCGCTAAAAGCCCACAGCTTGCAGAACTTCTAAGAGCGGGAACACTCCTACAAATAGACAAGGATGGAAATGTAATACCCAACCTCGCTATGACCGCAAGAGAGCAGGGTAAATACAATCGCTCATTTGCTGAGAAGCTCAAAGAGGCTATTGAGGAGAAGGAGAAAAATGAGGGATTGCCGGAAGGCCATGTACGCCCCGAAGTAAACCCCAAGACTGGCAATATCCGCTTTGTCGGCCGATACCTTGATGACTCGGTAATTGATAAGCTCGAAAAATCAGGCAACTGGAATAAGGATCAAATACAGACCCTTAGAGATGTAAACTCAAACATCCGCAATAAAGGCGGGAACGAGTATTTAATGACCTACTTTAAGGCCGCAGGGCAGGGCGGTGGAAGGTATGTAAATGCCAAGGTAGAGAATCATATCGAAGTCCCTTACGGGTTTGAAATAACGCAGAAGAACAACATTATACTGCGTACCGTATCCGTTAACCAGCTAGTCAAGAATATCGATCAATTAGCTAGGCTACAACAGGGAGAACTCACTCGCCTATATGGGGCAGATATCGCACAGGCAAAAGTAAAGCTCCTGCAAGACCTAGATCAATATCACCGCAATCATGCAGACGGCCTACCTGGTAAAACGGGATTGGATGCCAATCAGGACATCGCTAAATCCAAGGCAGACTTCATTAATTCCGCTTTCGGTACAGGCACAAAAGACCAAGCCGACTCCAACCCTTGGCGACAAAGCCTTGGTAAGAAGAACCCCCGAGATGTTTACCGCTCCAGGCGGATCGAGCGGATCGGTAAGATGGAACAATTATCAGGAACTCGATTCATCGATTACGATAAAATCAATAAGGCGTTTATCCCCGCCTACCACGGCACACCGCACACCTTTTCAGCCGAGCCAGGCGCACCCTTCGGCAGATTCAGAACATCGGCCATCGGTACTGGCGAGGGTGCGCAAGCCTATGGGCATGGGCTTTACTTTGCGGGGAAAACAGATGTTGCGGATTTTTATCGGCAGACTTTGACTCAAGATCAAATGTTCAACGACCTAGATTTAAGGGTCACTCTGAATATGAGAAATTTCATCAATATGTTCAGGAAGAACAAGAATGATGTGGATTTTATGCGTAAACACGCAAATAGGATTAAAGATGATGTGTCCGAGCAGGACTTTAGTGAGCTAACTCGGTATATAGACCATGTCGAAAAAAATGGTCATCCTAAAGAAACAGGCTCCCTCTACAAAGTCGAACTAGCCCCCAAGGAGAACGAGTACCTGCTTTATGATAAGACATTAGGCGAACAGCCCAAAGGCGTACAGGATAAGCTAAAGAAGTTCCTACGGGAGCAGGAGGGCGAGGATACTTGGCAATATCGTAAGGACCAAGACTATCGGGATATCACCAATAATGTACTCGAAGATATGCCCGAGCCTGAAATCTCCAGGCGGCTAAAAGAAGCCGGCATACCAGGCATCAAATACCTCGATGGTTCATCCCGATCCAAGGGCGAGGGCGATTACAATTATGTAATCTTCGATGAAGCCGATGTCGCAATTACCGACAAACTCTTCATGCCGGCCTCCGAGGCTGGTGCAGGGAAGGGGAAGGTGGGCAATCGCATTACCCGCCAAGCACCAGCTATGCCTGGTAATCGGTTCATGCTACCTGCGGTAAGTGCAGGTGCTAAATCTGCCGAGCGATTCCGCTAATATCGGACTAACATTCCGCTAATTCTCCGCACAACCCCTTGCGTTAAACTATGTAGTTTTACGGAGTTTTCCGTAGGTAATTGTTGCTATATTGTAGAAAATTTCATAGTTTTTAAGGCAAGCACTTGCATAAATGAGAAATAAAAATAATAAACGAAATAAGTTAGCCTGCGTTTTATCCTATAAAGGACAGACCCGAAAATGTTTTGCACGAGATTGGGACCATTTAAAGCAACGAGGTTCTGAAGCTATTCGGAGAACCTGGTACTTATGGTGTAATGTTAATCTCGCAGATTTGCATTCAGTCAGTTCTAATGAATGGCATGGAATCGTTTATAGCGTCTGCGGGAAGTCGATCAATGTGCGGGTAT
>Ga0208767_1004257_pt1 | contig 10117 bp, 16 predicted proteins | sample VirMetDEL_Mar_21_FD_184514 | JGI IMG/M metagenome (GOLD analysis project Ga0208767, IMG submission 184514) | Aqueous microbial communities from the Delaware River and Bay under freshwater to marine salinity gradient to study organic matter... | ecosystem: Environmental > Aquatic > Marine >... | reverse complement strand
AAATATTCAACAACAACTAGAAGATAGAGATATAAGAGGTGCTATGTATTATATTGAAGATTTAATTAATGAAATTCATCACGATAAATTATGAAATATATTGAAGTAATAGGTTGGGGGAGTGAAAAAAAACATTTAATCCCCTTAAGTAAAATTGTTGATTTTATGTTTAATGAAGATAATACCCGTGTCACTTTAACAACGGGGATAATCATTAATATTAAAGAAACTGAAGACATTATTAAAGAAATGTTAAGTTTCCACAACATAGGGTGGGTTAGTGAAGATAATATTAGTACATTAAATGATAATATTAATATATTAAATGATTACCCAAATTATGTTCCCCAAAAATAAAAAAATTATGCGTCAAAAAGTAATAGATGTAAAGTACAGAAAAGAATCTAAGTCCTTCCCAGATTGGATGAAGTATGAAATAACAATTTTGAATGAAGATGGTTCAACCAGTAAACTTCCAGCTTATGGTAAAGATTTACAAGATGCCTTATCACGTGTGGTACATGATAACAAAGTAGAAAAACTTCATACTAAGGTTTCTAAATTGCCCTTGTGGAGTTGGGTTTTAATGTGGTTTGTTTATGCTGGTGCCTTGGCTACCTATACCTCGTTATCAATTAGTAATGGGTGGGTGTTTAATATAGGTATGGTATTACCTATAATAACAGTTACACTACTAAATAGATGGTCAATCGAACAAAATAAAGATAAAATTGGGAGAGAAAAAAGGTAATACAATTAAACTGGTTTATGATTTCAACACATCACGTTGTTGTGAGATTGAATATAAACCAAATACTTGGGCTCGAGTAACTTGTCGAGATTTTAGATCATTTAAAGGTAATCGCCGCATTTTAAATGTAGATGATCCAACTAATACCTTTTATGAGGATTATAATGGCCCCGTATATTTATTTGGGACTAATGAAATAATTAATCCTTCAAAAAATGGAATGCAATATAAAGATGAAATTGACCCAAGAAATCAATATAGCAAACCTGGTAGAGGAAGAATTTAAAAATTTAGAATAATAATAATGGATTATAAATCTCTTATTTTAGGTTCATTCCTATTCTTATTAGGACAAGTTTTCGTATGGTATCAAATCAATGGACAATTCCTTAATAATTGGGTTAAAGATCACCCTATAGTAATGTCACTGTTGGGAATACCTATTAGTTATATTTACATTTATGCTACTCATTATACGGTACAAGGATTTGATGGAAGTCTATGGCCTCAAAGACTAATTGGTTTTAGTATGGGGATGATATCATTTGCTTATTTAACATACTTTCATTTAGGTGAAACTATAAATCTAAAAACAGGTGTTACATTAGCATTAGCAGTAGCAATTGTATTGATTCAAATATTTTGGAAAACAAATTAAAGTTTCTTTCAACACTCCTCTCCACTCGCATACTTATATACGAAAAATGTTTAAACAACTATATTACCATAGCGATAAAGCTTATTTAATTAATAGAAAAATACCTATTCACAACTTTGAGAAAGACGGACAATTAAATCTTGATTTTGTAAAAGAGTGGATGAAGTGGTTAGGTTGCGATCACGTTTTAAGAGACCAAACTCACTTTATTTTTGTAGAAACTATTGAAGATACTAAATTTGAAGAATTATGAACCAAAAAGACTACCAGCGTTATTTGGAGGAAGAAGAAATGTATTCTGGGAAATCTAAAAAAGCAAAAGATGTGTGGGAAAAGCCCCGAAAAAAATCAAAAATTAAAAAGTTTAAAGATATATAGGAAAAGTTTAACATAATTGTAAAAAGATGCCATACGAAAATAGAAAATATGTAATTTTTAGTGTTTCGGAATTGGGTTTAATTGATTTTGAAGAGGTTATGGATACCTCTGAGGAATCTGTTAGAAAATCATTGGATGGGACTCTAACTTTTGTTAAGTATGATGGTGATATGCCCTCTTCGGTTAGTTCTTTAACCACTAAAACTCAAGAATATACTTATTCGGAAATGATGAATATTTTAGAAGGGGAGGTTTGGGAAGATCCGAATTTTCCACCAGGATAGGTGGGGGTGGTTTAGGAAGAAGAAATATTTAAAGGAACTACGGTTCCTTTTTTGTACTTAGCATTTTTCCCCTGTTTCTATATATTTATTACAAAAATATCATGTATACTCTTTATACTGACAAAATTGAAAATTTTAAATGTACGGTTGATGTAGAAGGAGCGGCTTTATCCGAAACTAAAGCAAGATTAGTTTTACAAAGTGATAAGCTTAATCTTTTATATGAAGGAGATATTGATAAAAGTGGTGTTTGTTCTATTCCTGTTGATAAGTTAAAAAATATATTAAGTGAGGGAGAAACAGGTACAATGCGTTTAGAAGTTATTGCTGAAGATACTTTTTTTATTCCTTGGGAAGATGATTTTGAAGTAAAAACAAACAAACGTGTAACAGTTGAAGTATTAGGAAGCACTAAACAACCAATTAAGGAAAGTAAAATTAAGGTTTCTGTTACCCCTAAAAAGCCCACCCCAGATACTCTTCCAACCCAACCCACAAAACTAAAAGAAAATAAAAAGAAAGATCACTCAAAAATTATTTCTTCATATCTTCAAAAGCATGGGGTGAATGGAGATAATATAAGAGAAAATGCTGATTTAATAAGTAAATTTATTGACAAATACAGCAACAAATATAATGTATCATCTGGGTATGATACTTTGTTATTGGAAGTAGTTAAAAATTTAAAAAACTAAAAATTTAAAAAATAAGAAATGGCTAAAATTACAGACCCTAGTTTCCTAACCCAGAGTGTTGAAGTAGAATTCATTACGGGCTCTGATTTATTAATCAAACTGAATTATTCTGGAAACTTAGACCAGGATGGTGTGAGTATGCAGGCTCTATATTCATTTACTAAAGAAACATGGAAAGACGATGATAACTTAGTAAAATTCCCATTCCCTTTTGTATCTATTACGACTGAGCAGTTCGAATTGATTAACGGTTGGAACTTATCTGGTTCTTTAGCTGATGTAAGTGCATCTCAATATTTGATTCGTGATGGTGGTTGGGCCGTTGTAAACACAGCAGGTAACAATATTGAAGAATGGATGAACTTAACTACCTTAGGTACGTTCTCTTCTTCATTAGACACTGCTTATTACTATCAAACAACATCTGGTGACATTCCTGATACCATATTCTCAGGACCTGTTAACCAAGGTATTAGAATTTTTGCTTCTGCCTCATTCGATGCTCAAAACTTTGATTATAGAGATTTCTTCAAGATTTACTTGAGAGAAAGAGGAGCTACTTACGGATTCTATGATTTGATTGAAGAACAGAACTTATCTGCATTAACTTATAGAAAATTCGCCCTACCTCTAACTAACCAGACAGACTTAAATATTGACGCAACTGATGCTACAATTTCAAGTAGTACTCCTTACACAAACATGAGTATTACTTATACTACAGGTTCATTTACTCAAAGTATTGGTGGTACTGATTATTTCTTTAAAGTTCAAATTGATGGGGCAAATGGTACAAAACAACAAATTTACGAATTTGTTCAGTGGTCATTAAGACAAACTAGTGACATTGATGCAGGAACTGAACTTATTGTTACTGGTTCGGTAGCTGAAGAATTATTATCATTCGTAGGGGATCAGTTGGTTGCTCAATCTCAAACGGATGTTGGTGGTAGTGGAGCTGGTGGTGTTTATATTACAAACTTCCAAGCTACTGACACCAACGCATTAACATTCGTTGATAACAGTGGAAACACGGTTAACTTCCCGTTCGTAGCCGCTGGTAACTTGTTGTTTAATAATAACTTAACAAATGATAATGATGCAATTTACAAATTGTTCTTCACTTCAGGATCCACTGGGGAATTCGGTACAGCAGACGCAGTAATTATTAATGATAACTCAGATAATCCAATTACTGGTTCAGTAGATGGTTCCGGGTCTATTGCGTTTGATTATGATTATGATAACAACGAACAAAGAGGTTCAGGTACTTCAGGTTCAGATGTTCCATTTACAGGTGTTGCACTTGGATTAGGAACAGCTCAGTATGTTGTTACAACTGGTACTTGGACAAGAAGTACTACAAATACAGTTAACTTCGTTGCTGGTCTAGAAAGAAACTATTCTAACCCAGCTTAATAATTAATATTAATTTAAACCAAAGAGGGGTGGGTCAAAACCCACCCCTTTTTTAAACTATGTTATAAAATAAAATATGGCAGCCGGAATATACGATGTTGATTTAGTAACAGCTTCCTTAGCAGAAACAACCACAGGTTTTAGCGATATTAATGTTGCTGGAGGTGGTGGTGGTGGTGCTTTATCATTAGAGGTTGATTTCGCAATTCAAGGAAATTCCGCAATTAACCGTGCTATCTCAGGTGTAAGAACAAGAGGGGTATTTTATGATCTTGGTGCCGCAACAGCTTTAGGAGCAGATGATCACGTATTTATCTGGACACTTTGTGCTACCCCTGGTATTTCGGAAATTAAATCAAATGGGGGAGTTCAAATATTAATTGGGAGTACTACTAATAACTACAACCAATACTATGTAAATGGTTCCGATACTTTACCTCAAGGTGGTATTCAAAATTATGCAATTCATACAAGTTCTGTTGCCTCAAATACAGGAGGTACAGGTTTATCAGGTAACCCCCAATATTTAGGATCAGCAGTTTCTATTACAGCAACCGCAAAAGGTGATAACTACTGTTGTGATGCTATTAGGTATGGTACTGGGTTTTATATTACTGAAGGGGATGCTACTACCCCTATTACTTTTGCAAGTGCTTCTGAGGAAAATGATTTAAATGCTGCTAGATATGGTATTATAACTAAAATCCCTGGTGGGGAATCATTAAAAGGAAGATTTGTAGTAGGACAAGACCCAAACCGAGTAGCAACAGCTTCTTATTTTGAATCAACCAATGATTCTTTAACTTTTATTGAAACTGATTTTGCCTTAGATAATTTTACACAAGTTATTTTTGATCATCCTTCTACTCAAGCTTACATCACTAACACCACATTTACAGGAATTGGTGGTGTTAACCCAGGACAAGTAAATTTCTTAGATGCTTCTACAACAGGATCTATAGTTAATAGCACATTTAAAAGAATAGGAAAAACAACATTAAATGGAAATGTTCAAGTAACAGGTTCGGTTTGGAACGAATGTAGGAATGTTATTCAAAGTGGTTCTATTATATTTAATTCTACTTTTACAGATATTTTTCTTACATCATCAGCCGAAACTACCGCATCTTTAGTTTCAGATGATCCTTCTTTAGTTTCTTTTAATGAATTCAATGGAAATGGAAATCATTTTGGAATACAAGTAGTTACAACGGGTTCATATACTTTTGCTGGGAATGTTTTTATAGATTTTACTTCAGGTTCTCTTTCAGGATCAGCATTATTATTTGATCCACCAGGGGGGACTGGAGATTTAACATTAAATATAACAAGTGGGGGGAATACACCAAGTTTTATAAATTTATCATCTGGAACTGTAACTATTAATAATAATATTAGTATTACATTAACTGGAATGAAAGATAATACTGAAGTTAGAGTAATGGAAAGTGGGTCAAACCCACCAGTAGAATTAGCAGGTATTGAAAATGCAACAGATGGAACAACAGATAATAGAAGTTTTACTTTTGCACTCCCTTCATCAACTGTAGTAGATATTAATATTGTAAATCTTCAATACGTTATCCAACGTATTAATGCCTTTACAATTACTACAGATACTGAAATTCCAATCCAACAATCACTTGATAGAAGTTATATTTGATAAGTAATATTATGACAAAGAAATTTAAAATTTTAGACACAAACTTAGAAGAAGTTGAAGAAACACATTTTGTATGTGAAACCGAAATAGGAACGGAAACCGTTTTATTTGGAGAGGAAACTCCATTTAGAACATTTATGTTTGACGGTTTACGTGTTAAATTAGTTCAAGATAAAAAATACGTTTACGGAGAAGTTCACGGATAGCTTGGATATCATGCAATCCTTTAATATATTATAATACGATTTAAATACTTAAGATAACTATGAACAATATAGATTTAGCAACTCAAAAATTAAGAGAATTACAATCAATGATTTTTGATTATAATGTGTCTCAAAACGATTTATTTAAAAAAATAAACGAAATTATACCTTTCATGGATAGAGCATCTGCTGAGATTCAGACTAATTATAAAGACATTTCTGAAAAACTCACGGCTCAATTAAACACAGGTAGGGTTCAAGAATGATCTTCTACACATTATATATATTTATAATTAAAACAATATTAGTTACATTTTAGCATTGTAAAAGTCCCATGGCAGGAGAAAATTTATATACTCAGATACCACCCTCAAGTACCGGTGATAGGATTCAATTAAGACAATCCATCATTTTACCTTACGGAAGTAAAGGTGCTACCGATTTTGTACTTGAAGATTTTTATACTTTACAAACTAGCGGGATTAGAATTTCCGTTCATCAAGTTTACGAAACTGATTCTTCGAGTGGTTTCCTATGGTGTAACTTTACTCCAACATTTATCTTTAATGGTAATGTGCCAACTACCGGGGAAAATATTGCTGATTTAGACGGTAATGTTATTGCTGTTGTTACAGCAGGTTATTATGCAATTAATACCAACGCAAACACAACAGTAGGTTACAACAACCCTCAACAAGGGCAGTTTGTCGATCAGTTTGGTTCTGCTTATGTAAGAACAGAAGAAGGTAACTTAGGTCTAGACGCATTTGGTAAATTAAGAACCTCAGGTGCTACTTTATTAGGTGAATATGTATTTAACGATAGTGTTTTACCTTCATTATTCTCTAATACATTAGTAGGAAGTGGTTCAGTTGATTGGGATGCAGATAGAAGAACAGCAGTAATTTCAGTCGGACAAGATTCAGGGGATAAAGCAACCCATACTTCAAACACATATCACCACTATCTACCTGGTTCTTCGCACCAGTTTATCGGTACATTTGCTTTAGGAGATACAGGTAAAGCTGGGTTAGTTAGAAACTGGGGAATGTTTGATGCAGATAATGGGTTTATGTTCTCCGAAAGAAATGGAGAATTTGGTGTAGTTGTTAGAAGTTCAGCAACGGGCACTACAGTAGATACTTTTATTTCTCAATCAGATTTCAATGGAGATACAGTAGATGGTACAGGTTTATCAAGAATGAATTTCAATAGAACCTATGACAATATCTATTGGATTGATGTTCAATGGTTAGGGGGAGGTAGAGTTAGATTTGGTACTTATAATAATGGTGAAAGGGTAGTAATGCACGAGTATTACGGAGGTAATGTTAGTATTTATCCTCTATCACAAACTACCTCTCTACCGGTTTGTATGGCTATGGCTAATACAAGCAATACAGCTGGGGTTTCTGAAATGCGCTCGTGGTGTCAGGCTGTTTATACCGAAACTACTTTTGATATTACAGAATTAGGTCAACCCGGAAATGGTAGTGTAGGTACTACTATTACCGGTTCTTTACCAGTTGGGGATTATGCTTACATTGGAACTTTAACTCCAAGAGAATTTTATCAAGCAAATCCAACTCAATATAATAGATCACTTTATTTCCCAACTGAAATCAACGTGCAGGCATGGGATGCTACAACGGGTGAGGATGTGATTATGGAATTTGAGGTTTACCAAAACCCAGTACTTTCAGGTGTTAATTTACAACCATCACAATATATCTCTACAGTACAGGTAGATTCAGATGCTACATTCTATGGAGGTGCATTTAATGCTTCTAAAAGGTTTTTTAAAGGTCAAACTACAATCGATATTACTAAGACCTTTACTAACATCACATATGGTGCCTTTAAAAACAATTCTGAACAAGGTGGCATTATCACACAAGGTATCTCAAATATCACCAATGCAGCAACTGCGTCCGTTACTATCGATACTACACTATATGGTCAATCTATTTTAAGAGAAGGCCAAGAATACACAATTAGTGGTGTAGGAGGTATGACAGAAATTAATGGATTACCAGTTTATATTAAACACACAGGAACGGGAAGTGCTGAATTATACTTAGATGATGCCTGGACACAACCTGTTACAACTACAGGATCTGGTTCTTATACCAGTGGTGGTCAATTTAGAGGATTAGCAGGTTCACAAAACTACTTCTCATTAGTAGCTCAAAAGAAATTTGCTACAAGTAACGATATAGAAATTAGAGCAACTGTAAGTTGGAGAGAAATTGATCAATAATGCCAAACTTAACGTTCTACTACAGTCATTGGGACTATTGGCAACTCTATCATAAGGTAACATTTGATGGGGTTAACAAGTTAATCCTAGTAAACCCAGGTGAGACTCAATTAGATATTCAAACAGAAGTTTATTCGGCTTGGAAACAATGGGCTCTTCAAGAAAATAACTTAAAATATTTAAACCCATTTTCAACTGTAGGGGGTGAACCCACGATTGAAGGTCAACGATTGGATGTTACATACTTCCTTATCAATGGGTGGAAAATCAAACCATATACAGGTACTTACGATTTAACATTAGTAGGTAACATATTTGATGTAGATGGTGGTTCAATTAAAATACCAGCAGATGTAAATAGGTTCAATCCCAATAATATTACAATTAACACTAACACCTCAGTTATTGTACGACAGATTGATGGGGGATCTTCGGGAAGTAGCGGTATAGTAACGGCTTCACTTGTGGACGATCAACAATCCGCATTATTCAACATAGAAAATAAGGTTGTTGCTATATACGGTGGTTCACAACCAGTTTCTGCTTCACTTGTATCAGATCAATTAAATACTTTAAATGATATTCAAGCAAAGATTGAGGAAGTTTGGAAGTTACACGGTTTAGATGTTTCTTCTCCATTGACTGTTACACAAACACAACGTACATTTAGTGATATTGTTCAAAGTATTGTAACCACAGGTTCAGGAAGTACACAACAAACCACTATTACTAGGGCGTAATGAGCCTTATAGACACATACCAGCTTGCTACTGGGGGTCAAAACTTAGTAGATACTTACATATTAGCAAGTAATGGGATTCTAATTGATATCCAGGTTACTCCTATTCCTCCAAGACCTGGAGGTGGTGGTAGTACTTATGGGTTACCTAGTGATAAGAAAAAGGAAAAAGATAAGAAGAAAATTACGGTTACTGTTACTATGCCTGATGGTATTAAGTATACAGAAAGTATGATTGTTGGAGATAAACCAAATCTTACAGCTAAGGATGTTCAGGTTGAAGTGTTACCAACAAATGATCGCCCTAAAATTAAAATTTCATTTTAAAAATTTGGCTTCCCAAGATCCTGGGCGATTTCTTATTTAATTCTACGACCTATAATGTCATATTCTTCAAAAGGGTTTGATTCTGGATTTTCTTCAAAAAATGTAAAGGCTCTAAATAGATAACTATAGCCTACAGTACCATCGTAATCTACTTGCTTAATACGATAGATGTTATTGTAGATTAGTGGGTATGTGTCTAAGTATTCGTAGTTGCTTACTGCATTTGTTGTTCCACTGCCTTGTATAGTAGCGATTGCCACAAATGTATTAGCGATAAACTTTTGAACCTCAAAGTGGCTATTATTTAACTCCATTGCCGTTGACCATTCAATTAAAATGTTACCTCCTTGCATTGTTGCCGTGTGAGAAATAAACTCAACTGGGAGTGCAACATCATCATTACAAGTTTTACCTACATTAGAATTGTTGTATCTGTATTTAATAGTTGTTATGCTATCACTACAAGATAAGGTTGACTTCTCCGTGAATATTGTATCTCCTACAATAGAGTCCACAGATAAATTGTACCAGCTTCCAGTCCCGCTTATCTTTAATTCCACCTCATCAACATTACCTGAGTTGGGCAAAGTTGTGAATACAAATTTAAATTGATCTGAAGTACATTGTACATCTGCTGGGCATTGCCCCAATGATACTAATACCCCTAGAGCAAGTAACACAGTAAAAATAGTTTTTTTCATTTAAAAAATTTTATTATTAATTAATCTGATTTACGC
>Ga0208767_1004255_pt1 | contig 10119 bp, 8 predicted proteins | sample VirMetDEL_Mar_21_FD_184514 | JGI IMG/M metagenome (GOLD analysis project Ga0208767, IMG submission 184514) | Aqueous microbial communities from the Delaware River and Bay under freshwater to marine salinity gradient to study organic matter... | ecosystem: Environmental > Aquatic > Marine >... | reverse complement strand
GTTCTCGAAGTCAGCAAGATCAAGAGTGCTTGCACCGACGTTGCCGGAAACAGCATCTTGAATTGCAGCTGCATTCAGAGCGTTTTTCAGACCAGTCACACCACCGTATGCACTAGATCCATCGCCATTGAAACCTGCTTCATCGATCTTGTCAGCCATAGCATAAGCCATGGATCGAGTGATCATTTCAGCAACGTCAACGACAGAATCTTCGTCAAGCTCGCTCGAGACTTTGGTGAGGCAAGCAATCTTTTTGGCGATCAGTTCTGCACCACCGATGTCCTTGTCGGATTCGGTGATTGCACTTTCTTCGCCAACCCAGTATGCCGATACGTCAGCAATGTCTCGAGGGACAAATACGCTGTCGCTAGCCATCGGATAGTTGCGAGCATATCGTGGGAAAACGCCTCGCTCTTCGCGAAGACGAACCAAAGATCGCTCCATTTCGTCTGGGACGAGGAAGCCACCTTTGGCGTTGCTGCCTTCGTTCTGGGAGTTGCGGATCTTCAATCCATGCGAATCACAGAACCGTGCAGCACTCTCGCTTCCGAACAAGCCAGCCAAGATGACGTTACCAGCAACGTAAGCATCTCGCTGATTGTCGTAGCAACGAAGTGCTCTAGACGACTGAGCACGGGCAGGAACCACAACTTGCTTCGCAGCAACTTCTGGTGCGTCACCAAATGCAATGTCGCCACGCTCTACGCGAGCTTGCAACTTCGATGCTTGGCGTGCTTTAGCTTCTAGGTCTTCACGCTTGATTGCGTTCTGCAACTTGCCGGACTCAAGATTATCGGCTTGGTCAGCAAACTGATCGAAAGACTTTTGCTCGTCGTCAGATAGCTCTCGCTCTTCGCTTTTAGCTACATCTACGATTGCTTGTGCCTTGATACGCAGTTCCGAGATCTCGTCTCGGATTTCATTAGATGATTTGAGCATTGTGCTCCTCCAAGTGATGGACTGGTCGGAGCATGCGCAAAGCTAGCCCAGACCGTTAGTACAAAAACATTTTTCTGTACGATCGATCACGAGGCTGAGACGCTAACGAGTGAATCAGTTTTCGCGAACTGTCGTTTGATCATTGAAATATAAAGATACCAAAAATCGCGTCAAGAAAGTTTTGCACGATTTAATCGATCTTGTGCGTCTCGCCTCTTTGCAAATGATGCCAAGGTTGCTGCTTTTGCTTTCTTTGCATCGGCAGCATCCATTTGATCGACGATCTTGTTGGCAAATGCTTTGCCCGCGTCCGACCCCCAAAGCATCCACGCGATTTTTCCAGCCGATGGATATCCTTCTTCGCCGGGACTAAAACCTTCTGCTTGTTTGTCTACTTCATGCCTTGCAAAATAAGATTTCATTCTCTTAGCAGTATCGGGGCTTACGTTTTTGCCGTTTTTCAAATCACGAGCACGAGCTACGCCAACCTCTGTGCCGCCACGCCCATATTCTTCTCGCATTTCTAAACCCTTCGCAGCTGCCTTACGAACACCTTCGGGCGGACTAAAGTCAATGTGATCGTACTTAGCAGCAGCGAAGATAACTTCTTCGTAAACTTCCATTTCCTCGGTATCTTCATATCCTGATATCGAATCAACCAATCCTTCGGCAAGTGCCTCGGAAGCGGTGTAGTACTTGTCTTCCTTCATGACGTTAAGAAAGTACTCTTTGTCTTTCCTGCTCTTCTTTGCATAGATCGATGCAATCTCGCCTCCAATTTTGTCGAGCAGTTCTGCTACGGATCTAAACTCTTTCGCGTCTCCAACCGCCGCTGTCCATGGATTGTGAATCATGAGCATGGAATGCTCGCCGTCCATGACTAGCTCATCAGCACCCATTGCGATAACAGAACTGATAGATGCAGCAATGCTATCCACGGTTACCTTAACCTTGCCGGGATACTTCTTCAGTTGGTTATAGATCGATATTCCCTCGAACACATCGCCACCGTCACTCTTCATGTAGATGTCGATATCATCGCCACCGAACATGTCGAGAGCTTTCATAACGTCTACATCGCTGATTCCATTATCGAAGTACGAACCAATATTGCCGTACACTCGCATCATCCTTAGATCTTTGTCTGCATCGAACATTTAGTTTCCCTCGTTTAAAATAGAATCTGCGAGCCATTCAGCTTTGTTTGTCCAGTTGTTCACGACTTCTTCAACTGCATCGGGCAAACCTTCTTTGGTGACGGTTCCAGCGACATCGAGCAATTGAGACTTGTTCTTTGCACAATATTCCGACGCGACTTGCTGGTCTCCACCGAACTCTGCCACTGCCTTAGCCAAAGTCTTTTGCCACTTCGGATACCATGCATTAACCCAGTTGTTAAAGTCTGGATGCCGTTTTGCAGAATCGCTTGCACGCTTGGACTCTACACCAATTAGGTGCTTCATTCTGGCGACGATAGCCAGTCGATTTGAATCCTGAACTTCAGCGATGTCATCTGATTCGTCCGGCACATCTTCAGTAGTCAGAGCGTTGCCCGGAGTGATAGCAGGATTAGCGTACTCATCGCCGCCTTCATAAGGATTCATGCTTAGTTTTAGTCTTGCCTCATTTGGCGAGTAGATCCTAGCAGCAATACCGGCAGACAAAGTTTCCATCTTGGTTCTTGCGTCCGATCTTAGCAGTTCATCGACATCAAACTTGAAGAAATGCGACCTTTGGTTTCGGTCAGAAATTAGCTTCTGATCACATTCTTGCTCCCACTTGACTAACCACTTGTTTAGACAGTTAGAAAGGTACGCAAGGTTCTTTTGCTCTAGCGAGTTGTAACTGACGCTCGAGTCATCACCGAGTATCGACTCTAGAAGAAAGAACAATGCCGCTTCTTGTCGCTCAAATCGCCTTTGCTCTATCCACTGAGCATCGGCAGCAGACATCTGCAATGTTGTCACAGACATTCCTTCACGCATCAAAGCCGCTCTGCCAGCGTTATCTAAGCCACTATGGAAATCGTTGAACTGGGTAATAAACTGCTTTGCATCTTCGTCATCTCTAAACATCCCTTTAGGTGATTCGATGATTACACCTGGCCGACTCCCATTCTTAAAGCTACGGCTAGAAGCTTTTCTTGCGGCGATGCCGAGACCGAAAGAATTCCGAGCTATCGTCAGGAGGCTTTTGCCAGCGTAGCCGTCGTAGCTCAAACCCGGAATGTGCAATACATCTTCATCTGGTATTTTGTAGACCTTGCCGTCTCTAAACTTCGTCGGGCCGCCTTCGACCCATGCGCATCGATCATCATCGCTGCAAGTTACGATGTGCCATTTCTTTCCTTCAACCAAACATGTGTGAGTGCAGTTAGGCACAAGCGGTATAAGTTCTACCGGCACTCCGCCTTTGCGAACAATTGCTGCCCTGCCGTTGCCGGTCAAAAGAGCATGCATCATTAACTGTTCTTTGAACGAAATTGCTGTCTGAAACTCATTCGGTCTAGCCTTCATCAATCGATATGCTGGATGCGTATCAGCATGCTCGCTTCCACGATCAAGCTTTCGATGAAGGTTGAGCGACAATTGCCCAACGTGACCAGCAATCTTGCTTACCGCATACCATACAGGTGCGTAGCCTAGAGCGTTTTCGATCGTTACATCGACACCAGAATCACTTTCAGTGCCTCTAATCCAGTCAACCAGCCATTGAGTCGGCTGAGAAAGTGACGAAGATGCGTTGAATAGTTTTCGTATCACTTATATGCCCTTTAGTAAACAAACATCTTGCCGGTTGCTCGCTTCGGTTGAACTGACGCTCGCCAGAAACCCATAATCATCGACACACATGGATCAATCTTCTCGCTCGAGTCACGCTTTGAGAACATAACTCGATTCTGAGCATCACTGACCAGCACTGCGTTGCCGACGCACCATCGCAACAGTGGATTTCCATCGTGCCTAAATCTTCCATCTGCCAACATTGCCTTGAAGTCGCAAATCGGTGCATGGAACATTTGACAGGTTTGCGACATTCTCGCTATCTCGAACCCTTGCTGCTCGATCTCTTCACTAATCTGCTGACCGTTGTACGGATCGTATGCAACTGAATCGACCCTATATCTTCGCAGATCTCTCACCATGTCAACGACCATTTTCGACACTGGGTACTTGGTGACCTGCAACAAATCTTTATGAACCCATTCCGAGAACGGCTTTACTGCCAAGTCTCTTTTTGTATCTGTTGCAATATATGCGTACGACTTTGCTTCGTACCTGAAGATCGGTTCGCCGTCGTCACCGTAGCCATCTTGGAACCGGGCTGTCAGACTATACGAGCAGAAATCGTCTCTTCCTCCGAGATCAATTCCGCATCCTATAGCGTCCGCTTTATTCCAGTCTGACAACGCACCTTCTGCTTTGTCCCACTCATTGAGGTTAAACGCTCGACTAGTGCTGCTGACTAGCTGATTTGCGTGATATCGCCTAAACCTGTTTAAAGCTAGCTCGTCATGAGCCGCTTCAATCGCCATCTGTTCTAGGTAATCAGCCTTTAGCGATACGTTCAGGTTTGGATTAGCCATTGTCCAGTTATTCGGATCTAGAACATCTTTGTCTTCGTCCACCTGAAAGTGATACCCAAAGAATTGTTCGTCTGCAAAATCGCCAGCGAGAATGGATTTCGCATAGTTGTACTCGCTCATCCATATATTGCTCTTATCGTCTCCAGCAGTGGTCAGTGTTAGCAGCAGAGGTTGCGACCTCGAGCCGCTACCAGTCTCGAGAGTGTCGTAAAACTTTCTATGCGTCTCTCTCCAGGCGTGGAGTTCGTCTTTTATACAACACGTGGGATTCAGCCCATCGAAGGGTTTGTCTGATCCTAAGCAGCGAATCGAGCCTAAATTGTGCTTGAACTTGATCTCTTTATTGATGTTCGTTGACATCTCGCTAATGTACCTGCTCTGAGCCCTCATTCGCTCTATCTCAGAGTAAATAACCTTAGCTTGCTCTTTTTTTGTGGCAGACAAAACCACTTCTGCAACGCTTTCTAGGCTTCTCGTTTTAGGGTTGATGTCGAAGCTCGCCATCATGATTGCAATGGCCGCACCTATGCAGCTTTTGCCATTCTTCCTGCCCATGCTCCAATAGACTTTGCGGAACCGACGAGAGTCGTCATCGTCTCGCTTCCATCCAAATATGTTGGCAATCGCAAACGCTTGCCATGGCTCGAGGATAAATGGCATGGACTTGAAGTCGCCAATGCTGTGGCAGATCATGTTTTCAATAAACTCAATCGCCACTTCTGCGGCTAACTTGTCAAAATGATATGGAAAGCTTTTGGTCGATTCCTTTGACAGATCATTGACATGACGCTGAACCGCTTGCTGCACTAGCTGACATGCGACAATGTTGCCACTCAGGACATCATCGACGTATCCATCAGCTTTTTTGAGTGCAGCACTTGCAATCACTAGTTGTTGCTCCTGTCTTGCAGTTTATTAAGAAGCTCACCGAATGGATTCTTTTCTTCATCCTGCTTTAAGCTTACCAACCTACTTCGCGACGATGGGGACAAACCAAATTCAGGAATTATCTTGTTCATCTGCTCCCGAAACTTATGCATATCGGTCGCGACTGGATGCCTTCTTACATTGCCTTGATTGTCGATCACTGTGTATGCGTTCTCGACAACCATTTTCCTGCACTCAAACCAACCGACATATGCGGTGCAGTATGCTATTAGTAGTTCACGATTTGAAGTGTCTTGAATTCCTTTCTGCTCAAGATCGGCACAGAGTGCATACCAAACCTCTAGCTCTAGGTCTCCAAACCATTCGGGAGGATCTGGGCTCAACCCATCGATGACAGGTCTCTCTTTGTTTTCTCGGTTAGGATTCTTTCTATAGCTTCCGTTGTGCTCATGCACTTCGGGTGCTAGCGGTTTTCTTCCTCTTCCCATGATCAGTTCCTGTATTTACGAAGTTTCCCACCGTGGCGGCGTTTGTGGCACTCGAAACACAATGCTACCAAATTCGATCGCTCATACATTAAATGCGGAGCGACTTGCGATCCTTTTATATGATGTACTTCTTCGGATGGGCGAACCCTCCCTTCCGACTCGCAGTCTTCGCACAATGGCCGCTCCATTCGGATGTCACGACTAAGTCGCGTCCATCTGCTGTCATACCCTTTTGCCGATGCTTTGTGCCTATTGCCATCGCATCTTTCACAAAAGTCTTTAACAACTGCGCCGCACCGACAGAATCGTTTGCTCATCCTAGCCAGCCAGCATCTGAAGTTGTCGATGTTGCCGTCAAAATAATTTCGGACGAATCATCGCTACTTACAGTCACACTCACATTTGCTGGAGTCTGATACCCAGATGGAGGACTTGTCACAAGCGTGTACGATCCTGCATCTAAATTGAACACAACCTGCCCCGATGAGTTGCTTGTCAACGTACTTGCGGTTCCATCAATATTGACTCTCGCACCACTAATCAAATTATCAGACACATCTTTTACCGTGACTGTAAGACTATAAATGCCAGTTCCAGCCGTCGCCCATGCAATATCTCCACGGTCTCGAATTGCCTCGAGACTGTCTGTAGTGTCGTCGAATGTCCCGCCTTTGATGTCTGTTAGATGACTAATGATCGTAGTCTGATTAGCAGCGGTCGCGTCTCCACCAACCACTGTAGCCGTAGCATCAACTGAACCAGGAACGGTAAAGGTAAGCTCGTCTGTCTTAACCTTGATCGCGTCCACGATGCCGTCGATAGTGTCAACGCTTGCCTGTGTCGCGAGAGCTGAGACATCAGCTTTGAATGCGTCCTCGTTGCTTCCATCTGTGAAGTACGCATAGATCTCAGATATCGGATCGGTATGATCCGGCACAACGATGAACTCATCAGAACTACTTGGAGCAGCAGTCAAAGATTCCTGCAAAGTAATGCGTCCATTGGTCGAATTGTAAGTCGCAATCGGTCGAGCTTCACCAGCAAGACTTCCTGATGTGAACAGCAGCAGCAGATGATCGTAAGCACCTGTCACAGCCGTCAGGTTAGTATCAAATGCCGATGCAGTTGGTGTACCACTGACTTCACCATCGGTTAGCTGAGTAGCTTTGAGGCTCTGCCAGAAGGCACGCTCAATCGTACCGGGAGATCCTTTTGTCAGTGTATATGCTAGGAACGCCGCACCGATGGCATCATTAGCAGCAGATGATAGTGCGTAGCCGGTCTTATCGTTGTTCGTTCCTACAGTGACAGACTGAGTTGTCGGATCGAATGTAGAAAGACCCGACACATCAGCCTTGAACGCATCTTCGTTCGTGCCACTGGTGAAGTATGTGTAAATGTCCGCAGGCGATGTCCCGCCTGTAAGACTGTTGGCATCGACCTGATTAGCAACAGTGAACGCAAGCTGGTCTGTCTTAGCTTTGATTGCATCGACGTGTCCATCGACTACTGCAAGATCCGCAGCACTAGCCAGCAGACTTACATCAGCTTGTGATGCTGTTCGTGATGCTGCATCTGTGATGACCGTATCAACAGTGTTATCGAATGTTGATGCGTTGTCGGTTCCACGCTCGTTAGCAACGACCTTCAAGGGTATCGCATAGGTACTAAAGGCAGTTGCACCAACGCTACCCTCGATGAGTGCAACGATGCTGTCGCCTTCGGACGTAGCCGGAGATAAGCTCGACCATGTTAAGACATACACTCCCGGCTCGGAGTTCGGGTTCGTTACCACTGGTACAGCAGACGGATGTGAACTCAACCGACTTGCGTTAAGACCTGTTGCTGCTTGGTGTGTGCCTGTTGAATCAATGACGTTCAGCGTTACCACTACGTCTGATCCTGCGTATGCAATTTGACTTGATGCCATTTAATTACCTATTGCTCTAAAGGATGAGCTAATGATCGAAGTGGATGATACGTTGCTGATGGTGCGACTGCTGCCGGAACAGCGACCGATACACGCTGCTTGCGTCTGAACGGTGCTAGGCTATCAACGTAGAGTTGTTTTATTTCTGATGGGGATAGGGCGCGGTTGTAGATGGAAGTGTTTGCAATACTTGCGTCACTAACAAAGAATGGAGAGCTAGATGACGAACCTATTTGTGCGCCCATCGCCAGCCTAGCTGTACCAGACTGAATATTGCCCCAAGATCCCTGCGTGAAAGTAGGTGTCACAGGATATTTCACGCCATCTACAAATAACCCATATCTATCAGGTCCATCTATAGTTCCGTCGTAAGAAACGCAAAAGTGGTAAAATCTACCAGTTTGAATATCAGCGCCGACAGTTCTATAACCTCTATAGTTTGTTATGCCGAGGTTAAAAAAGGTGAAAAACTCTAGCTCATAACTACCATAGGCGTTATTAGGATTTCTTACTAGAAAAACAAATTGTCTCTGATTTTCATTAAAAACAGAGTCTCCTTGCTTATTTACGATGAAATTACCATTTAGGTCGAGAGTATTATAATTAACCCAAGACATTATGGAGAATTTTTTATCAGCACCAGCAAAAACATCGTTCAATATGTTTCCAAAATTAACATAATCATCCACTCCATCAAAATCTAAAGCCAACCCCTTACCAGAAGCCACCCAATCACTGGCAGCATCCATGCCATTTAGAGTGCCATGATTACCATTCCCTGAGACATCCCTGAGAGTCTCACCAGTTACACCAAGGCTAGGCATCCAAGCCCCAACCAAACCATCCCACAGCTTAGGGTTCTCGCTCTCACTAGCGTTGCGTGCATAACCAGACTGATAGCTCGGCTTGATGATCGTCGTAGGCTTCTTAAACGAGCCTATCTTTGTTGCCGCTGGGATGGCTGCCGGAACTCTTACGACCGTTCGTTTGAGTGGATCGTATGGCTGTCTTGGACTTCCTAGTACGCCTCGGTGTGACGCTAAGTGTTTTATTTCTGTTGGTGTTAAATGCCTGTCGTAAACCCGTACATCATCGAATCTGTATGGATTAGTAAACGTAGGGTTGAAATTCACAAGTCCATTGATAAGCAGGCTTTCGCTACCATTTTGGATGTTTACGACTGTTCCAGAACTTGCCCATATATTTAGATTCTGCTTGATCCCATTAACAAAAATGCGAACCTGATTGTCTGCCGTTTTGCTGCTGTCATATTCAAAGCAAAGGTGATACCACTCGTTGAGAGACAGTGGGGTGTCTCCCTGAAATCCCCGCCACACCTGCGAGGAAAGATGTCCGTAAGCAATCATGTTTGCTCTTAGCCCGCTTCCGACATCCCTAGCGGCAGTTATGAATTGCTGTTGCTGACCATTGATGTATTTGCACAACAAAAAGTTGAATGTACTGTGCTGTGGGTAGACCCATTCTGAAATAGTCCACTTACCTGAAGTCCAAACAGTTTCATCGAGTATGTCACCGAAGTTGATGCGATCACTCGATCCATCGAACTTGTAAGCACGATCTCCCTTATATTTATCCGCAACAGTACCCATGCCGCCTTGATAAGTGCCATGATTACCGTTACCAGATAAGTCCAAACGATCTCCACCGAGGGTAGGACACAGCCACAACTTCTCCCCACCCAATCCAACAGGCTGGGAGAAACGTGCGTTAATCGTCGTTGGACGTATGATCGTCAACTTACTGCACCTCTGGTGGAACTGGTGTCAAAATGAACTTGTGTGCATCCGATGTCCCAAGAAGTGCATCAGCAGTATTGTTGTGAACCACCGGCGATACATACCTGAACGGGATGTTCACAAGTCCACTGATGATTAGGTTGTCCGCAGCAGTCGTTGTCTGAACCGATGCACTACCAAGGTACATCAGGTTCGGGAGATCCGCTGTAAAGCCTGCTGCGTCTGCGGTTCCTACATCACCGTCAACATAGGTTCCGTCGGAAAAAGCCAAATAAATATCCACTGACTCACCAACGACTGGTGCTGTATCAAACCCGTCAATGACGAACTTGAACATGTACTGATCGGCTCTAGGTGCTGCACCGAGGTCACCTTGTGCGCCGACTTTCACGTCGCCTGCTGGAAGGCTGCCTAGATCCATGACGTAATCCCCGCCGGTGTCCGTCCATGTCTTGGCTGTTTCTTCGTTGATGTAAACTTTGTTTGCCATTTGCTATTCCTTTAGTTTGCATAAAGTGGATGTACTGTTGC
>Ga0208767_1004250_pt1 | contig 10125 bp, 12 predicted proteins | sample VirMetDEL_Mar_21_FD_184514 | JGI IMG/M metagenome (GOLD analysis project Ga0208767, IMG submission 184514) | Aqueous microbial communities from the Delaware River and Bay under freshwater to marine salinity gradient to study organic matter... | ecosystem: Environmental > Aquatic > Marine >... | reverse complement strand
ATATCTAGTTTTTTTCTAAGTTAAATTATATGTTATATAAAATTTACGCTATTAAATCTTTATTGATAGATGATTCTAAATGCTATGTCGGTTCAACTTGTCAAAAATACCTAACGCAACGCTTAGCAGTTCATAAATACCATCATAAGATCGGTTTAAAATCTACAAGGAGTCATGATTTATTTGAATTATACAATAAAAAGAATTGTAAGATATTTTTATTAGCAGAAACAGACGCCGAACATGTAAATGAATTAGAACGATTCTTTATTAATAATTTAGATACAGTTAATAAAAATTTAAAAAATAGAACTACTGATACCCCGTTATTTGATTATACAGATACGAACCATAATTAACCGATTTAAAATCATCATTTACTGGGTGTAAATCTACTAAACCATCATTATTAATAGGGTTTGGATATTGTCTAATAGAATTATTAGAAATCGCCATAGGTTCAGGTTTTGGTAGATAATATTTTTCATCAATATCTATAAATTTTCCAGGGGGAATGTGAGCGGGTGCTATTCTAAAATTTGGGTCGTTTGGATCTAACTGATTTTGTTGTGCTTGTGAATTAAACATTTATATAATTATAATTAGATATTATTTTTTATCTAATTATTATTATATGTTACCAAAACTTAACAAAGTGCATTACTTAGTGGATCGCTCAAAAACAAAAGAGCAAGCAGAAAAGAAAATAAAAAAAGAATTAGCAGGAACAGATAACGAATTAGTCAAACTACAACGGGGCGTCGCTCATTACAGAAACACAAAAACGGGTCAAAATACAATAGCCATTAAAGGAACTGACAAAACAAATATTAAAGATTTAATTAGTGATATTAAATTAGGTTTGGGGTTATCTTCAAGTGACAAACAATTTAAAAAAAGGAGAAATGATATTAAACGAATATTAAAAGAAAATCCAGACGATGAATTCACATTAACAGGACACAGTCTCGGAGCTTCGATTGGATTATCGGCGATGAAAAATAAAGGAATTAGAGATAGAATCTCAAACGCTCAATTATATAACACAGGTTATACGCCAGCCTTCCATAAAGAAATAAAACAAGGATTAACAAAAGATGATTTAAAAGAAATGAAAAATAAAATAACCCATCACCACGTCATAGGCGACGCCATCTCATCCTTTGTTTTGAAAGAACGAGTAGGAACACTTAAAAAATATAATTCAGACCATAAACTAACAGAACCTTTAAAAAATCACAGTTTAGATAATTTCTAATATAATATAATATGAGTTATATAAATACATCTAATTTACAAAATCAATTAATACATTTAAATTCTAAAAGTGCAGTTTCCAGAAATCCATTCACATTTAATTTAGAATATAATGTAAGTTGTCCTCTATCATTAAATATGTTAATATCATTAGTCAATTTTACGATGCCTAATAATTTAGTTAATGTAACAACTGATAATAATAATTTATCATTTGAAATTTTTAATAATATTACCAGTATTTACACATATAAATTAATTACAATACCTACGGGCATTCATTCCGTTTATACTTTTAAAGATTATGTAAATACCCAATTATTAGTAGAAGGTATAACGGCGGTATTTGATGAAACTAATTATAAATTATCTTTTGCGTGCCCTTTCCAAACAAAAATAATTAATACCGAATTATATCCCACAACATGCGGCGATTTAATAGGCGTTCAACGATTAGATGATAATTCATTTAATTATCCCGTTGTGTTTTCATTCTTCCCAGCCATTACTATTTATCTTCCTAATACCGTTAATTTTTCAGCCCCTAATTATGTATCGTTTAAATTATCTAATATTTATTTATCAAATTTAAATAGTCAGGGCGATTTATCAGATACACTAACAAGAATACCTGTTAATTGTGAATACGGGCAATTAATCCAATATCGCCCCAGTTTTGAAGAATCATATTTAGTTAATAAAAAATCATTTAGTAGTTTTGATATTCAATTAGTAGATTCAAACGGGTATTTAATAAATAATGATTTTGAAGCAACTATAAAAATATCATTTATACAAATACAACCAGAATTAAATTATAATGAAGGCACAATAGACTATTATTTTAATAATTTACAAATTAATGATGATAATAATAATAATAATGATGATAATGATTTAGGAACATAAAAAATAAATATCTACTTTATAATATAATATAATGTCTAAGAAATTTTTAGGAATGAAAAGTAAAAAATGGAAGTCAATAGGAACCAAAGCCTTAAAAACTGGAGCAGCTATTGGAAACAAAGCCATAGACCTAGCACCTAAGCTCGCTCCATTATTGCTGCTCGGCGGACCGGAAATGGCCCCCGTGGTGGCTGAGATTGAAGCGGGTGCGGCTATCGCCTCTACTGCTCGTGATGCTATCCGTGAAATAGCATAGACTATAAATTAATTTAATTTAATTTAGTTTAGTTTATTTATTAAAATATTTAGTTTAATTAAAATTAAATATTATAGTAATAATTTTTTTTCTAATTAATAGTATAATAATGGATACTAACGAAGTGTTTTCTGAATCTCTTGACTTTAACTCAATCAAACGCAGAGCCGTCGCTGCAAGAAGTTACCGTGTTAAACTCCCCCCGAGTAATAGCACGACCTTTAGCCCCGAGCAGACCATCAATTTTGATTTACCATCTAATGTAGCAGGCACTTATACTAATATGTCTCAGTGCTATTTAAAATTCAAAGTAACTACTGGCGGTGCTGATTGCAGCCTTGACCGTGGGGGTGCTTATTCATTTATTAAAAGGTTTCAAATCTCAACCGCTGGGGCTCAAATCTTTGATTGCAATAACTGGAATGTATTAGCGACCGCTCTTTTAGATTCTGATTCAACCGCCGAATATAAAGCAACTACTGGGCGTATCATGCTTGGAACTCGTGGCGATAAATTAGCTGGTGAGGAATTAACAAACGGTGCTGTGCGTATTTTTTGCCTCCCTTTAATCTGTAACCCTCTGTCTAATATGACACCTCATCGCCTCCTCCCGCTTTTTGGATTATCTCCTATTCAAATTAGATTAACTTTAGATAGCGTGGCGTCAAGCGTTCAATCTGGCGGAGCTCCTACTCTCGCTTTTTCAGATGTTGAATTAGTGATGTATAATACCGAGCTGAGCCCATCGGCTCAAGCCAGAATTGATGAAATGACAGGCGGTATGTATAACATGCTTGCCGTGTCTTGGATGAATTCCTCAGCCTCTATTGCTGCTGGTGTAACTGTTAATACTAGTAATTTAGGTTTTTCTATGTCTTCTCTTGAAAGAGTAGTAGCTGTCCATCGTCCGCAAGCTACAGTAAATAGCCAAGGTGCGTTCTCCGTTGGTAATCGTTCCCGCTCTAATCTTTTAGAATATAATTACCTTATAAACAACGAACAATACCCAGCCCGTGCAATCCAAGCCAACCAAGCGGAGGCTTATGCGGAATTTCTCATCGGCGACCACTCATTAAGCAATTTTAATAAAGGTAATGCCCTTATGTCTGGCTTTGTTTGGTCGGCTGTGGGTGCTTCGGGCTCGGGTTTTATTGGTGGAAATATTCCTGAGGCTGAATTATCTAATCCTTATGCTTTAGAAGCCCCAGAGGGAACAATTGCTGGTGATTCAAGTGCCGCTAATGCTAACACTGGTTCATCAAATATCGGAACTTATTTAACCGCCGTTGAACTTGAAAGCGGTATCAGTGATGGTAAATCATCTCAAATTTACAGCGGTATCTCTACTACTGGTTCTACCGTTCAATTCCTTGGTAAATATAATGCCGCTATTGCATCTCAAATTGATTTCTACGCTCAATACACTGTGTTGCTTTCTCTCAATATGAGAGGAACTGGAGTAATAAGCGTGAAAGTTTAGACTGGTTTAAAATAAACAAATTATAATTATTAATATTAAATTAATAATTATAATTACCCAAGGAGATATAATGGGGGATATGGGGTGGTGGAAAAGGGGGAAATTATGAGATACACTAATAAGACCATAGGCGGAATTTCCCCTTTTTCCACCATCAAACTACCATAATAAATAATAACTATAAAATGACGCCGTCCCCTCGGGTTTATATTTCCACGCTCCGTTTCGTGATTTAAAATTATTTCTTCGTTTCTTGTCTTTATGATATGTGTAATCTTCCATGGTTGAGCCAAAATGTATTTTTTTATTATCCAACAGAACATAATATTTTTTATCTTTCCTGTCGCTAATGTGTATCGTCCCTTCTAATTTTAATTTTTTAAATTTATTAAATACTTTATCGGGATTTGATATTTTTTTTAATTCTTCTAATTTCATTATATTATATTAGATATTATATAAAATGGGTGTTATTTTCGGCTTTTTCGTTGGTTTTCCTTGGTTTTCTCGTTTTTTTCTTTATTAACTTTTAAAAGATATTCAATTTTATGGTTTTTAAAGAAAATATCGGGATATTTTCACCGTATAATATCCAATTATGATTTAAATTAATATAATAGTAATCTATTATTATATTAATTAATTAAAATCCAGAGTTAATCTGGCTCATAAATTGATTTTGTATTTCGTCTTGCACGGGATAAGATAATTTAAAAATAAAAGCATACGCTGTAAAATCCCCTGGAGTGCATACAGCACCCGTTGATTCTTCAAATCTTACTTTAATACTTTGAGTTGATGATGGGATATTAAACTGTGGATGGTTGTCATGGTCTAATGCATAATGAAATGTAGCCCCAGCATTTCTGGTAAAAACAACATCTGCAATTCCTAAGGCGGGTCCTTTGAAATCTGCCGAGTAATAATTCTCTGATGGTTCGTCCATCTTAATTACGATAGCTGTATATTCAGTATCTGTAATTATTTTTGCTGTCATTAATTCTATTTTTACAGTTGGGGCTCTTACGCTTTGCGGTGGTAATTTAATTATTATTTCTGGATTAGTTCCATTAAACGGTGATGTTGCAATATTAGCATAAACATATTTACATGTAAAATTATTTGAATACATATTATATTATAAAGTAGATATTAATTTTTTATAGTTCTCTAATTATTGGTTTTTTAGAGTTTATGTTGTAAAATGATTTAATCGTACTAATACTAGTACCCCGTGATTCGCTCAATTTATTAATTGCTTCTGTATCTTCTTGTTGGTAATAATGATCTATTATTAATTTAAAAATATCAGATTCTGAATGTTTATTAATTTGATATTTTTTAATATCATTCGCTATTTGTTTATTATTAAATAATTTCTTATCTTCGCCTAATTCTTTATTTAGTGCTTTTACCGCTTTAATAAATTTAGTGTCGGTTATCTCGTGTGTTTGTGTTCCGTATGTTCCAGATGTTTTATAAGTGTTACGTTTATAAATAATTTTAGCTGGTTTAATAGTTAGATAATTTTTATCATCATCTGTAGCTTGTCCTATTATTAAATCTAAATCTTGATTTCTCACGCCATAGATTAACATTAAATAATTAATAATGTATTTGATATACTCTTTTTTATTAAATGCTTCGTCTAATTTATTTTTAAATTCATCGTATGATAATAACTCTTTTTTTAATTCTTTTATTTCATCAATATTATTTAGATTGCGTTGCTTGGTATATTCGCTTCTTAGCTTTTTAAGTTTTTCAACTTCTAAGCCTGCTTGTCCTCGTAATTTAATTACTATGTTTAATAAATCTAATCTTGATTGTATTTTGGGGTATTGTTCTAAAAATTTATTTACATAGACTTCGTTTTCTTTTTTACCTAATGGGAATTTAAACTCCTTTTTATCTAATCGTTTTAATAAATTATGATAATTAGTTTTAGTCTTTTCTGTGATGTTTTCAATAGCGTTTAAAATATCTAAACTTTTCATTATATAAATAAACTAGATATTTTTTTTAATATTAATTTAATTTGATCCAATATACCATCGCTGTGTCTTTTGTTGGTTTTCTTAATACATAGTCTTCTTCAAATAATAATAAATCATAAATCGTTAAATTAGATTCATCATAAGAACAAATTAAATTAGGAATATCTAATTTAAATTTATTAAATATATTTTCATTCATACAAAAAATAGACTTATTCTCATTCAATATTGTTATAATAATTTCATTTAATGTTGGGGCTTTTGCGTCATCGTCTATTGGTGATTCCATATTATAATAAATTAGATATTTTTTTTTTAGGTTTCCGCTGCTGAGCTTACAAACTCTACCATAAAATTAGATGATGTTTGGAGTTGCATTCCATTAAAACTACTATTCCAAGATGACGCACCTTCAACCATACATTCCATCGTTATTCTTACCGCTCCACCTGCTGGAATATAAAGTAGGTTATATCCTATCGAGTGTCCCTCACGGCATAGATTATTTCTTCTTATATAACACGATGAACCGATCGCATTTTTTAAATAACTAAAGTTATAACCACCGCCTGCAGTAGTGGCTACCTGAGCATATGACCTAACAGCGATACGGTCACCGCCAGTATTAGATACTCTTAAAAATCTTAGCGACCATGTCACCCTATACCACCCACCAGTCGTTACTATAACATCTGTTCCGCCTGATGTTCCGAACTGACCGTTTATTTGTCCTGATGTGTTTGCGTTAAAAATTGCGGGTTGCCCCCCACCTGAAAGACCAATATCAGAGCTTCTAGCCAGCATTATAAAAGTTGGTTTCCCAGCATCAAAAAATCGTTGAACTTTTAAATCTCTTGTTACTGTCGCATCGTTACCGACTGTTAAATTACTATCACTGATTGTATCACCATAACTTCTTACTACATCGCCTGTAATATTAATTGCTGTTACATCACCTGCTAGTACATTTCCAGTTGTAACCAAATTACCACCAACTGGTGTTCCAGTCATTGTGATATCTCCTCCCGATGCAACATTTAAGCCACCCCCCGTAATGTTAATATTACCAGTAGTAAAAATACTAGTACCTACCGTAAGTGATGTTGTGATATCTGCGGTTTGTGCTGTTAATACTCCTGAAACTGTAGTGTCTGTTGTAGAAATATTACCGCCTACTGTTACATCTTGAATAGTTGTAACGCTATTAAAAGTTGGATTTGCTGGCAAGCCTCCTGTGCTTTCAATTGTAAAACCAGTCGGCGTAACATTACTAAAAACAATACCAGCACCTGCTGATAAATTGTTTCGTAAATCATATAATAAATTATTATTAATAGTTAAATTATCACTATTAAGCGTTGGTATTGTTGCAGATGTTATGGTTGCAGATGTTATGGTTGCGGCTGTAGATTGTAAAGATGGTATGCTTATATTTTGATTAGTTTGAGATGCTCGCAATAGTTCGTTTGTGGTTGTACTAATAGTAAAATCTGTATCTAATAATAAATCTAATTCTGTCGATGATTGTTCTAATGTGCTATATGCTGTCCCGCCATCTTCAAATGTAATTTCATTAGTTGTTATATTTGGTGCTATTGTTCTATTATTCGTAGTATCAATATTTAATATTTCTTGTTGTGTTTGTAAATTTCTAAAACTTAATAAACCATTAGTCCTGACATCGTATAATATTTTATCTAATACTGGATCGGCTGTAATTGATATTAAATTATAACCTTTAGCTCCTGTAAAATTCCATCTATTTTCAACGTCTTCTACGTATGTTTGAAAATATGGTATCTCACCATTCGCTGCTTCTAAATTTGGTATAACTACTTTATTTAAATTTGGATAAACTTGAATTAATGAATTAATATTAGCGGTTCCCATCGTTTTTATATAATAAGGAACGGTTGAATCTAATTCTAGTGATAGGTCTGTGCTGGTTTGTATCATGTCGGCTATGACATTTCCGCCATTTCTAAATATAATATTATTTTCAATTGTTATATCATCTACTAATAAATCTCCTACCTCTGCTGTGGTTGAATTTAATAATGGTATGGTTACTAATCCTGTTACTCGATCTGAACTTAATATCGTATCGCCTGTTATACCTGATGTGCGATAAAATCTTCTGATGTTTAATTCCCCTGGAACTGGAACACCTAACGAACTATCTAAATATCCTAAATTAATATTTAGTGTTCCTGTTCTGCGTTGTATGCTGGAATTCGGCGTCGTTAATCCCGTATCTATTGTATCATTAATAATTAATTGATTATCTATCGTTCCATTTTCAACCTCTAATGAATCTATTGTAACATCTGTAATATTTGCGGTTGTTACATTCGCTGTATCAATATTTGCGGTTGTAATATCTGCGTTTGTTAATGCTGCGTCTGTGCTGGTAAAGTCAATTATATTACCAACATTTGCGGATAAAATATTAGTAGTTATATTAGATGGGTTAAAAGTAGTTCCTGTTAAATTAACAAAATTACCGTTAGTAGCGGTGACATTTTCAAATACTCCATTTGTTGCCTCTACTGTTGTACTATTAAAAGTAAAACTGGGACATTTTGCACCTCCTGTAATAGATGTATTAAATGACATAGTATTATATAATATTAGATAATATTAAATCATTTTTTTTATTTATAAAAACGGGGTTTTCATTCTTCTTCTGCTGCTTCTTGTTGCTTTTTATATTTCGTGTATGCTAGACTGAATTGTTTAGTGGATATTAACCCCCCCGTTTTTTTTATTAAATTATATCTTTCTATTGCGTCCGCTTGTGTTAATTGCATTTGCCTTCTTTCATTTTCAAATATTTTAAAAAGTTTAGATAGTTTCTTATCGCTTAATTCACTAAAAATAATACTTTCTTTTTTTCCGCCTCCGCCTCCGCCCGTTGCTTCGTCTTCTGGTCTTATATATCCTTTGTCAGGTGTGGTTATTACTGGCTCTATTATTGCTGATACTTCTGTTATTGGTTCTGTTGCTGGTCTTTCTTCGGCTGCGTCTGATGCTGGTTTGGGTATTTTTAATTCTTTTGGTTTTTGTGATGATAAAACTAAATCTTGGGGCTGTGGGTCAGGTAGCATTCCTAATATTGGTTGAGCGGTTGGAGTGTTAGAACTTGTAAATTGTAAATCTTGGGGTTGGGCTTGTTGAGATGATACAAACCCTAAATTATCGGATACACTAACAACTGATGGTGCGGCTATATTTTCAAAATCTGCTCCAGCTCCTAACGATTCTTCGGGCTGTGTTGATTGTGATAAATTAAATCTAAACTGAGTTGCTACTGAGTCATCATCTTTCATCGGTCTAACTGTTCTTATTATTTGTTCTTCTTCTTCTCCTGAAGATTGCGTGACGCCTTGGAGTCTTAATCTCGGTTCTTTCAAATCAAAGTCCTCTAAATTTTCTACAAAGGGCATATCATAATCATAGGCTAATTTACCAATTACTGAATCTTGCGTCTCTGCACCTTGTGTCCTATCAGAAAATTGACCTAATAATTCTACATTTTGTGGCGGTGCTGTTGTCTGTAAATCATAACTTGAACCAAAACGAGATGGGGCGGTGGCGTTAAAATCACTAAAATTATCAAAATCTAAATCTGCATATGTAGGCTCAGTTAATGCGGATACAGTTGAATCGCTACGAGGTCTGTTAAATGCTCTTGACATGCTCGGTCTGCTTGCTGCCCGTCCGACTGATGTTAAATCATCTAAAGTTGCCGCTGATAAATCATATGATGTCCCGAACTTTGAAGCATCACTAAAAAAATCACCTGTTCTTATGGGTTCTGCTGCTGGTGCTGCTGGTGCTGGTGGTCTTGGTGGTGCGGGTGGAGGGGTAGGTGCTGGCGTTAGTGGTGGCGGTATCATTGGAGCCTGTCCTGCTAATGATGGTAAATACTGCAATTGCCTTTGTATTTGAGGCGGCGGCGGTGCTTTTGGTGCTGCTCTTCTTCTTGTTTTTGGTTTTGATATATCGCCTATTTTAATATTTACGATCTGACTCTGACTAATTTTATCATCACTTTTTTTTTTAACAACTTTCTTTTTTTTATCTTTTTTGTCTTTCTTGTCTTTTTTATCCTTCTTTGATGGTTTTTTATTATCATCTTTTTTATCCATATTATTATATTATAATTTAGATATTAATTTATTTTTGGTGTTTCTTCGGCTAAAATTTCATAATATTCATCAGGC
>Ga0208767_1004247_pt1 | contig 10128 bp, 11 predicted proteins | sample VirMetDEL_Mar_21_FD_184514 | JGI IMG/M metagenome (GOLD analysis project Ga0208767, IMG submission 184514) | Aqueous microbial communities from the Delaware River and Bay under freshwater to marine salinity gradient to study organic matter... | ecosystem: Environmental > Aquatic > Marine >... | reverse complement strand
ACGGTGGCACGCGGACGACGTGGCCGCCGCCCTGGGTAACGCCTCCGACGACATCCTAGGGATCAGGACAGCAAGCCGCGTGGACAGCGACCACCCGATCGACGACCACGACGCAATCTGGCAGGAGACCACCCACCAGACCGCGCGCCGCCTGCTAGGCGGGCTCATGTCCTGGGAGTAGCCCCGAAGCCCCGCCCAGCGGGGCCCCGCCGAGAGCGCCAGGCCTACCACCTGACGCTCCCGCCGGAGCCCAGCCCCGGACCCAGACCGAAGGAGACAGAATGATGACGCCAGACGAAAAGACCGCCCTACTGGGGCGCGTGGACGCCGCAGCACGGGCAACCCTTGCCCGCGAGTGTGAGGAGATGGAGACCAGTCACCCCGGACTGTTCTACGTCGACGTGGACGCCGCACGGGCAGAAATGGAGGAGATTGAATCTGTGCTCTTGGGTCGTCGCGAAGCGACGCCAGAGATCGCCGCCGCAATTGCGACGTGGCGCGCCCACCTGGGCGCCTAGCCCGAAGCCCCACCACACACACACACAAGACCGAAGGAGACCGAACCATGGCACACCCCACAGAAAAGCGCTTGACGCGCTCAGGATGGACCGCCCGCAACATCCAGCCCGGGAGAGGGTTGGATCTCGACTACGAGGGCACGACGTTCAAGCGCAGCCAGAGCGTGATCCGCTACCATGACGGCACCGACGGGTACGACTGGCCGGAAGTGGTCCCGCCCAGCGTCCGGGCCAAGGTGGCCCGGCTGCTCGACACCTGAACCACACACACACACACCCCAGACCGAAGGAGATCGAACCATGACCGATTACCCCACGATGCAGCAGCAGTGCCGCCTAGAGCCCTTCGACGCCGTCCGCTGGCAAGCACGCCTGTTGCTTGAGAAGCGGCGCCGGTGGCTCACGTCGAGCCAAACCAAGCTAGACAAGTTCGACGGCGTGAACGTCGGGTTGACGTTGAGCCCAGCGCGGGAAGCCCTGCCGTACCTGCTGGGGGTCGACCGCGCCGCCCTGCGGCGCATGCGCGAGGATCTCACAGTCGGGAAGCCCGGCCTGGCAGACTGGATCCGCCGTACGGGCGACTTCACCCCTCGCGGTGTTGGGCTCAACGTCAGCCCCAAGTGGACGGCATGTCCGAGGGCGACGGCTGCGTGCTCGTTCGCTTGTGTCGGGAAGGGTGGCCAGGGCCGGTTGCAGTCGTCCCAGATCGCCCGCATCGGCCGGACGCTCGCGTATCACATGGCGCCAGCCCTAGCCGTGGAGCAGATCGCGATCGAGGTCGCGAAGAAGACCGGACGACGCGGCAAGGAGCGCACGGTCTGGTTGCGCGCCAACGTCGCGACGGACGGCCCCGAACGGGCGGCCTCCATCCTGGCCACCGCACGCGCGCTAGGTTTCCAGGTTCGGGGCATCGACCCCGCCCGGATCAGGGCGTACGACTACACCGCGATCCCGGAAGCCCTCGAACGGCGAGACGGCGTCACCCGATGCCTCAGCTACAAGGGCACCAAGCGCAGCGAGCGCGAGTGCCGGGAAGCCCTGGCAGCTGGGCACCGCGTCGCGGTCGTCTTCGACATCGGGAAGGACGACCCGAAGCCAGCCACCTGGCACGGGCACACCGTCCGCGATGGCGATCAGCACGACGTTTGGCCGCTGTTCACCGGCCCCGGTGAGGTTGTCGGGCTGTACTTGAAGGGCATGCCCGACGAGAAGGCACGCGCCCGGCGGTCAGGGTTCGCAGTCCACCCCAGCGACCCGTCGACCCGGGTGAGCCCGTGACCCCGGAAGGCTGGGCGGCACCGCCCGCCGCCATTGGTGCCGTGTTCATCCTGGCCGGACTGGTGCACGTCATTGCCCCCGCCGGAACCGAGGAACCCTGCGTTACGCGGTTCCGAGTCGCGGCCGGCTGGGGACTGGTGCTCGTCGGGCTAGCACTACTCGCCTGATGCCGGAGGGCCGTGGACCCGCCAGGAGAGCGGGTCTACGGCCCAAACCCTATCACGGGCGCCGCGAAAAAAATCGCGGACGCTCGCTTCGCTCGCTTATCTAGCGGCCCCGAGCGACCTAAGGCTATCACGGAAGAACCCCAAAAAACGAAAAAAATTCGATCGGGCCCTTCGGGCCTAACAGACTGTCGCAGGTTCGGGTCAGGGGGACACCGGAGAAGGTGACGGCCGCTCGAGCCGGGGGGCTCGAGTTGTACAACTCCGGCGGCCGAAGGTGCCGTCGCTCGCTCGCTGCGCTCGCTCGCTTACGGCCGTCTCAGTACGCCTCCTGCGGAGGCCGCTCACGTCGGCTTACCGCGCGCAAGCGCGCTGGCCGACGGAGGGGCACGCCTCCTACGGAGGCCGCTCCCCCGGTTGGCTTACCGCTCGCTACGCTCGCTGGCCAACCTCAGCACGCCTCGCTGCGCTCGGCCGCTCCCTGCGGCGCCTGTCCGCTCGCTTCGCTCGCTGGGCGCCTTGGGGGGTCCCCCCTTTTCGGTCCTGTGACAGTTAGAGGAGCCCCCTTCAACACGCTGTCAAGTTGGGGAATTTGCAAAATCACGAGCCTCGGAAGGCCAGGTCGCAGAAGCCCGGGAGAAGCCCGAGGAGCCCTCGAGCTGCCGCCTGCACATGTGTTCAGTAGACGAATTCCGCAAACCGCCCTCGCCGTTTCGACCCCCCTCCGACCCCCCTCCGAGCTCCAACTACGGCTCGAGCAGAAACGTAGTCGTCTTCTGTCGTCGGCATAAGCCCCGAAGGACCGGGGTGGTGCGCTGCTGCGCACTCATGCAAGTAGTCTGGCGTGTAGTCGCAAGAAGCCAGGTTCTCTCTACCTTACCTCTACTCTACTACACTATATAGGGTGTATATGCCGCTATATACTACTACACTACTACTAGTACTACTGCTCTACCCCCCTCTCTACGCTCTGTGGAGCTTATAAATAGACCAAAAGTGTAGTAATCGTAGTCAGCTCGCGGTACGCCGCCGCCAACCTGACTTCTCGCTGCTACCGCAAAGTGTAGTAGAAGGGTGTAGTTCGTAGTGATCAAGACCCCTTCCGAGACTGCTGGGAGTCCTGCATATAGCAGCCGCATGCGCAGCACCCGGGGCTGTAACTACGTAATGGGCGAATTTGGGTCATTGGTCGCCTGAAGTGGGGTTGTGCGTTACACTTTTGCTGTAACACTCGTTGCATGTAAGGGAGCTCTCATGTCCGAACTCACTCTGAAGCAGGTCGCCGCTGTCGGTGGCTACCACTACGCGTACGTCAGGCAGATCATCGCCACCAAGAAGTTGCCCTCCGTGAAGCGCGGCAAGAACCGCTACGTGAAGGTGGGCGACTTGCTCTCCTACGTCGAGGCAACCAACCCTGTCCGCCTGGCCCACGCCCGTGAGCAGCTGACTGTGCTAGAAGACACTGCTGGCGCTGCCGCCTAGTGGAGGCCTCCCGTGTCTTTGGACGCATCCGCAGACCAGATTCTGGCCTTCATGTCTCCGATTCTGGCCCCCGAGCAGCTCGTAGAGCTGCGCGCCCTTGGCGTTCCCACCAACATGGGCCCGCGAACCTTCTCGGGCTTCTTCACCGACCACGAGGCCTTCGCCCAGGCAGCCGCCAACCTCTCTGACATCGGGGCATCCGGGGTCTACTTCACCCTGAACCCCCTCAAGCCCACCGTCTCGAGCGCCCCCCGCAACCGCGTGACGGTCGCGACACGGGGCTCCACGACCAAAGACGTGGACGTGCGCCGCTCCAAGTGGCTGTTGCTCGACATCGACCCCGAGAGGCCTGCCAAAGGCTCCTCTACGGACGATGAGAAGGCCGTCGCGGGCCAGGTGGCCTTTGCTCTGCTGTCCTTCCTGGGCAAACAGGGGTGGCCCGAGCCCATCCTGGGCGACTCGGGCAACGGCTACCACCTTCTGTACCCCCTGGAGGACTCGCAGAAGGTCACTCCGAGCGTGATCCAGCGTGTTTTGCAGGCTCTGGCCTTCATGTTCGACACGGAAGGCGCCAAGATCGACCAGAAGGTCTTCAATCCGAGCCGGATTTGCAAGATTTACGGCACGGCGGCGCGCAAAGGCAGCGGAGAGGAGCCTCGACCGCACCGATTGACCTCTCTGAAGGCCCCGAGCGAGGCTGTGGCGCAGGTTTCGGCCCGTTTGCTGCTCAACATGGCCTCGATGCTGCCCGAGAAGGGCGAAAACACGGGCGCACCACTCGGAATGCTCGACAATTACCTCTCCGAGCACTTTCCAGGGCTCGAGGGGCCGATTCCGTGGGGCGATGGCGGCCGGAAGTGGGTGTTTCCGGTCTGTCCGTGGAACACCACGCACGTCGACCGCTCTGCCTTCGTCGTTCAGTTCCAGAACGGCGCGATTGCAGCCGGATGCCTCCACAAGCGCTGCAAGGGCACCTCGCACGGGCAAGATGGCGGGGTCAAGGGCTGGAAGGCGCTCCAGAAGCTGGCCGGGACGCCCTTCAAGGAGGCTGTCGAGACCACCATCCTCTCAAGCTCGGGCAGGTACCGCTTCACCGACCTGGGCAACGCCCGCCGGATGGTCGACAACTACCCGATGGAGATCATCCACTGCGTTCCGCGCAGCCAGTGGTACGTCTTCGACGGGCAGCGGTGGAAGCCCGACCGGGACGGGGAGATTGAGCGGTGCGCGAAGGCCTCCATCGAGGGCATCTTCACCGAGGCGGACGCATGCCCCGATGCGGACATGGCCAAGGCCCTCCGCAAGCATGCGACCCGCTCGGAGTCGGCACGAGCCCTGTCGGCGATGGTTCAGGTGGCTCGCACCGAGCCCAACGTGGCTGTCCTGCCCGACCGCCTCGACCGTGACCCGTGGCTCTTCAACGTCGCCAACGGGACGCTGAACCTGAAGACTGGGAAACTGACTTCCCATGACCGCACAGACTTCCTGACCAAGATCAGCCCTGTCGAGTGGCTCGACGACGCGACCTGCCCAGAGTGGGATGCGTTCCTGGCCTACGCCATGCGCGACGACCCCGAGGTCATCGGGTTTGTCCACAGGTTCTTCGGCTACTGCCTCACGGGGCTGTGCACAGAGCAGGTACTCCTGTTCATGGAGGGCACCGGCCAGAACGGCAAGTCGACCGCGCTGCTCATCCTCATGTACATCCTGGGAGACTACGCCATCCAGGGTGCCCCGGGGCTCCTGCTCGCGAAGAAGGGCGAGAGCCACCCGACCGAGGTGGCCGACCTGGAGGGCGTGCGGTTCGTGGCCAACGCCGAAGTCGAGAAGGGCAAGCCGTTCGCCGAGACGCTCATCAAGCAGCTCACGGGCTCTGACCGCATCCGAGCTCGCCGCATGCGCCAGGACTTCTACGAGTTCGACCCGACCCACAAGCTCATCATCGCAGCCAACCACCGCCCCATCATCAAGGGCAATGACGAGGGCATCTGGCGTCGCGTCCTGCGCCTGCCCTGGGCGCGCAAGATCAGAGACAAGGACCCGTTCTTCCTCGACAAGCTCAAGGCCGAGGCACCGGGCATCCTGCGCCGGCTCGTCGAGGGCTGCCGCGAGTGGCAGCAGCACGGGCTTCGCCCGCCCCCCATCGTGGCCTCGGCGACGAAGGAGTACCGCGAGGAGATGGACCTGCTGGCCGAGTTCTTCGAGGAGTGCTGCTACCTCGGGGAGCAGTACGCCACGCCGAAGAAGGCCCTGTACATCGCCTACGTGGACTGGTGTGAGACGTTCCACCAGCGCCCCGTCGGGTACAACCTCTTCGGTCGCCAGCTCTCCGAGCGCGACTTCCGCTCGCAGCCCCGGTACATCACACAGGGCAACGTGAAGAAGAGCGTGCGCGTCTGGCTTGGCGTCGGTCTGCGTACCGCCGGTACGGTCATGACCATGAACCGGGGTGCGTCATGAGGGAAGCCCGCCCTTCTGTGCGGGGGCGCTCGTTCATCGTCATGATGGGCTTGCTGTTGACGAAGCGGTCTCGTATTCGCGGTGAGATCTTCTGGACCGCTGTACGAGAGCTGCGTGAGCGGTACGGGCGCAAGATCCCGTCCCGCTGGCCCCGAAGCCGTAGCTACCTCACTTTCGGTAGCACGACGGCGGAGACGCTCGAGGAGAACCCACACGCGCTTGAGTGGATTCTGTCCGACACCTTCTGCCTGTCCCCCGAGAAGTGGCCCGAGTCGATGCTCGGGGCGTTCAAGCACCGGCTCATCCCCAGCCCGTACGAGTACGGGCGCATCTGGCTGCGCACCCACGTCCCCTACAAGGCAGGCGACCAGCAGTACCTCGACTACGGCTACCTGAAGCTCTACGCCTACGGCATGCCCCTCCGCCTCATCGCGGCGCACTTCGATGTCGAAGAGCGTGCCATCCACGAGGGCATGTTCCGCGCCATGGCGAAGATGTACGACTTCCCCGCGTTCGTGGTCTGGGCTACCGCGACCGACTTCAGGAAGGCCAAGATGCTCCCGCAGATGTGGCACGTCTGCGGTGACTCGCCAGGCGAGCGGGGCAAGTTCCTGAAGACGCTCCAGACGGACATCTTCTCGCTCGATGTCGAGACGTTGCGCCCCTGGGTGAGCAGCCCCCTCATCCTGTCCTACCTTATCTACTCGACGCCGAAGCAGCCTCGCGAGGGCGTCTACCCTTGCGACAATTATCTCGGGAGCACGTACAAATGAGCAAGTCCAATAAGCCTGTCGGTCGCCCCCGCACCAACGTCAGCCCTGGGGCTGACTACGCCCAGTGGCTCATGCTGGTGCCCAAGGACATGCGTGGCGAGGTCGCCGAGTTCATCCGCAAGCACCCCCTCGAGACGCTCGAAGATCTGGCCGAGTTCAACAAGATCATCATGGGCGCCATCATGGAGGGCCGCATCACGCCAGTCATCGCGGCCGAGTTGCGGTCGTGGCACGAGCTCACCTTCAGCATCATCGCCGCGAAGAACTCGTTGAACGGCTCACCCGAGAACGCGTACACCGATGTCATCACCGCCTTGGTGCAGGTGAAGCGTGAGACGAAGAAGATCGAGCCCACCTACTTCGAGGCGGACGACTTGACGGACATTCGGGAACCCGTGAAGATTGCCGCAGGCGAGGGGGAGTGATGGCCGAGACGAAGTCCCGCGTCAACGAGGCCGGCAACTACACCAAGCCCACGATGCGGAAGGAACTCTTCAACCGCATCAAGGCCGGGTCTAAGGGTGGGGCAGCCGGCAAGTGGTCTGCCCGCAAGGCCCAGATGCTCGCCAAAGAGTACAAGGCGAAGGGCGGGGGGTACAGGGACTGATGGCACTGAAGAAGCCCCAGAAGTCGTTGTCGCGGTGGACCAAGCAGGACTGGGGCACCAAGTCCGGGAAGCCCTCTGTGCAGGGCCCAGAGGCCACAGGCGAAGCCTACGCCCCCAAGGCAGCCATTCGAGCGATGTCTCCGCGCACGTACGCCTCGGCGACTGCGAAGAAGCGTGCAGCCACCCGCATGGGCGAGCAGACCGCCAAGCACGGGCTCCACAAGGGGAAGAAGCGATGAGCAAGATCAAGGACGCTCGTGCTCGCGCCACGATGCAGCGCCTCGACCTAGCGGGCTACAACAAGCCCAAGCGCACGCCGGACCACCCGACCAAGTCGCACGTCGTTATGTCGAAGGAAGGCGACCGGACCAAGCTCATCCGCTTCGGCGAGCAGGGGGCGAAGACGGCAGGGAAGCCCAAGAAGGGAGAGGGCTCCAAGATGAAGAAGAAGCGGGCGTCCTTCAAGGCACGGCACCGGAGGAACATTGCCAAGGGCAAGATGTCCGCAGCCTACTGGGCTGACAAGGTGAAGTGGTAGGAGTGCGTCATGGCCGAGAGACCTTCTCCTGAAGAGATGAAGAAGCGCGCTCAAGCAGCCGCGCAGTACGCACTTCTGCGCGACCGGCCCATGAGTATCGCAGACTTTGCCCCTGAAGAGGAGCCGCCGGGTGTGTTCGCCCCGGAAAGCATCGAAGGGCCGAAGATCTACGACGCACTACGGCAAGCCTCTCTCACGCCCAAGGGTGCCCCTAGCGTGACGGCTGCGGTGGCCGAGGAGCTTATAGGCGGTCCTGTTGCCCAGACCGTAAGCAAGGTCGTCAAGGCCGCCCCACTGGTCGGCGCTGCTGCCGAGGGCTTCGGCTCGATGGCGGGGCGTGCGAAGGAGATGGTGAAGGGCGCACTGAAGGGCAAAGCTGCGCCGACAGCGGGGGCAGAAGCTGATGCGTACTTCGCTCCAGAAGCTCTGAAGAATGCGAGGAAGCAGCTTGACGACCATAAGAGCCGTGAGACGCTTGTGTACCTGACCCCCGAGCAGTTCTTGCGGATGGCAGAGCCTATTCCTCCTAATTCATCGACTCATAAGGCAGAAGGTGTCGCAAAGGCTCTCGACGAAGGCTCTAAGCTCACAGATGTCCTATACCTTCGCCTCGGCGAAGGAGGTCGAGTGAAAGGGCATGACGGGAGGCATCGCGCAATGGCGTTGATGGAGCGAGGCGTCCAGCGCGTACCAGTGAAGATTAAATCTGACGATATCGTCTGGAATCGCCAATCGCCCAACCCTCAGACACGTTCAGAGCTCTACGACTACATAGAAAATCTGCCGGAAGAGATGGTCGGCGAAGACGGTGTGAGTCGCATTCCGTTCCCGTTCCATCGAGAAGGCCCGCAGCGAGGGCAGCCCTTGGACATGTACCGTGCCGACGCAAGCGGCTCAGACGTTCCCCCCATTAGGTCTCGTGGTCCCGCCGCAGACATGCAGCTTGAGCCCACTCCAGTTGAAAGCGTGAGCGAAGACCTCGCAGAAGAAGTCCCCGCTATCGATGACGAAGAGTACGAGAAGTTTATGTCTGCGATCTTCGGGAAGCCTCCGCGGTGAAAGCTCTCCCTGCCGAAGCCCTAGAGGCCCTGCGCGACCCGACCATCAGTCTGCCCGCGTACGCCAAGATCATCGACCAGAAGACCGGTCGCGAGATCCGGTACGACCCGTACGCCATCACCGACAAGCTCCAGGCTACGGTGGTCGGCTACTACTCGAACCCGCCGGTCACCGACATGGGCCAGGTCAAGTGGCTCAACCTGCTGGGCTACCGGCAGGGCGGCAAGTCCCTGACGGCCGAGGCGTGCGGCTACGTCAAGGCAGCCTACACGCCGGGCTGTGACCACGTCTGCATCGCTGACACGAAGGACCGCGCCGAGTACCTGCACCGTCGCGTCCACCTCATCCATCAGAACTGGCCCGATGTCGTGCGGGCTGACACGGTCCCGAACCGAGAGGTCCGCCAGCTCTCGTTCCAGCACGGGGGCAAGATGCGCATCTTGTCCGGTGAGTCTGGAGCCGTCGGCATCGGGCAGTCGCCGGACAGCTTCCACGGCTCCGAGCTGCCCTGGTGGCGCGCGGCCGGCAGCCAGTTCTCGATGATCTACCCGTCCATGATCAACCGAGACCACGCCCAGGTGCTTCTTGAGGCGACCCCCGCTCCGATGTCGATGCCTTCGACGGAGTGGTGGCGCGACCAGTGCCGAGACTCCAAGCTCGGGCTGGGGCGCTGGGTCTACGCGTTCTTTCCGTTCTGGGACGGCAAGCTCAACGCGCGTCCCTGGCCGAAGAACAGCAAGCTGACCGACGAGGAGATTGGCCTCCTCAACCGCTACAAGCACCTCGGGCTTCGGAAAGAGAACCTAGCGTTCCGTCGCTTGATGATTGAGACGGATGCCGAGATTCGCCGGCACCCCGACCTGTTCAAGGTGTACTACCCGTTCGACGACGTGTCGTGCTGGATTGCCACCGAGGGCACCGTCTTCCGTTCAGACGTGCTGAAGAAGCATCAGGAGGCCAAGCTCGTCTCGTGGAAGGCACCGTACATGGAGTACGAGCAGCCCCAGGCGGGAGCGGTCTACGTCATCGGCGCCGACCCTGCGGGCTACGCCGCTCGAGACCACGCTGCCTTCCACGTCTTCAAGGTCTACGCTGACCAGTGGACGCAGGTGGCCTGCTTCGGCGACACGACCGACCCGGTCGACTTCGCCAAGCGCCTGAACGCAGTCGGCCGCAAGTACAACAACGCCCTCGTGGGCGTCGAGTCGAACGGCGTCGGTGTCGCCACGCTCGCTCTGCTCGAGGAGAT
>Ga0208767_1004245_pt1 | contig 10133 bp, 10 predicted proteins | sample VirMetDEL_Mar_21_FD_184514 | JGI IMG/M metagenome (GOLD analysis project Ga0208767, IMG submission 184514) | Aqueous microbial communities from the Delaware River and Bay under freshwater to marine salinity gradient to study organic matter... | ecosystem: Environmental > Aquatic > Marine >... | reverse complement strand
TAGGTGTTTTTAAGTATTCAGATATTTGATGTAGTATCCACATAATCATTAATTTTATACAAATGGTTCTTCATCTGGTAAATCATCACCAAGTTCAAAACCACCTAACTCATCTTTAGCAGTTTCTCCATCATCCTCCGTATTCTCTTCATCTCTGACTTTATTGTTATACTCTTCAGCAATTCTTGTTGCCCAATCATCAGACCATGCTTTATAATAACCAACCAATTTCTTAATAACCTCTAAAGTGTCATCATCTAACTGAAGTAATTCATTAGTGATATAAACACCCCTACTATCATCTAAAGAGTAATTCCACTCAATCCTATTATCTGTAAACTCACCACTCCACTCAACATTTTGTGATGTAGGGTATAACTTAAAATTATTAAACTTAACTCTGTTATGAACAGTTTGTCTAAATTTATCCTCTTCTTCTTTTAATTCAGCATCATCTAAATCTCTATCTTCACCAGTATCTTCATCAACCTCATCCTCAACAGGTGCCGTTTCAAAATCATCAGGCATCATTTCATCAGTAGGTTCAAGTGTTTCCTCCTGCTCTTTTATTAATTTAGATTCATCTGTATTCTTACCTTCTCTAATTAAGTTTAGAATTCTTCTAGTGTGATCTTCGTTCATATTTCTCATTTCTCTAATTTATTTTTAATTTTTTTACAATCCCAAGCTGGTGTTAAGTCAGTCTTTTCTTTAAAGTAATTACTCCTATAAGACACACCATCAAATGATTGCATATTATCTATCTGAGTATTATGACTTATCGCCCTTTTTGGTATGTCATACTCTTTACATAAATACTCCACAAGTTCTAAAGTGGCTTTATATTGTTTGGGTGTATAAGGATCCCAATAACTTTGCCCTCTCCACCTCTTTTCGAAAACCTTAACTCTTCTCTTATACGGGTTACCTACCCAGTCATAATATTTGTCTCTTAATATATCTTTAATTAACCAACCCTGATTTTCTAAACTTATACTTATAGATTTTTTATCTATTGACTTATCACCGACAAAATCAGAATAATAAATTGGGTTAAAGTGCTGGTATATGTTACCTTTCCTATCTATAGTAAATGTAGAAGTTTTTTTATAGTTACCCAATATTCTATTCTTCCAACCATAAACATGCTTCATACCACTATTATTAGTGTTACCAATAATAATTTTTGTCTTAGTAAACTCTGTTTTATAGTAGTTACCTTCACCTAATTCATATGTATTTTCATCAATAAACATTACCTAATTCTATCAATACCCATTTTTCTTTTAGGTGCTTTGTTATTTATCGTAACATCTTGTTTTGTTGTAGGTGAATCATCTTCTTTTTCTTCTTCAATGTCTTCAACTATAGATTCATCTTCTAACACCTCAATTAATTCTTCAATGGTATCAACATTTTCTTCTTCCATTAAATCTTCCACCATTTCATTCATTACCATATCTAAAGCATGATCTTCATCCCATTCATCTGTATCGTCTTCTTTTTCTTGAGGTTCATCTATATTATCCATAGAATCAACACCTTCTAAAAACTCTTCACCAATATCACTACTTAAAGGATTCTCATTGAAAACTTCATCATCAAATTCATAATCTATTCCAAATGATTCAATAATATTTTTCGCCTTTTGAGATTTTTCTACTATAGTTTCTTCTGTTGGTATATCCTCAACCTCTACTTCAACTACTTTTTTTTTAATCTCTTCGTTCTGTCTTTTTTCTTCTGCAACTATTACTTCTTTCATTTCAGGTGTTAAACCTTCGTTTGGATCGTCCTGTGTATTTTTTTCATAAGTAACAAAGAAGTGTAAAGATGTTAATGAAATAAGTGGTAATAAACCACCCTCTAAGAATGCTAACCATCTCTTCATACCAACGATATCGGTTGTTTCAGTTCCCATTAGTTCCCATACAGGTGATGTCAACTCAATCCATGCCTGAAATAAGTCTCCTGTTTCATCTATTTGGTAAAATGAATAGAATATGTTACCTATCATTTGGATGAATGTAACCAAACCAAACATAAACCACACACCACCTTTAATTTTATTTGTTGCAGCAACCAAAGCAGTCATTGCACCTACCTCAATAGCTATTGATAGATATACCGCCCAGTTAATTGGGTTTGCCATATCATACCAAGTAACAACGTGTGAAATAGAAATACCAGCAACCAATAATATTGGTATTAGGAACATCGCCCTATTAGGGTTATTTATTATCCAATCCCAAATCTTTTTCATAACTAGTCTTGTAGTGATTTAACACTATCTTTAATCATTTTATGTAATCCCATTAATTGTGGTCCTCTATCAACTCTAGAAATAGTGTCGTCTAAACTTAAATAAATGGATAATTTTTCTTTCCTTAAAATCTCAGGAAAACTATCAATCTTACTTTCGTAAGAATCAACTTTACTTTGTAATTCTACATTTGTTCTTTCTAACTTTTTAATGTTACTTGATTTACTACAAGATTTAAAAAAGAAAACTATTAACAAAGCGGCTAAAATATAGACTTTGTATTTCTTAATTAACTCAATAAATTTTTTCATAATAATGTTTTTATATAAATACTCGTAATAATGATAATGTATAGATATAAAAAAGTATATAAAAAAAGGGGGTAAAAAACCCCCCTTCATTATTAACAACTATAAAAACTGATTACATTAAGTAATCAAAAACACCATCCGTATTATTCCTAATTTTTCTGATTGCAGATTCTTTAATCTGCCTTATCCTTTCTTTTGTTAACCCGTATTCCATACCGATTTGTGATAAAGTTAAAGGGTGTCCATTGATACCGAAATAACAATAAATGATATCCTTTTCTCTATCAGACAATCCTTTCATTGCTTTGTGTAATTGTCTTTTAATATTTTCTTCTTCTGAAATGATTTCATCTGGATTACCGAATATATCATCAGATAATAAGTCACCTAATACATCACCATCTTCATTGATTGGCGAAGATAATGAATTACAATAAGGTACTTCTACATACTCAACATCATTATCTGTTGCTGATCTCTCATTGTTTTTTTCAAATACCTCTGACTCTTTTCTAAGTTTAGATAACTTATTAATCATATTGGCTGGTAGTCTAACTGTTCTAGCATTCTCATTAAGACAATGTTTAATTGCTTGTTTAATCCACCATACAGCATATGATATAAATCTAAAACCTTTTGTGTGATCGAATTTTTGTGCTGCAGTTATTAAACCATAATTACCTTCAGAGATTAAATCAGCTAAGGGTACACCTTGATTCTGATAGTCTTTAGCAATTTTAATTACAAATCGTAAATTCGCATTCACTAATTCGTTAAGTGCTCTTTCATCACCATTTTCAATCCTTTTAGCTAATTCAACTTCTTCTTCTGCAGAAATTGTTTCACTCTTTCTCACATCCTTAAAATAAATGGACAATCTGTCCTCTTTTGTGTTGATAAATCTGTTGCTCATATAAATATTTTTTTACTAAATTACAAAACTTTTTTCAAATACCCAATTAAATATTACTTATTTTTTTGAGTAATTGTCTAAAAAAACTTTTTCTTTCTCACTTAAATTTTCAAAACCTACTCGACTAATTTTATCTAATACTTCATCCAACTCTGGCTCTTTTTCTTCTTCTTTTTTAAAACTATTCTTCATAAAGTCCATAATTGTCATATAATCATCTTCAATTTCTTCACCTTGTATATCGTTAAATAAGTCTATATCTTTTAATTGTGATAAAGTGTCTTCTATGTTTTGGAAGAATGATGTATTCTCTATAGGTCCACCAAATAACGTTTCTTGAAACTTATCATCTCTAATATTAGCTGAAAAGAATCCTGGTGTCATCTCAAACACAATATAGGATTTTTCATTTTCATTAAGGAAATCCTCAATTTCCGATATATTCCAAGAAGACATAAAAGTTACAATAACCAAACCAGTACCACTAACAAATGAGACATCATTTTCTGATATTTCACTTAATAACTTAGTTAAGTCTTTAATGTTACCTAACCCTACTAAACAATACGCTCTTACATTTAAATTCATAACACTCTTTTTTATAAATATAGATTAAACAATAATGATACCCAAAGGTAATCAATTTAATTTTAATGACGAAATGTCATCTTTCTTTACCACAGTAATAATTTTGTCTGCCCAATCCTGTGCAATCGGGTTATGTGTGATAAATAAAATAATGTCATACATATCTTTAATCTTATCAAAGAATAGTTTTACATTATCTAAATTTACATCAGCTACTTTACCTAAAACTTCATCAAATACTATTACATTTGGTTTTGGTAAGGTTGATATTCTACCTAACACACAACGAAGGGCTAAAGATGAAAGTGTTGCTTCTAAACCAGACCCACTTTTTAATTTCTTAGACACCCCATTCTTTATAATTAAAAACTCAACTTCGTTTTTATCATTCATATTAAGTTCTAATTCAAAATCACAAATATCATCTAATAATCTTTGTAATTCATAATTAATAATAGGTATAACTGATGTTAAAACTAACTTAGAAATACCATTCTTACCAATCATTTTATGGTAAACTTCGAATATTTTAAGTACATCTGTCTCTTTTTTGATTGACTTAATTAATTCTTTGTTTTGTTCAATAACACCTTCACTATTTTTGATTTCATTCTCTAAATCAGTGATTGTTTTATTGATTTCGTCTCTTTCTAAGTTAAGGTTAGTTAATAGTTGGTTGTATCCTAATATTTTACTCTCAACATTTCTATTAGATTCGATAGATTCAATATTCTTATTGTAAACTTTCAGAATACCTTTCTTTTCTTTTATGTCCACTCTTAAACTTTCCATTTCTATCTCTAATCTATCTCTAACTAAACCTAATTTATCTTTTTTATCAGATTTTTCCTTCGTTTCTACTAATATACTAATTTTTTCTGTTATCTCAGCTAAATTTTTGGTTTCTTTTTCTAACTCGTCCTCTTTTTCACCAATTTCAGTTTCTAATTGCTTAATTTGCTCGGTATGATCAACATCTTTTAATGGTTGTTTACATAAAGAGCAAATTTCACCTTCTTTCATCTCTTTAACCAATTTCTCTTTTGACTTTATGTCTTTTTCAATACCACCGATAGAAATCTTTAAATCATTCTTTTCTTCTACCAAATCATTATACACATCTTCATCGAAATCTACCTCACCTATATCATTTATTAACTTTAAAGTATCTTCTAAGTCTTTCTTTTTACTTAAACCATCGCTGGTTAGTGTCTCTATTTCATTTTCTAAGGTTTGTGGGTTAACATCCTCAACTTCTTCATCAATATCAACCTTCTGTGCTAATAATTTATCCTTTTTGTTTGTTGCAGATTCTATTTCATCTTCTTTATTAATAAGCGATACCTTATTAGTTTCTATACTTCCCTTGTTAGTAACTATTGATTCTTCATGCTCAGTAATATCATCATTTAAATCTTTTAAGTTATAAATGTTAGATTTCATTGATGATTTATAATCAGCCATCATCTTTTTATTGATTGCTTCTTTCTTTTCTATAACCTCTAAACCAATAAACTTAGTAAGTAGTCTTCCTCTCTCTGTTGGTTTAGTCCCTATTAAACTTTCTAAGTTACCAGCAGTAGCAACTATGGTTGTCATAAAATCATCATAACTACCAATAGTTTCTGTAATCAATTTATCAGTTTCTCGTCTTTGTTCACCTTCTAAATTTTCCTTATTACCATCTGCAAGTAATTTATAAAAATCTAAACTATTAGAAGCACTATAACCACCCGCCTTCTTAGCCTTTCTTTTAATTGTTCTTTCTATTATATAATCTTCACCATCAATAGTTATTAAACCACCAACAACTACTTCATTCTTATCTCTGAACTGATTAAAGTTTTCCAATGCAACATCTGTCTTTGTTGTCTTACCGAAAAATAAGAATAACAAAGCGTCAATACTGAAAATTGTTTTACCACCCTGATTTGCTGGCTCAGATTTAACAACATTTAAACCTTTTAATTTAGAATAATCTAAGTCATTGTTATCACCATAAGATAAGAAATTATCAATCCATAACTTTTTTAATTCCCATCTTCTGTATCTATAATCTTCAACATCACCTTCAAATAATACTTCATTAATTTTATCATCTAACTTACATAACCTACTAAAATCTACGTTGGTTTCATTTCTCTTTAACCATTCTGCGAATAATTTTCTTTGGTATTCTTCATCCATAATGTTCTCAATCAAACCATCACTGATATCGATTGTTTTACCTTCTTTATTCTTAATGATTGGTATGAAGTTAATTTTTATTGATGTTGTAGGTACACCATACTTCTTTGAAAAATATGATTTTACTCTATTTTTAGATTCTACAGTTCTATTTTCTGGATAATCTTCCCAGTCTACTCTAATATGTGCTTTCTCAGGTACATGTACCTTTGTTAAAGTTTTTCCCATTTTAATTCACTATTTAATTTAAAACTACTTATTAATTCTTTTACCTATCATTTTTTACCCATTAAATTAGATCCACCACTCCACCAACCTTTTTCGTCACTACCATAAATGTCATCACCATTACTAGTATTACCCTTTAGTTGGTTTATAGTTTCTTTTAAAACATTTATTTCTTCTTTTGTTTTATCATGAGACTCAATCTCATCTTCCCAAAACTTTTTATACTTATCGTCAGTCTTCTTTTCTAAATCTTTTTCTAATTGTGAAATCTCATTAGTTAAATCGGAAATTTTCCGATTAAGTGTATCAATTTTAACATCATAATCACTAACAATCTTATTTTTCTCTTCTATTGTTGTTTCTAAATTGTTTGTTAATGTAGTCACATCAGCACCCCAATCTTCAATCGATTCGTCTAACTCTTCTTTCTTTTTCTCTAACTCATCAAATAAACTATTCTTCACCTCAACTAGTTCTTTGTTTATCTCAACTTGCACATTAGATGTTTTTATCTCCAATTCTAATTTACCCTCTAAGTCACTTATTTTCTGATTAAGAGTGTCAATTTTACCATCTTTTTCTTTCACCTCATTAACTTTCTCACGAAGTCCTTTTAAATGTACTTTTTCATTCTTCTTAACTGATTCTAACTCCTTCTGTAGTTTATTTGTAACTTCATCATCTGTTACATAAACTTCTTTTTCAACAATCTTTTCCACTTCTTTAATAACTTCAACAGGTACTTCTTTTTCAACTACTATTTCTTTGATGACTTCTTTCTCCACTATTCTATCTACAGGAACCTCTTTAATCACTTCTACAGGTACTTCTTTCTCAACTATTCTATCCACAGGTACCTCTTTAATCACTTCTACAGGTACTTCTACCCTCTTCTCTACTACCTTTTCAACTTCCTTAATAACTTCAACAGGAACCTCTTTAATGACTTCCTTTTCCACTATCTTCTCTACTTCTTTGATTACCTCTTTTTCAATTACTTCTGGTTCATTATTATGAGAAAATGGTGCATTACCATACTTCTCCGTATTGAATCCGTTGGTGATCATCTTATACATAAAATCATCCACATTAGTAATATTGTTTGTCATACAATATTGCCATATCTCATCCTGTAATTTCTTAGGTATTTCCATCAAACATTAATTAATTTTTCAGTTTCTGATTCTAAATCATCTAATGACTTAATCTTAAACACATAATAACCATAATTCATTTCAATATTATGTTCAGTGAATGTTCTTTCTTTAACATCCCATATTAAATAACCATGTTCATATAGTTTCTCACCAAAGTCTTGTTGTATCATACTCGAACTAAATGCAATTGGTATCCCATTATATTCAAATTTTTGACGTAAATGTATATCACCAAGTAATACCATATCACAACCCTCAAATTGTTCCAAATCATTATGATCTTCAAACTCATATCCGATTGCAGTAACCGCACCATTTACGGGTGCATGATATAATCCAACATAAGTTTTATCTTCACCATACTCTTTTCTACCCTCTTCTATATTAGGTCTTTCATTTTCCTCAAATATAGAATATACACACCATACAATATTGTCATCTGGATAACACTTACTCCCTTTTAGATAATGAACATCTTTGTTATTAATAGCCTCAATTATTGGTGTGATACTATCCATCCTGTCTTTATTGTTTTCCAATAAGTCGTGATTACCAGCGATGATTACCACAGGACATAACTTACTACATTCGTTTAGAAACCAACTAACAAGTGAAAATAATTCATTGGAAATAGTGATTTTTTGGTGAACAATATCACCAGCAATTACAACCCTACACTCATTATGTTTTAGGTTGTTATCTTCTATATATTCTTTTGTTTCATTTATAAACTTTTGACAACCTTCTCTAGACTCTTCAATACGTTTATATGTTCTGAAGTGAAGATCCGCCAAATGAAATATTTTTTTTACCATAAAATTACATTTTTACTAATTATAACGATATTTAATTAAAAAAACAACCCCTATTATGAATGACGATAAAACTAATGTAGTGAACACTACTGTTGACGAATGGGATAACTGGTTTCCAGATAACCCTAATTAGATTATAAGGCTGTAACCTTATAAAGTATTATTATAAGTCTACAGCCTTATATTTAAAATTATTTCATTAAAAAACCTAATTCATATACCAAAGGTCTCATTCGGTTTTCAAGGTTTTTATAAAGTTGTCTGAATTCTTTGAAGTCTTTCTCCATATATTTTTTCCACACTAATTTAAGTTGTGCATAACCAGCATCCCAACTATTTAAGTGGTTTACATCGTCAGTCATAAACTTTCTCATCTTCATGGATTCTTTTACCATTTCCGTTGCCTTATCCAACACTAATTTCGCATCTGGTGAAAGTCTGTCATAGATTCTTTCTTCACCGAATAATAGATTGTATACGTGTCTGTTTGATGCTGTCCTTGCGTCATTATAAAGGTTGTCGTATTCATTCTCGTCAGCCAATTCTTTCATCTTTTCAACAGACATCCAAAAGAATTCGTTATTGATATCCCATAACTTGTCTTTGTATTCAATCTGACGTAGAGACACCATACCATTACCGGTATTAAATAAAGAATATATTAACGAATCATATTTAAATTGTTCGAATTGTTCGTGGTCTTCATTCGGTACCAAATACTCATCTTTTGAATTAATCCAGTTGGAAGTAATTAGTTTTCGGGCTGCTATGACAATCACAGATTTAAAAAAATTAGATTCATATATCACAGTACCCGCATTGTTATTGTTTGGCGGCCCATCAACTATGTAACAATTTGATGTGTTTTTTTCTACATTGTTACCGTTAGTAACCAGATAACCAAAAGCGTCTGAATCGAACTTTCGTGTTTTTTCACCAATGTTAAATGCCGATTTGAAATTTGGGAACATGACCTCTTTACGCGGTTTTACCTTAACCCAAGTATTAAGTCTTCGTACTTTATCCGTATTGTAAATAGTTTTCTCTTCTCTCTTAACTATTTCAAGACCATCATTTAACTCTAAAACATCAAATTTAAACATATTTTCTCTTATTTATATTACAAATATAATAATTATTTTTCACCCGTCAAAATAGAAAACGACAAACCCCAAGAACTAACATCCGCAAAATTTTTAGAATCCATTAAATATCCTGTCATAAATTTATTTTCAATATTGAATTCTTTACGAAACTTCTTATATGATAAACCTGTAAGGTACAATGGAGGTGAAAACATACAGATATTCATCTTATTGAATTCTGTCATAATACGATACATAAACTGAGCGTAAAGTTGGTCTGAGCATCCACCCATTTTGTTTTCTTTCATAACTAAACCTACTTTGGTTTGAGAAACACCTTTTTTAGAAAGGGTTTCATTAGACTTAGTATTATCCAAATCATTTGAAGTCACATAAGGTGGGTTCATCAACACAATGATCTTACGACGCTCCTCAATAGCTTTTCTCAACCCTTCAGGAAGTTTCTCGTAGTCGTCATTTAAAAAGTCGTACTGAAATTTAACCGCTTCAGGATTATATCCCATTTGGTTTGCAGTATCAATGTCCGATTGGTTTAGGGTTGAAACATATAACTCTTTGAATTTAT
>Ga0208767_1004242_pt1 | contig 10136 bp, 15 predicted proteins | sample VirMetDEL_Mar_21_FD_184514 | JGI IMG/M metagenome (GOLD analysis project Ga0208767, IMG submission 184514) | Aqueous microbial communities from the Delaware River and Bay under freshwater to marine salinity gradient to study organic matter... | ecosystem: Environmental > Aquatic > Marine >... | reverse complement strand
ACTTATCTTTATTAATATCGTGGCTAGGATAAACATAAGTTTTTGATACTGCGTGAGTTTCCATAGTGTATCTATTAGGTGTTTTAAAAAAGTCATAACCTGTAACTGTCAGATCACATTCTACAAAATTAGTCAGCCAATAGATTGAGACAAGTCCAGTAGTCGGTCTTTGATATTTTAATTGATTACACATTGATTGATATTCTTCTTTGTTCCATAACCAAGCATAAGGTTTATAAACACTAGGCATACGTTCCATTCGTTTGCCGTTCTTTTCTGCATTGAGTCTTATGATGTTTTTTATTTCAGGATAATAACCTAACTTATCTAATAAGAAACTATGTGCTTGATTGACTAAGTTATCTATCCAAACATCACAAGGTTTTGTCATTATACCTAAGTTCATTCTAATAATAACTTCGTAATCAGAATAATTAGGTTCTTTGTCTAAGACAGCATTACCAATTAAAAGACATTTTTTATTTTTAAGATAAGTAAATGGGTCGAACATTACTCAGTAAAGCAAACTTGATAATTTTCGTACTTAGCTAGTTTTGCGTTCCACCATTCTTTAGGTTTAACAGTTGCGTGTGCGTTCATACCATTAGGAAGTATCTCTCGTGCTTCTCTACAACAGATCGTTAAGAATACAAACTTAGTAGCATAAGAAAATATCTCAGATAATATATCGTCAATGAATTCCTCAGGAATATGCTCTAATACATCTGTGCTTATAACCAAATCAAACTTTGTATCAGGTTTATTACTATACTCAGGAATAGCTGGGTCGTATTTATGTGCTTTCCAATATGTTGGGTGGTTTTGTGCTTTACCACAACCATAATCTAACATTGTTTCTATGTTATGTTTTTTTCTAACTTCATCTATTAAAGGTATGTATTCAATGACAGTTGTTCCTCGCCATTTCTTTTCGTTTTTATGAAATTCTTTAGCTTGATCTAAATAGGTATCGTATAAAGACATTACTTCGGTCTGTACTTCTTAATAGCTTGTGAAATAAATATGTTTTTATAAAGACTTACTTTTTTACCAAACTTTTTATCAGCTTGTCTTTTAGCTGACTTATATGCTTTAGATTTTTTGTTAAATGATTTTGGTTTACCAAGTCTTTTGGGTCTAGCTTTTGCGTATATAGGTTTCTTAGCCATTACTTCTTTTTCCTTTTAGCTTTTCTTGCAACTGATAATGCGATTGCAACAGATTGCTTTCTTGATTTACCTGATTTCATTTCTCTTTTAATGTTATAAGATACTGATTTTTTACTATATCCTTTTTTAAGTGGCATAATTGTTTCTCCTGTTAGTTTGGCTATTAAATTTGTTAAAGTCATTAATAACCTAGATAAGGTTTATATACTATTTTTCCATCTTCATTTCTACTAGCGATTAAAGATTGTCGCCTATTATCATTCTTATTATAAGAAACGTGAACCCACCCTGAGTTAGGTTCTTCATCTCCTTTAAAAAATTCCAGGATTATTTGATCGTATTCGAGATTATTTCTAATATAATTAAATAGTTCTTTGTTTGAAATTCCCCATATTTCTACATCGGCTGCCATTCCAAGAGTATGCTGAGAATTAATTGATGAACCAATCTCAATGCACAATTCTGCACATCTAAATCCCGAAGAAATAATAAGTGGTTTGGAAAAATGACTACGGATCGGTTGTAATACGTTTATACAAAGTTCTTTTAAATTTTCAATAACATCAGGTGTTGGATTGTTATTAATGTTTTTACGTTCCGCAACCTGACTTTTGATTAATTCATCAAGTGTAAAATTAGCACTAAGTTTCATATTTAGGCAGTATTATATTCTAAAGTTTTAATTCATTCAATCTTACATTAGAGCCTATATTACCTTTGACAAAGGTATTAAATGCAAGACTTATTCGGATATTTGAATCATTTTTTTGAAAAACATTGTGAGTTACAGAAGAAGGAAATATTATTAATTTTTTTGATTTAACAGGGTACCACCAATCTTTAGAATTCCATATATTGTAGTTTTTTATAAGAGGTTGAATAAAAGAATATTGTCTATTTGTAAAGTTAATACTATCAATGATTTCATCAGCTTTTATATATAAAACTCCTGAAATATAAGAATTAGGATGTGAATGTTCGTGGTGAAATTGATTTTGTCCATTATAATTAATCCAGGATTGAGTTATATAAACTTGAGTATCATCTGCAGGACAGACAATATTATCCATATATACTTTAATGTTTTTTTCTATAAAATTTTTAATGTCTTTTAATTCTTTTTCTTCTAAAAGATAATTATTATTTGAAGTATTATTTCCTATATTATCATTCGCATCATTTATTTGATTTTTACAAAAATTTAATTCTTTTTCTGTAAATTCTCTATCTAATTCTGTATGAAATATTGGAACTGGAAAAACACCACTTATTTCAAAATTAGATTCTTTCATACTCTACCATAACATAAACAGATTTTTTATTTTGATCACACGTTCTAAATAAAACTTTATCAGATGAATCAACAATAAATAAGTTATTTTTTTCATTTTTATAAAAATCATCATTTATAATTAAACCACCATCATCATTATTAATTGTGTAAATAGCTATTTTTCTATTATCTTTAATATCTAAAGATATTTCTTTTTTACTTTCCATTTTAGGAAGCATTAAAGATTTTGCTAAATGTATTTTCCATAATACATCCTCTTCTAAAAAATTAATTTTATCTATAATTGGATTAAATAAGTTTATATAATTTACATTTAAACTTGCATTATATAAATCTGAATTTTTTATAAATATATGTTCAAAACAAAATACTTTACTAGGAGCTATATTAAAATAGTCTCTAAAAAACCAGGGATAATTTTCTCCATTTAAACAAACAATTAAATCTTTGTGGTATATATGCGTTAATGCGTAATCATATTTTTTCATATTAAAACTGTTTAACCCTATCTTTGTATATTGAACACCCTACATAAATTTTAACAAAATGACAAGTTTTACCTCTATAATAATCATAACCTTTAACATTTCCTTTGTTTCTATTCATTTAATTTAAAATTAAAAGATATTGATATTCTTTTTTCTTCACTATTGTTTCTTGTTACATAATGAGGAAGGCTTGAAGGAAATAAAATAAATAATCCAGGTTCTGGTTTTATCCAATAAGTTTTATCTAAATATTGATTTATAGGATATTGAAAAGTAATTACTCCACATTCTTTTGGTGCAGTTACATAATAAACACCAGATAAGATTGGAGAATTAATTAAGCTATTTACATTTATATGATGATGTAAATTAGTTGAATGATTCTTTTCGTGTATATGTCCCCAAAATTCATCTACATAATAATTTTTATTATATTTATCTTTAAGTTCTTTTATAATTAAAGATAACATTTTATTTACCTCTTGATGTTCTGGAATATCAGTATCTTCTGATAAAGTGTCTGTTATATCAAAACCTCTTTCTCTTGTTATTTGTTTTTCATAAGAAAGACAATGTTGTTTGATTATATTATTGTTTATAACAGGAAGCTTTCCTATCTCAATGGCAGTTTCTGTTAATACTAATTTTTCTAACATTTAAAAATCTTTATCTAAAAAGTTATCTATTATTTTATAATTAGTATTCAAAAGTTGAATCTCTATATCCATTTTTACCTTTAGGCATAAAGTTAAAAGCTAAAGAGTATCTAACATCGTTAGAATTATTTTGTAGTTGAGTATGGTATAAATTACCTGGAAAAAATATTATATCATCTTCTTCAATTAATTCATTGTGTCCATAACCATTGTATCTGTTCCATTCTTTTGGAATAATTTGAATATTTTCACTATTAAATTTATTAAAAGATATGTGACCAGAATTAATTGGAAATTTAAAATAATAAACACCTGATATAAAACAATTCATATGTTTGTGATATTCTCCAGAATTACCAGGGTTAGATTTAGTGATCCAAGAAGTAGTTATAGAAAAATTATTTTCATATTTATATAAATTAATATATTGATAAAAACATTTTAATATTTCTTTTTTTATCTCTTTAAATTTATCTAAATTTAATACATATAGATCATCGGACATTAATGTTCTATCTTTCGTTTTTTGAGATCCTGATTTTAAATATTTAACTTTATTAGCATAAAGTAATAAATTATTTTTATCTTCATTAGATAAATTTAATTTTGTTTTACCAATAGCCGTGCTAAATATATCTAAATATTTCATAACTTTCTTTTGTATGTATATACTACATATAATTAAAAAATTAACTATTCTCCAGAATCTACTTGTTCTTCCCAAGAAGTTGTGGATTCATTCCATAGATAAACTTTTCCATCTTGAGGAGACCTACTAGGTGCTTCCCATAGACAAGAGGTTTCATTTAAAGTCCAAGATGGATATGGTTTAGGATACAAAAAAGCATCTCTATTTGGATCGTAAGTAAAATTAATACCAGGAAAATTTTTTCTTAAAGGAGTTCCTCCTAATTTATGAACACCACCAAAAGTATTATAAGAACATTGTTTCCAATTTTCCCATTTATATAAATTTTTAAGATAATTTATTCCTGCAGTTTCATCTGTAGCTATATCATCTTGTACTCTATGAATACTGAGAACAACATTGTTTTCATCTAATTTTGCAAAATGAGCCATTATGCAGTGTAGCTCCCATCACCAGTAAATTTAATAACTTTGTAACTTCCATCATCTGTAACAGTTGGACTACCTGTTGTAGTACCTGAATAGTTAGATGCTAAAATTCTTAATATAATTACTCCATTACCACCGTTTCCGCCTGCTTGTGCAATACCATCAGGGCTAGCACCACCGCCGCCTCCACCAAGACCAGGTGTACCATTTCCTGCTAAAGCGGCTCCACCGCCGCCACTACCACCAGCACCAGGACCTCCTGCTTTCCAGTAAGCCCCTCCGCCTCCACCAGCATAAGTTACTGCTGAACCTGTAATTGAATCTGAAGTACCATTTCCACCGTCTCCTCCTGGTGAATTATATCCACCTGCTCCACCTGTCGAGCCAGAAGCACCACCGCCTCCGCCTCCGCCACCAGAAGCATAACCACCGTTTCCACCATCAGCACCTTGAGATGGACTAGTTGCTGGAGTATTTCCTGATCCTCCAGAACCTAAAATTCCTCCGCCAGCACCGCCAGCACCACCATCAGCACCATTAGTATCTCCACCATAGCCATTGGCTGTTCCAGCTCCTCCGCCAGATGCAGTGTAAGATAAATCTGTTCCAGAAATAATTGAATCTCCACCGTTAGGGCCCTGACTACAATTTCCCCCAGCGGCTCCTGTACCTAAAGTTATAGTATATACATTATTTTGAGTTATTTCGAGACCGCTAAATGAACGCATACCGCCTCCGCCGCCTCCGCCGCCATAAGCAACATCATTATGACATCCCCTGCCTCCGCCGCCTCCAGCGACCAAAAGTAGATCAATTAAAAATTTTTTAATTGATAATCCTCTATTTCCAAATCCTTTTGCGGATCCTCCTCCTATTGAACTAATTAGTGGCATCTTTCTATCCTCCTATTATGCAAATTGTGTTTGAGAAGCTAAAACTGTAAATGTAGCTGAACCTGTTTTTATAATTGTGTAAGTGTAAGTATCAAGCGAACTAGCATTACCAGCAGTTGGTGCTGAACCACCTTGCCATTCAGGAGTTACAGACGAACCATCTATTTGAAAAGCTGAATTATAATATGCAGTTCCGCCTTGTTTAACTATATGTGCTATTGTAATAGATTCTCCTGTGTCCATAATTGAATCTAAAGAATTAGAAGCATCTCCTCTAACATTTAAAGTCCAGTTACCAGTTGCATCAGAAGTATAATTTAAAACTGATTGAGTTATAACATCATAGTTTAATGTTCCAGTTGCCGCAGTTGCAGAATTAGTTACTTTTTCTGCTATTTGTTGAATTTTAGACGCACCTAATGTTACTCTACCAATACCTTTTGCTGATAAACTAAAATCTATATTTGTATCATCTCCTGTTGCTGTAATTGATGGTGCATTTCCTGTACTATTATTTGTTACTGTAATTTCGTTAACTGCACTAGCTGTTTCAGAAAATTTAATTAATTCTAAAGTTCCATCTCCTATTGCATTTCCATTAACATCTAATTGCCCACCAAGTTGTGGTGTTGAGTCATTTACTAAATCTGCTACTACTGATGAGTCTAACCAATTAACTGTGTTTGCAGAATAATCTATTGTTGCTAAAGATATATCATCAGTTCCATCAAAAAATTTTAAAGTAGGATTTGTTGCATTTGTAGTGTCTAACCAAATAGTTCCAGCAACAGCAGACGTTGGTCTTGATGTTCCTGAGTTAGATGTATTGATAGCTTCTAAAGTCGAATTTAGATCACTTCGAAAAGCTGGAAAACCCTGATTTTGAATTAAATAATCTCCTTGTGCCATAATGCTTATATATCTTTTTTAATATCCTTTTGCAATATAATCAAAAACTCTTGAAACTCCTGTATCTGAACTGTTGAAAAATGCTACATCAAATCCATTTATTGTTTTATTTGAAACTGTAAAATAGTCTCCAGTATTTGCATTTTCCATTGTAATACCAGTAGCATAATTAACAGATTTGAATGGATTTGTAAATGTAACTGTATAGGTACTTGTTCCTGATGTTATGTCATTTCCACTAAATATTCTGTCAGGCATATCTACTGTAACTGTTAAAGCTGATACAACTGGAGTAGATGATAAATCAGCAGAAGTCATAACTAATCTAAATTTTAAATAACGACAAGTATAATCCCCAATTACAAAATTTCTAAATGAAGTATAAGTTACATTGTCGTCTGATGTTGCTACCTCAATATGTGCATCACAGTTTGCTGGTGTGTCTCCATCAAAGTTAGATGCTTGACTATCAAATAATCCACTTCTTTCGTCAAAGGTATTATCTAAGTTATCTGATGTTTGAGTGATAGAAGCTGTAACTCTAACTGTATGTATTGCACCAATGTCAATTACATTTGCAAACTCATAACTACCTGATGCGTATAAGTCTGATGCAGTTAAACCTGAATCAAATAATCCTGTACCATCATCAAAGTCTCCACTAGCGGAATCAAAAAGTTCTGAAGAATCTAATCTTAAAGTATTATCTGTTTCAATTACATTTGTTTTAGTTCCTGTAAAGTCAGGGTGTTCGTTTTGTGTAGCAACAGCATTAAAATTAATTACAGAAGATACATTTGATATTATTGCAGTTTCGTTAGAACTAAAGTTACCTAGTTTATCGACAGCTTTAATTAAATAGGTACCTTGTCTTGCTGGTACTGAAATTGATGTTGCTGGTCGAGATATTTTATTAACTAATGATACTGAGTTTTGCCAAGTAGCTGAACCATCTGTCGCTGTTGAATATCTTAAATTATAATAAGCTAAATCCAAATCAGGTACGGCCGTCCAACTTAGGTGTGCTTCTTGTCCTACTATATTACAAGAAAAATCTTCTACATCACTTGGTGGAGCAATCGCACCTACAATGGTTCTTGATGCAGATACATAAGTTGATGAAATACCTAAAGCATTTACAGCTTTAACTCTTACGTCATAAGTCTCTTGGTCAATTACGTTTAATACTCTATGATTTAATCCTGAACCTTGTGCGTATATGATGTAATTAGTATCTGAACTTAATTTATATTCTACTTGGTAATAATCAACAAAACTATCAGGAGAAGCAGTTAATGCTATGTCCAATGCCACGATTACAGTTCCGTCATTGTATTGGATTAGTTGGTCAGATAAAGTTACACTTGCTGGTGGTTGAATACTAAATGGATTAGGAAGATTAGTTGTTGGAATAATTGCTTGTTGAGTTTTTGACGACCAAGTGTAATGTGCATTTTGATGTTCAACTAAGTTTAACCCTACTGTAAAATCTTCGTTAAATGTTAATGATAAAACTCTAAATGGTTTTGTTGAGAAACCTAATGAACTATGAGTTATATTTACAATATCTCCTATTGCTAAATCATAAGAATTAAAAGCAACATTGATTGACAAAGTTAAAGATTCTCTTGATCTTCTTAAAATGATTTCTGCCATCTCCTCAGCTTGATATGGATTTGTGATTGTTTGAAAATCAAATCTACCCTCTAATAAATATCCGCCATCTAAATTTACCATTGTTGCGTGTTGATCTGCACTTGGTAATCCTGAATCATCTATTGGTGGATATTGAATTTCATCTACTTGATAATTACGATCAGGATTTACATAAGAAACTATAACTCTATTAAATTTATTATTTTTATCAGGAGAAGCTAAACTATATCCATTTATAATATCATTTTCTGTTAATGTAATTGAAGCTGTACCAGTTGTCTCAATAATAAGTTGGTATTTACCACCAGTATAAGGAAGATAACCTCGACAACCTTTTAATAATTGTCTTACATTATCAATAATACTTAATGAAGTATCTAATGCTGTATTGCAATCAAAAATGTTTATGTCTGAACCACCTGAATAAGGAGTTACTTGTGTTTCGCAAACTAATGATGCATCATAAAAAGATTGTAAATCCATTTCATTTACTGACAATCCTTTTCCATATCTTGCGTTAGTTAAGTAATCTAATAAACACCAAGCTGGATTAGTTGAGTAAGATGCTGTTTGTGCAACTAAACTAGCATTATAAGTTACAACTTTTTTACCTTGTACTTTTGCTTGTATTTTAGGAACTCCACTAAATACATCTTGATTCCATTTAAAACGAATAGCAAGATAAGCTAAACCTGATAATTTATGATTTGCACCCCAGTTAGATAGTGTAGATAATAAACTTGATGCTGATTGACCATCAGTTCCATAATGAGGTTCTACTGTAATTAAACTTTCTGAATTTTTATAAAAGTTTGTATCTGAACTATTGACTGTTACTTGTGTATTGTCTGCTAAATCTGCTGACCAAGTAACTGCTTTATCATCTATTCTTATTTCAGATATGTCAGATATTTCTCCCTCTGATAAAACTAAGGCAATATAAAGGTAAGTATTATCTGTTCCTGAAGTTTCTACGAATACTCTAGTTCCACCTACTAATCTTTCTCCATATACAACAGGAATACTTGCATCATTTGATTGTTTGTTTATGAGTAATCCTTTTTCAAAATTGTCTTGGTAGCTATCTCCAAAATTATCTAACTCAGGAGTTTTGGGTCTAAATATCCAAGCTATCGCAAGTGTAGTAACTAATGCAACAATAGGATTAGTTAAAAATCCATAAACTTTGGCAGCTTTTGTAACAATATTTGAAACTGTTTTAAACCAACCCATTATGCTCTACCCCATTTAATATCTAATACAGTTTGAGATGAAAAATCCATACCAACATCTGTATTAAAGAATCTTTGTTGTGATGTATTGTTTGTTTTTCTGCCGTTTTTCTTTTCGAAGTCTGCCCAATGAGAAACGATTGTTAAATTAATTAAACTATCTTTAGGAGATTCATTGATTGCAAAACTTTCAATATTTCCTTTGTATAATAAAAATGGGTCAGCAATTAAAGCATTGTTTGCATCTAATAAACCTCTATAAATTATAACTTCATCATTAATTACTGATTCATTCAATACTGTTGAGATAAAAGTTTGGTCTGCACCTGATAAAGAAATACCTATTGATGACTTAGTAATATCTACTTCTTCTGTAAAATTAGTAATTCCTAAAACAAAATCTGATGCTGTGTAAGTTACTGATGAACCTGATACTGAACTTGTTAATGAAAATGAGCAATCCGTAAGATTAACAGGAGTATCAAAACCGATAGTAATAAGGTGTATTGGTCTAATATCATTTGTTGCTAATGTGTTCTTTACTGCTGTCGTTAGACTTCGGCTCATCTTCGTAAGTTCTCCTAATTACTTTATAATTTAAAACTTTGATAGTTGCATTTTCAGTAGGTTCTTCATATTTGCCTAAACGATTAGTTTTGATGTCTATTTCTTTTTCATCAACTAATTCTTCTGCAAGAATATCAACTGAGACCCAATGTTTTACAAGATATTTCATTCTATAATGCTTCTTCTAAATCAATC
>Ga0208767_1004241_pt1 | contig 10137 bp, 5 predicted proteins | sample VirMetDEL_Mar_21_FD_184514 | JGI IMG/M metagenome (GOLD analysis project Ga0208767, IMG submission 184514) | Aqueous microbial communities from the Delaware River and Bay under freshwater to marine salinity gradient to study organic matter... | ecosystem: Environmental > Aquatic > Marine >... | reverse complement strand
AGCCAGTGGTCTTCGCTCATCACCTACTCCTTGATAAATAATAAGTACAAATGCTACTACCCATTCTGCCATCTAAGACCTTCACTTTTCCATCAGACGATGTAACAAGTCTTCTAATCTAGCAAATCTGTCCTCGATGCGTCCCATCATCACAGACATCTCATCCTTGTGAATGAAGGTTTCTCTGGTAGCATTGATGCGTTCTTCAAGCCGACTGACTCTAGCAGTCAGGTGGTTTGTGTACCAAGCACCACCACCGATTATAACAGCTATTAGAATATCAACTAAAAAACTCATTTCCATTATGCGTTCTCCAATGCGGCTATGCGAGCCTCAAGTTCCTGTATAGTCTTTACCAATAATGGAACTAGTTTAGATTGATCAATGCCCTGATAGACAGGATTGCCCTCATCATCTACTTCGTTATGTGTGCCTGTAATAGCTTCTGGTACTATACTCTGTACCTCGTGAGCTAAGAAGCCATCAACAGTAGTGTCAGGGGTAGATATAAAATTAAATCTTACAGGATTCAGTTGCTTAAGACGTGTCGTTGCATCCCAGTCTGCTACCACGTTTTCTTTAAGTCGATAGTCGGAGGAGGTATTATAAGATGTTGTACTGGATGATGTAGAAATAGAACCAACCTGACCGTTTGGATTATAAAATTGTGCTAAATTACTTGAAACAGGATTGCTAGTTGCTAATCTTAATATTTTTCGGTCGTGTGATGCGTCATCAAAAGCAGAACCATAACTACTTGTGCCATTAGGAAGAGCAGTAGTTCCTATCAAAATATTACCACTACTGATAATCATTTCTTCTGTAGCATCTACAGTAAATTTCATTGCGTCTTCACTGTGGTCATAATCAATTTGACCTACATTAGTATCATCAGCGTCACCAAACTGGATCATAGACCTTGCAGTAGTTCCACCAATTTTAGCTCTTATGACAAGATTGTCATTACCAGCAGTACCACTGTTGGTGAAAACATTGTTTAATTGTGAACCACCACCGTTACCAGTAACTTCCACCTCGCCAGTGACATCCACGCCTGTGTTGGTGGTGGCGAATTTGAGGGCGTTGTCGTAGTAAAGTTTTACATCACTATCATCATTAAATCTTGCAATGTACTCACTGCCGTCAGCGTTCAAGAACATAGCCTCGCCACCAGACCGAATTTGCAGGTTGCCTGTACCCACATCACTAATAATACTATTTGACCCATCGTGATAAATCTGCAAGTCAGACCCTGCACCGAAGATGGCCTTACCATTATCAGCAAATGTTGCATCGCCTGTTATTGAAATACCTGTGGCGGCGGTGGCGAGTTTTTGAGCGTTGTCGTAGTATAACCTCACCTCACCATCGTTAATACATTGGATGTAATATTCAGTTGCACTCTGTAAATTTATTTCAGGACCATCAGAAACTAAATTTAGGCGGCCTGTTCCGTTATCTTTAATTACACTGTTAGTTCCATTGTGAAAAATCTCAAGGTCACTACCTGCACCAAACACGGCCTTGTTGTTGTCGCCGAAATTGATATCAGCAGATGTAGTGAGGCCATCTGTTGTGATTACACCAGTAACATCCACGCCTGTGGCGGTGGTGGCGAGGGTTGGGTTAGCGTCGTAATAAAGTGTGACAGCCCCATCCTCTACAGCCTTTAGGCCAATCTCTGTGTTAGTTGAGTTGACCATACGCAACTCACTTGTCTGAAGTCGAAGTTCATTAGTATCGCTGTCAATATAATTGCGTGTCCCATCGTGATAAATCTGTAGGTCAGACCCAGCACCGAAGATTGCCTTGTCGTTATCGCCGAAGGTGATATCGTTGCCGTTAGTGTCTAGGTCGCCGCCAAGCTGGGGTGTAGCATCATCAAGGACAGACCCAATACCAGTTACATTAACAGTTTGCCAAGCCGTTCCATCATAAAATTTATAGGCATTATCGGTTGTATTGAAAAATAAATCACCTTCGTCAAGTGACGTTGTAGGATCAGTTGCACCAACACGATAACGCTCTGCAAAACTATTAACACCAGTTATGTTTGCGGCAGTTGTGTTTACATTAGCAATAGAGCCAGCCACCGTATTCACGTCAGCAATATTACTAGACACTGTGCCAATGTCAGTTGCATCAGCCGCAACAGCTTGGATGTCTGCGCTATCACCAGCTACTGTGGATACGTCTGCTGAAATGCCAGCAACGGTAGTTACATTGGCAGATACCCCAGCTACAGTTGTTACATTGCCGCTAATTCCAGCAACAGTATTGATGTTAGTGCTGTTACCAGCCACCGAAGTAACATCACTATCAATGCCAGCCACGGTATTAACATTCGCTATATTTGTGCCAACAGCGTCAACATTGCTAATAGATGCGGCAACAGTTTCGATTTCTGACACTGCCTCATTAAGATCATTAGCAACGGTTTCAACCTCTGACACCGCTTCGTTAAGATCGTTGGCAACAGCAATAACTTCTGAAATGTTGCCAGCAACTGTATTAACAGACGCGATGTTTGTGGCTACTGTTCCTATGTCTGTAGCGTCAGCCGCCACAGCAGTCACATCAGATTGAATACCAGCAACAGTAGTCACATTAGCCGCAATGCCAGCGACTGTGGTGACATTAGATGAAATACCAGCAACAGTCTGAATAGCGTCTGTTGCGTCAGTACCATCTTCGATATCAGCTAGTGTTGCAATATCAGCAGATGCGGCAGATACAGTTTGAACATCAGCAATAGAAGGACCAGCTTCAACAGCACCAGTAGTTTCATTAAATGCTAGCGTTTTACCTTTGCGATCATTTGCCAAAGGCAACTTAAAGGAAACTTCTGTGTCATAATCTTCAACTTGCAAAGCGCGATCTGCTTTATCATTTAAATCAGCGATCATTGCAATTTTTTTGTCTAATTCAATATTAAGAGAAACAACATCAAAAGGACCTGATGTTGGAAAGTCAGTTGTTCTTTCAAGCGCAATATCTCTTGTTATAACAACAGTAGAACCACCACTAGCACCAGTAACGCTAATAGAAACAGTTCCAGTTGATCCGCTACCACCAGTGAGCGTATAATCTGTTGTAAGTGTTTTAAGTGTGCCATCTACATATACATTCAAATCTGCGTCAGCAAAAAATTCAAAGGGAACAGCAAAACTTGTTTGCGTTACACCCTCTGCAACACTGTAAGAAATTCTAGGATCATTATCTGCCAAGTTAATAGTCATGATTTCTCCTTATCACGCACAATATAAATTATCCACGCACAATTAAAAACGACCCCTATCACGGATCATGTCATTAATATCTTGTCTAATCATAGGAATAGACAATATAGGTGTGTTGTAAATAATTTCACTAAACGCATCACCCATGTCACCATTCATATAATCTTTAAATGCCCTAGCATAACCTAGTGCCAAGCCTACAGGCGCACCAAGAGGTTCAGTAATGGCATCAGCCATTCTTTCATCTTTATCTCTGCTTACATATTTTGGCTCGATAATAAAATCAGAAGGATTGTCAGCTAAGTTGCCAGCTATGTTTAATCCCATATATCCAAGATCAGAATAGATACCTAGCACCCCAGAGTGGTCTATTAATCTTGCCATCACATCTAAAGATTCATCTTCTCTTTCCCACCACTTAGCAGAGCCAAGCATATTCTTTATTTCAAACGAAACATATGAAAGCCCAATAAGTGCTGTCGCACCTTGCACCCTATATTTTCTGTATGGATCACGAATAGCACCAAGTATCTTATTGTTTGCACCAAACACAAAATTCATAAATGTGAATGGAATCGTCATTGCCTGTGATTCAATGCGAACAAGCTTGGTGGTTGCTGTAGACGCACGTTTGTCTATTGCAAATAAATTAGGATGCAGTTTACGAGCGGCTTTGAAAAATGGATTATCACGAATAAATGTAACGCCATCCATAATTAATGGCTTATCAAAAGCTTGCCCCATAACAACAGTGTTATCAGTGTGAGCGGCTGTTGCCGCTTGATATCTTCTTAGCAGTTCTCTTTCTTGTGCTGTAGCGCGAGGCCAATTATCTGTGTTAGCAAAGAAAAAATTACTGCTATCATGTTTCTCAAATGGCATTTCTGTTATGTATTGCGCTAATTCATCATCAATACCATAACGATTAAGAAACTCATTATCTCTTACAGAAATAGAATTATTTACTCTTTTCTGTACAAGTTTATAAAACTTATCGTTAACAAGAATTTGATTAAGGGTTTTGAAAGCTTGAGTAATAGGACCTAGGCCATTAAGAGTATAAAAAAATCTGTTGCCAATGCTTTGCACTTTTTCAAGTTTGTTCATCTGCATACTTTTAATGCTATCGCCAAGTATTCTTTGCTGTGTAGTGGCTTTAGTAAGCTCAACACCAACATTACCATACTGCGAATCTTTTAATACCTTGCCAGCTAAATTGTCTTGCAGACCAGCGCGACCAGCCGCAATAACATCTTTGTACCCATGAGCAAGAACTAACGAACCTGCATCCGTTACAGCAGAAATACCAGCAAATGGAAGATATGCCCAACCAGTATAAGATTTTAATGCCTTTGTGGTTTGATTAGAAAAGCTGTCAGGATTGCGAAGCAGTGAACCCATTACGCGATCATATTCACCATTAAATTGTGATCTAATTGTGGCAATATCTTTTTCTTTTAGCTTTGCTTTTCTTGCGGTTTTTTCAATATTATCAAGAACTTGATCAATGCTTTGCCCATCAAATGCGCGATGAAACTCAATGCGTTTGCCCATGCGTTGTGCATATGTGTAAAAAACATTCATATTTTTTACCATAAAATCACTAATCAAATGTTCATCAACATTAGTTTTTCTGTGCTTCAAATGTTTAAAACTGCCAGCATTTCCAGTTGCCGTTTCTAATTCTAAATCATCCGCATTTTCTTCCATAATTCTTGACAAAGTTTTGTTTGCTGATGTTTTTGGATCAAGCAAACCTTCTCTAGTATAATGGTCTGTAAAAATGTCTTCTAACTCTTGTCTTGAAACATTATCTTTTAACTTTATTTTGTCATAATATATTGGGAAAACATAATTTTTGCGAGTAGGCGACTGCAACACATCCTCTAAGCCTACACGTTTTGCTCTAAGATTTTCAATTTCATCATCTAATGTCTTGCGAAGTGTTTCCTGCTTTTTAGTAAAGCTTCCTTGCTTGCGAATATCTGCCTCAAGCTTTGCCAACTTATCAGACCTTGCCGCAATGCCTTCATCTATTTTTGCAATACGAGCAGATACTTCAGCATCATCCATAAGCAAACCAACATATCTTGCGTCTTGATCAAATGATTCAAAGAACTCTTTTAGTTGACTGTGCGCTTGTTTCTGTTGATTTGTTAATCCATCTCTAGCCGCACGTTTAATAGCTGGATCAGGTGAAGATAATTTAATATATCTATCAATGGTATCTTCCACCCACTCATCAAACTCTTTATTAAAAGGATTAAAGTCTGCGGTATATGCGCCAAATACTTTAGATGCCCTTTTGTTGCCAAGCATTTGCTGTGCATGTAAGTCTCGCAATCCATCTTCTAAGCGTCTAGCAGAGCCTTCATAAACAAATGAACGCTGTATTACTGATTGAGGCATAGTGTTTCGTTTTGAGCCAGACAATGGAACAGAAGAATTAGAGGATAGCTTTACAAATGCTTCTTTAATTTCATCTGGCACATCATCCCTTCCTAATATTCTTTGTCCAAATGATCCAAAAGGATTGCCAACAACAGCGTCATAGTCGCCCTCACCAGCTTCAGCTAATAGTTGCGGCTTATCAAACTTGTCATCAAAAGCATGATTAAACTTTTTGCCAGTAAATAGATTCTTTAATTTATTACCAGATGACTTAATAAATGGTTCTGCCCCCTTGACTACACCACCTAATGCTCCAGATAAGATTGTATCTGTAGCAATATTAAGCTGTGATTCATAAGGCAAATCACCAACAGCAAATGGCGCACGTCTGGCCTCAGATGCAATACCATAAGCCAAACCAACTTTGCCAGCATTGTATGTTGCCCTACCAATGGTAGCAGAGTTTTTTACAATATTGAGACCAGGGACAAAGTTTGCGGCAAACAATGGATCAACAACAGAGCCAGCAATTGTTGATGTCAATGGTGCTTCGGCTAGAATTGCTCTTCTATCTATAGCCTTTTGTACACGTCCTTCTAAATACCTTAGGTGATCAAGGTTCTTTGCTCTTAGCAAATCGTCATAGTATGGTAAGTATTCTTCACGAATGTTATCTGCGGCAATGAAGTTTCTATCTATAGGAACATCATCATACAGTTGCTTCTCTTCAATGTTTTCAACAAAAGGCATATTATTATATGCCATTGTTGCAACAAATCCCTCACCCCAACTTGTGGTTGATAAGTCTTGAATCTCTGGTGTTACAGATATAAAGAAATTATTAGAATCCGCATCTCTCATTAATCCATACCCATCATCAATCTACTAAACCCACTTTCTACAGGTTGAGTAAGAACATCAAAAGCCTCTTCTTGCCGCCTTGCTTCATCTCTAAGCAAAGCCGCATCAATAGTTGAATCTTCAAATCTTCGCTGTCTACTCGTCAATACTGACTGTGGGCCAACCTGTAATAGCTGTCCATGGTTAGACCTAATAGCAACACCATTATCATCTACCAAATAATATACAGGATAAACAGTTCCGTATCTTGGATCGGCAACAAGAAATGCATTATCTCCAAACGTGTATTGTTTGTTAGCGTTGCTTGCTAAATCTAATTTTGCATCAACAGCAAACTCAAACGCATTGTAGTCATCTGAATCAGAATAAATAGTCTTTGGATCGTAAATAGTTTTTTGATTACCATAAACAACATCAGATGTTACAAACAAATTATCATATGAGTTTCTTAATATTTCTTTTGCCCTTTTCTTGCCATGAATAAGAACCAATTCTTCTGCAAATGAAGAATAAAATTCTCTTTGTTCAAAGTTTTCTGGATCAACATTATCTGTAATAAAATCTTGTATAGTTACTTTGTTGTAAGATGATGATCCAAGTTGAGCATCTAATTCCGCTTTTCTTGCATCTGCTGGCATTCTTTGAATGCGTTGAATATCTTGGAAAAACTGTTGCGTATCACCAATGCCAGCAGTTCTATATGCCTTTAGCGATTCCATCAAAGTAACAGCTTTATTGTCCAAACCACGAGGAACAAATTGAACCTGACCTTCCACAAACCTAGTAGTAGATTGTGAATACAAATCCAACACAACATCTAGTTTGCCTTGGTTTACTGCCGCCGCTAAAAGATTAGGGTCTTCAAAAACATCTTGCACAGCATCAGGAAGTTCAGAATTTGTTCTAAACATAACATGATATAATGATTGGGCTTCCCCTTGCAGAACAGCATCTATATTATTTAAGAAATCATAACCGCTTGAAATGCCAGCTTTTTTAAATAAAAAGTCGCCATCACTCTTTGAGATGCTGTTGCCACGAGATAAATCATCAGAAATTGCTTGCGACAACCTATCGTCTTTTTGCCCATTATATATTTCTTGTACATTGCCTTCTATAATAGAGATATCGCCAGCAAGAATGTCCCTTGTTTCTTGACTATCAATAGCCCCAAGCCATTCTTCATCAAATCCAATTTTATTCAATATTGCTTTGTTTTGATCAGAGATACCACTAAAAGAATTTTGTCTTAATGCCATTTCCATTGCATTTAAAACATCAATTTCATAACTGGTCTTGGACGTAGGATCAATTTTATTGCCAACAACCCCTTGTACATTACTAGCCATTTCACGAACTTGACCGTTCAATGCTTTACGAGTTAATTGCTTTTTTAAGTTAGGAATAGTTGTTGCACTGATTCTGTCAGAATGCTCAATAGCAAGCTCATCAATCATGCGTTCAGTTGCGCCCCATTCAGCCGCACCAACTCCATACTTACCAGCAGAAAAATGCTGTTCGATGTCATCCATCTGATCAATAATAGCTTGATATTCATTCAGATATGCTTGCTTGTCTTCTGCCTCTAAGCGTTCAATAGTAATGCCAGCTAAGTTTTCGGCAAGCAATGAGCCACCAAGGTCTTGAACAAAGTTAGAATACTTGCCAGCTTCTTTTGCACTTTCATCTATATATGCCGCATATGCCGCTTGGAAAGCTTCTGGATTGCCCTCATGTTCTTTGCGCAAAACAGCCGCTCTGTTTTTTGCGTCTTGCAAAAATTCTGTTTGATATCTTTTGTCAATAATTGGTTCTGCAACAGACAACGCAACAGGGGACAAATTCTTAGGCGCACTCTTTATAACTAAATTCTGATCCGCATCTCTAACACGAAAATCTAAGCCAGCTTCTCTGCCAACATTTTCTTGCTCTATCACAGCCGCCTTGTAAAACATATCAGAAAAATCACTAAACGTAGATACAACACTTTGTGCCGCCCTAACGCCAGCAGAAGAGGGGGTAACCACCCCAATAGGCTGATTAAAGTTTCCTCTTGATATATACTTTTTAATCTCAGCCATTGAAATTATCCTATATCAGAATCAGAAGAAGGTGGAGTTATTTGAGAATATCTATAGATACCAGTACCTATTGTACCAAATGCACTCACTATGCCCTGTTGAGCCGCCATAGAGCCACTAAACCTAGCATCAGCCGCCGCAAACCTCATGCGTTGTTGCGCTGAAAGACTTTGCAATCTAGCGCGTCTCATATCTTCATCACTTTCTTTTACGCTAGCTTTTTGTATAGCTTGGAATGATCTATCAGAAGCCGCACGATTGTTGAATGCTCTTGCAACATTTGCGGCAGATTGAAAAGCATTTAAGCTTTGCACACGTTTATTATGTTCCTGCAATGCCTTCAGCTTTTCCATCTTTGCATTTTGTTCATATTGTTGAGCAATAGCCGCCTGTCTTCTTTTCTCAGCTTGCCCAGCTTGAATAGAACCCATTGCACTTACAGCAGACCCAAACAACTGTAAACCTGCCGCCGATGAACCACCTGCCGCACCTGCGGCTATTACTCCTTGAAGACACATTAGAATGCTACCTCTGCTACTATACCATTAATTTGCAAATCCAACGGTGCGATCTGTGAAATCGTAACTCTTGGGTCTTTGCTATATCCTAAAACTCTAAACTCTTTTTTACCAGAAACTGCAACCCTTGGCAAAGATGGATCAAATGTTACATCTCTTACAATAAGGTTAGTGCCATTAACAGAAACACTAAGCGTAGATTCAAGGTCTAAAGTTATAAGAGTTATCTTTCTTGGTCTGCCAGTTAAAGGACCGCCAGCTACTGCCGCATCAAGTGGAAGCGTCTTTAACTCTGGAATATATTTGTATCCTATCTGCGCTGATGTAGATGCTTTTACTGCGCTTACATCAACCTCTCCACCAGAAACAGTAAATTCACCAAGATATTCTGTGCCATCAACAACATCAACAACAGCCCCATTTGCAAAATGACTGCTAACATCGAATACACCACTGCTTCCACTAAACTCATCTGAAAAATCTAACACCAAGTTTTGATCAAATTGTTCAAGAAATAACTTATTTGTTCCTGTTCCATCATCTCTTACTGTAACACAGAACAAATCTTCATCAACTGAACATATGCTATGGAAGTTACCTTCTGTTTCCCAATTCATCCAACCAGCTTTATTCTCATTTCTTACCTGATAATACACACCAAGCTTGCCATTGCTCATAAGGAAAAAGGCATAAGCCCCTGGGCGATTTAACGAACCCTTAACAGTAGCTAACTGTAATGGGGCATCCACTAAATGACTTGAAAGCAATGATATCATATTGCCAATATATGCACCTTCAGCATCTGAATATACATAATCTCTTACGGCAGTGCCTGTTGCTTGAACAAACAAAGTAGAACCATCAAGTGATTGTGGTCTTACATAACCTGTACCATAAGGTGTCTGGGCAGATATTTTTGCATTACTTGGTGTAATTGCATTATCAGCAAATGATGGAATATAAAATTCTTGCTCAGATGCAAACACTTGTAGATCACGATTAGACACTAGATGGCGTATAGTGTTGTTAACACCAATGTTTGAATCA
>Ga0208767_1004230_pt1 | contig 10162 bp, 11 predicted proteins | sample VirMetDEL_Mar_21_FD_184514 | JGI IMG/M metagenome (GOLD analysis project Ga0208767, IMG submission 184514) | Aqueous microbial communities from the Delaware River and Bay under freshwater to marine salinity gradient to study organic matter... | ecosystem: Environmental > Aquatic > Marine >... | reverse complement strand
TTCTGCCAGTCGCTCTTTGTCTTCGTGCCGCAAGCGTTGATTCTTAAAGTAAGTTCTGTAAGCATATTGCGGATTCTTCAACTTCATTGTGCCAGCAGGAGCCAGGTCAACTTGTTTAATTTCCTGTGATAGTGTATACTCAAGATTACTGACCGTTTCAATCACATCTAAACTGTTGGTATATAGATATCCGTGATTGCGTGTTACTGTTAGTTTACGACCTTCTGGCATATCGTCAATTAGGTATAGCAGTTCATGTAAGTGTTCGCTAACACCATCGGGTGCAAATGGGTCTTGCCAACTTCCTCCCCAATTGACTTTGCGATTCTGATTCCAGGATAGTAGCTCATCAATTTTAATGTGCGAACGATAGCGTAGTGTATACACATCGGGCATGTAAAACTTTATACAGTATTTGTATTCGCCAAAATACAAGTTACTGCGAATTTCTGTTTTAATTTTCAGATTCGTTGACAATTACAATACCATCCTGATTCACTTCACCGCCAGACACTGTTGCCTTGGGTGCAACATTGAGTCGAATTTTTTTCTTGTTACCTTTAACCCACAGGTCAGCAGTGACATGACAATTACTTAGTTTTTCAAACAGTATTTTCTTGCTCAACGGAACTTTGATCAGTTCGTCAATTTTACGTCCCAATGGTCTTGCACCCATCTTGGGATCGTATCCAACTTCTACTAGATGATCAACCAGTGCTTCTGTGACAATAAGGTTGATGTTCTTGCTTTTGAGATTGTTGCGCAACTCGCTAGTAAACTTGGCCACAATCTTTTTAATTGCCAGCGGTTCTAGACCTTTAAATTTAACAATAAGATCCAGTCTGTTACGCAGTTCAGGCTTGAAGTAATCCTTGACTGCTTTGTCTTCACTGCCAACTTTGGTTAAATCTTGTCCAAACCCAATGTTGTTGTTTTCATTATCACGGGCACCCAAGTTTGATGTCATAATGATAATACAGTTTTTAACATCAACAGTTTTGCTGTTACTTCCTGTAAGTGTACCTTCATCCATCATTTGCAGAAAGATGTTTGCTACATCAGGGTGTGCTTTTTCAATTTCATCAAACAATAACACACTGTACGGATGTTTGCTTACGTCACTGATAAGTTTGCCGCCACCTAAGTTGCTGTCATCATAGCCAACAAATCCTGGAGGTGCACCAAGTAGACTGCTCACTGTATGACGATCTTGATACTCACTCATGTCGTAGCGTAGCAATTCCATATCAAGATTTTCACTAAGCAATTTGGCAAATTCTGTTTTACCTGTGCCAGTAGGACCTAAAAACAAAAACGCTCCCATTGGACGGTTGGGCGTACTAATGCCAGCATAGTTAACATACAGTCGCTCAAGCACTTCGTCAACTACATGGTCTTGCCCAAACAGACGTTCTTTGATGTTGCTGTCAAGTTCAAGAACTCTGTCGCTGACATCGCTTTTGACTTTGGTTTCTGGAATGTTTGCAATTCTAGCAACTTGTGCATCAATTAGATCTTCGGTGACCACAAGTCCTTCTTGGTCTTTGACACGTTCAACAGCACATGCAGCATCAATCAAGTCAATGCTTTTGTCTGGGTTTTTCTTGTCACTCATGTAGCGTACTGCAAGATCAACTGCTTTAACAATAGCAGGATCGTCAATTTTGACATTGTGGAACTTTTCCAGTCTTGGCTTGAGTCCTTTTAAAATTTTAACTGTGGTGGCTTGATCTGGTTCATCAATGCTAACTCTATAGAAGCGTCTCATCAGCGCACGGTCTTGTTCAAAACTGTCGTAAAACTCTTCCCAAGTTGTACTGGCTACCACTTTGATATTGCCTTTGGTAATAGCCGGTTTAATCATGTTGGCAAAGTCAAGACTGCCGCCGCCTCCTGCGCCAGCACCTTTCATGGTGTGTGCTTCATCAATGAACAGGATACAGTTTTTCTTTGTTTCTAGTGCAGCAATAACATCTTTGAGTTTTTCTTCAAACTCTCCGCGATATTTTGATCCAGCAAGCAAGCTGCCAATTTCCAATCCCCAAACTTCAAAGTTTTGCAAAAACTTAGGCACATTGTTGTCTTTGATCAGTGTAGCAAGACCTTCAGCAATGGCAGTTTTGCCAACACCTGGATCACCTACCATTAGCACGTTGCTTTTAAAACGCTTAGCCAATACAGTGACAATTTCTTCTAGCTCTGTTTCACGACCAATAACAGGTTCAAGTTTATCTTCCTGTGCCAATTTGGTTATGTTAATACAATGCTCTTCTAGTACTTCGTCGGCCTGCTCAACTTGCATATTTGATGACTTGCTACTGCGAGCATAGTTCTCTTGCCAAAAATTCACAAACTCTTGTTTGGTAACGCCATGCTTGAGCATAAAGTATTGTGCATGACTGTTGTTTTCTGCCATAATAGCTAACCAGATATCAACAGTTTCCATGCTGCGGCGACCGCCGAACATTACCTGTGTTAACGACCTATTAAAAACTCTTTCTAGTGCATTTGTTTTCTTTGGTTCACCGCGACCTCGATGATCAAGCAAACCCATTTGGGCATCAATGTATAAGTTTAGATCTTCTTCAATTGCTTCCGGACTTACGCCAAACTTTTCAAGACACTTCCAGAACGGAGTGTGTCTAACCAGGGCCAGCGTCAGATGTTCCAGTGTTACATACGCATGCTTTTTTTCTTTTGCTATGCGTTGTGCTTGAGCTAGGATATGTTCAATTTCAGGATTCTGTTGCATGTATGTCCTTTGTTCTTTACACTATTTATTGATCTGATGTTTCTGTATTACAGTTAGTATTTCGTCTGGTATGTCGCTGGGCATGATTGCTTTTAGTCGTACAAATAAATCACCTGTGTTGTGTCCTTCGCGCTCAACTCCCTTGCCGCGCAATCTCATGGTTGACCCAGGATTTGTACGCGGTGGAATAGTTAAATCATAAGTTCGTCCTAGTATGTCAACAATGGGCAGCGTTGTGCCCAGTATCAACTGCCAGAAATCGATAGGACGTTCGCAGTGCATGTCAAGGCCGTCACGCTGCCAATGTGGATGCCCTCTGACTCTAAAATTTGCAACCAAATCCATGCCGCCTGGTGCAAGACCAGGATAGCGTATGTTTTCGTTGTCAACTACACCTTTTGGTATGTCAATTTCAATACTGGATTGACCTGATGGAGTTTGCACTGCAAATGCACGTTTGCCACCGCGCACTGAATCAGCAAGATCAATCACCATGCTTACTCTGGCATCTGGAGGACCACGACGAGCATTGGGATGCATGCGTTGTCCAAATATTTCAAAGATGCTGTCAAGATCAAACGGCTGTCCACTTTGTTGAAAACCACCAAAGCCATGTGGTCTTTGTTGTTGCGGATCTGCTGTGCCAAAGTGATCATATGCAGCACGTTTTTGCGGATCCTTTAGTGTGTCGTAGGCATTGTTGATTTCAGCAAAACGATTTTGATCGCCGCCTTTGTCAGGATGATTTTCCATGGCAAGTTTGCGATAGGCCTGTTTGAGTGCGGCCGCATCTGCACCTTTGTCAACCCCTAGGATTTTGTATAAATCTGCCATATGTTAATATTACTTGAATAGGTTAAATCTGTCAAGGGTGTTTGGTGAGTTTTGTTTGTCTTTTAGTTGCTCTTCGGCAGCATCAAGTGCTTTGTTGCTTTTGCTATAATAGTCTTCATAGCTGGCAATAATTGCTTTTTGCTGTTGTACTAGCGCACGAATGTCCGAAAAATTTAATCCTAAGTTTTCATATCCGTCATCAGTTAGTGCAAAAAATGCAACAGGTTTACCACTAGCTTTTGCTGCTGCAACAACTTCTGCATAGTTTTCCTCAGTGATGATTGTCCATTCAACTGGTCGCATACGCACAACATCAACAGGAGGCAGTGCTAGTTGCGGACGCTCTACTTGTACGCTACTAACTTCTATTTGTTTTACAGGTGTGCTGCAAGCACTAAGGCTGAGTAGACTGAGTGTTACCAGGCCACAACCAAGGACATTCTTTGTTGAACGACTTAGCATCTTTTGCCTCCTTTTCTTTTACAGTGAGTTCTGCTCCACTGAGTATTTCAAAACAACGTCCTGCATTTAGAGTGCCGCCATTGATGGCACGTTCGATACTGCTTGTTTTGTTTATTGCCAGTATGCCCAGATCAATTTTTTCTAGCTTTTGTGCCAGTTGACTGTTTTGTGATCTGATATCAGCAAAATCCTTGTTGACCTTGGCTAATTGTGTGTTAACTTTTTTCATGTCTGCTTGTATGCTGGCAATAGCTGCTTCGCTCTGCTGTATAGCTGCTTCAACTTTTGCATTGTTTTCGGTTAATGTTGCAATACGCTGTTGGCTATCGGTATAATACCAATATGCACCATAGCCCACGCTTGCAAGCACAGCCATAATGATCAACATTGCATACACTTTAATCATTAGATCATATCCATGGCCAGTTCGGTTGTTTCACTCACACGACGTGTCCAACCTTTGCCAAATGTAGAAAAATGCTCAAGTCCTTCATAGTAGTCCTGCCGGCGACTTTGATATTCTGTAATAGTAGCTTCCACACCCATATCTTCAATATACAGTCCAAGTGCTTTGAGTGTGTTAGGTCCAATGCCTCCATCAGGAGTACTGCCAATCATTGATTGAAGATACTTAGCAGCGCGACCTGTGCCAGCATTGACACCAAAATCAAACACACACAAGTCTAATCCACTGGGCAGTTCATCGCCCTTGACACGATCCCAATACTCTTTTTTGTAAATTGGCGCAACATCATCAACAGTTAAATCTTTCATGTCTTTGGTACCGCCAAAATCTTCATAAACCCTTTTTGTAACACCCAAGTTGGTTTCTCCGCCTGGATCTTTTGGGTGATTTACATAGCCGCCTTCATGATGTAGTATAGTTTCTAAACACTTGTCATAGTTTGATTGCATATTACTGTATCCTTATTAACTACTACTATTTAGTGCAGTAACGGCACTGTACGCTGTATATATTTGGCAGCCGCTGCATGTGCTGCTTCTAACGGATGACCATTTGGGCCACATTGAAACCCACTGTGACGACTCCAATCAAGGAAAGAACTATTGTCAAAATGTGTTATTTCTCTTGACACAGCGAGGCTGCTTGTTGCCTTGCGCAATCCCTTTATCCACGAACACTGAGAGTCTCTGTCACTGGCAAAATTAAGGTTGTATAATGGATCTAAGCAGGTCATTATAAAATCAATGTTGTGTTGCCTTAGCAGAGCAACAGTGCTGTGTATTTGTTGTAGATTTCTATGCACATTCCATAATTCACTGTCTAAATTACGATAAAAATAATGATCTAACTTGTTTTCATGCCTTGGATGAGTTGTTAACCATTCATTATTGTCAATATTAACATAATCAAATCGTTCAAACCAACTCCAGTTTACAATAAACAACGAATTCATGCTCTGGTATTCCTGTATGCATATTGCCGTTTGGTAACTTATCCACTGATTGCCTTTTCCGCCAATCGCCGCACAGGCATATTCACAGTTTAGATCACTTGCAACTAATGCAGGCCAAGTCATTTCACTGTAATTTTTGTTTAGTAATGATTGATCAATAGGGCAATCAGCCAGTTCGTCACCACGAGTGAAGCTATCACCAATAGCAATTACTCTTTTATAAGACATTTACATCCCTGCGTTGTTTAAAAGGTTTCTAATATCTTTTTTCTTGCGCTTGTTGTATATAGTTTTTGTAGGAAGGCCTGCTGCAATTCTCATCTCATTGAGTTCAAACTGCTCACGCTCTCTGTAGTTTTGTGGACTTTGTGGAACTAGGCTGTTGTATGTTTCAACAGTGAATGGATACTCTTCGCCCTTGTATCCCATTACCCATTTGTCACCTTCGTATTCTGTGAGTGTGTCAAAATCGTCAACGAGTTGGCGTAGGTTTTCACCTGTGTAGCTTCGGCGTTTCATTTCAACATAGACCAGATAACGATTGGGTTTAACTTCACCTGGGCTCATGTCAGCATCCATGATAAAGTCGTAGCCTTTTTCAAACCAGTTAACCAAATCCATGGCTGCTTGATGATCTCTTACATAAAAACTGGCAACAACAATTTCGTCATCGTCGCCCATCTTAGATGAAAAATCATCAATGTAAACGGTGTTTTTTAACATGCCTGCTAGGTCTTTGTAGCCCAGACCTTCTGTTAGATTAAATTTGGACATTGGTTTGTGCATCCATATCTTGTTGTGTGTCTTGATCCATCACTGCTTGCTGATCCAAATCTTCACTGTAAGCATCATCAAGATCTTGTAGATCCACAGTTTCGTCTTCCAGTTCAATTGACCCAGTGCGGATATCTGACATTAGACTTTTTGGCATAACAATTTCTACCAACCACACAGGCTTTTCAATCAATCGCGCTACTTTTGTGCCAGGCTTGAAATCGCTGGCGTTTTTCAGTTTCACTGGAACTTTCATCTTGGTTTTCTTCCAGAATACTTCACAATCAAATGGTAGCAAACGCATTGCCCCTCTTGGATCAGGCATAAGTTGTGCTGGCCACAAAAATGTGCATGAAGTCTTGTAAGGTCCTTGTGCAGGGCCAGCTACTAGCTCGCCTAGTTCCCAATTCCGAAATGCAAAAATGTCAAGCTCGTTCAGTACTCGCTCAAAGTCTAACAGCACGTTCATACTACCGTCACTCATGTAGATGCCTTTGATGTTATCAGCAACCATCCAGTAGTCTTGGTCATTTTTGAAAATATCTGAGTCTAGTGTTTTCATAACTGTATTTAGCTTTTGACGTTCCATTAGTTGTTTTCTAATTTTGGGCAGTTAAATTGGCATACTTTGTAGTTTTCAAGACTGTTGTAAAAATCAATGGTGGTATTGTCTTCCAGTACACTTGATATTGTGTTATCCTTGATACTGTATTTTTGTTTGTTTTTTCCAAATGGTGTTTGGTAGTAAAATCTAAAATCTGCGCTATAGCAACATGGGGTATAGTGCCCGTCAGCAGTAATAAAATGATCTCGTCCTCGACTGCATTCTGGATCAATACCTGAGATTGTTGTTGTTTTTTTCCATTGTTGCTGATTGTGGTATCTTTGACCAATTTCGTTATTATTTGGCTTTAGATGGTCTGTGTACTTGTCCCAACGATCGCTTTTCTTAACAATAAACTGCTTAATCCCAAGTCTTTTACACAATTCCCTTGCTTCTTCGATGTTGTTTTCGTTATAGTTAAACGGTATATAACTCCATTGAGAGTTGCATATGCTTTCTCCTACAACTTTCATGCCTATTTCTATACTTTCCCAGTCTGCGTTAACTCTGTATGTTGTAAAATTTTTAGGAAGTCCATCAACACTAAATTGAACAGTATCCTGTGAATCAAGCAACGAAACAGTTTTGTCCCACCAATCGTGATTTTTATAACTGCCATTTGTTATTATCTTGGTCCGAGCACCTCGACTTTTAAGTTGTGATAAAATATTATGAAAATCTGGATGATATATTGGATCTCCATAATGGCCGCATAACAGAATTTCTAGATTGGTTAAATCAATGTCTAAAAAATTCATAAGATCACTGATATTTAAACTGTGATTAACCCAATTTTTAGAAAACATATCAATGAACTGTGTCCGCGCACAGCCAGCACATTTTAATGTGCATATGTTTGTGAGTTCTATGTGGAAGCCTTTGACCATGACAATACTTATTGTGTGTATTGAGCATGTTCTTTATTTAGTGGTACAATCCAAAAGAATTACATGGGTTTATGGTACAGGAATATTGGCCTAAATATTATTGAGGGTAGCGAATAGAAGAGACAGAGGAGATACAATGTCCCGAGCAAAGCGTAAAGCAAAATACCATCCACAACAAAACGACAACACCATTAACTTTAACCAAGCACTTAAACAACGCCATATAGAACTTCGTCCGAAGTCAATCAACCAAGAAACTCTTATACTGAACCTACTAGACCACACGCAATCTATTGTGATTGCCACAGGTCCTGCTGGAACAGGCAAGACGTATTTGGCTATGCTGGCGGCTATTAAAGCGTTTCGTGCAGGTGAATGTGAGCGCATTGTGTTAACACGCCCAGCAGTGGGTGTGGATGATGAGAAACACGGCTTTCTTCCAGGCGATTTGAATAGCAAAATGGAACCTTGGACACGCCCACTGTTTGATGTACTAAGAGAATATTACTCTCCCAAAGACATTGAACGTATGTTGGAAAATCAAACCATTGAGATTTCACCATTGGCGTTTATGAGAGGCAGAACGTTCAAAGAATCTTGGATCATTGCAGACGAAATGCAAAATGCAACACCAAGTCAAATGAAAATGCTTATGACACGCATTGGCGAGAATAGCAAGATCATAATTACAGGTGATGTTGAGCAAACGGATCGCAGACTAAAAGACAATGGTCTAATTGATCTATGTGCAAGACTGGAAGCAAAACAAAGTTCGGGACTGGCAGTATGTTATATGAGCAACGCAGACATACAACGGCATCCTATCATTGACACTGTACTGGATTTGTACGCAACGTAAAATCAACAACGAGGGCGATTTTTTTCATTGACAATTTAATTTGTATATATAATGTTATGAAAAACAATCGCCCTTTTATAAATGACATTTGGAGTCCTGAGCAGGTACAAGCCGGCTGGGATAGATTTGAAAGTTGCAAAACTTTTGCAGACTGGGAATACTTACAAGAAAACGAGAAAAAACTTTATTCGTCTAGTATAAGTTACCATCCAGTTGATTACAGCAAAGTTGATTCGCCTATTACCAAAAAAGATTATAGGTTTCAAAAAATTGCTGAATGTAACAGTATCAACTTCGAAGAGTTACTGGAAAAAGTAACAAGAGAACAATCAAACGCAGAGTTCAAAGAAGATAGAGTTTCGGGCGAGCGAAAGTCATTTGATTCGGACCTTGAATTTTTAAAAAGTGTTGGTTTTGCTACCACTGAAGAAGTAAAAGTTGTAAAAGTCACAGAAGAACTATTTCCTGAACTAACAAACATTGTAGATCAATTTGATCTAGACTATTGCAACACTCAGCTTAGATATAACTTAATTGGAAGTATGCTACATCTGCACACAGATAGTTGCTTTGGTGCTTGGAGAAATCTCGAGCAGTTGCGTGATTTGCCTTTTAATCATGTAACCAAGTCTCCCGAAGGATACTACATGTTTAGAATTTTGATTCCACTTGAAGATTGGCAACCGGGACATGTGGTTGGCTTTGAAGAAGATATGTGGACATGGAAAGCGGGAGATGCATTGGTGTTTGATTGGGCAAATTTAAAACATTATACATGCAATTTAAGTTTTAAATCTCGGTATCAGTTTAGAATCACTGGAGTAACAACCAATCCAAATCATTGGTTGTTTGATCATATCAACAATGATAAAGTTAAAAGTCTTTAAATCAAAAATATAGGCAGTTTTTACACTGCCTATTTTCTAATGCCTTATAAACTAGTTTTTATAGACTGTCGCGAGCAGTAACCTGCTTTGCATAGTCATCATCACTGAGTGGCACTAGTCCTGCTGGGAACAAGTAACCATCCAAGCTCATTGCCTTTTCACTGACAAATTCATTGATAAACTCTTTAATGCCTGGGATAACACCTACATGCTCTTTCTTTACATAGAAGAACAGTGGACGAGCACCTGGGTATGTATAACTTGCAATATTTTCAAATGTAAGTTTAACACCATTTAGGTCTGCTGCTTGCACTTTGTCTCTGTTTGTGTCAAAGAAACTGTAGCCAAATACGCCAAACATTTCTGAATCGCCGACTAGTTTTTCAACAATCAAGTTGTCGTTTTCGCCCATTTCAACGGCAGCGCCATCTTCACGGATACTCTTGTAACCATTGCCTTTGATACCTAGTTTCTTATAACCATTCTTCATAAACAATGAACCCATTGCATCCCGTGTGCCTGAGGTTGGTGGAGGAATCATAACACTGATTGGACGATTTGGAAGTCCAATAGTTGCTGTGTTTGTTTTCTTTGCTACAAATGTATCTACATCTGCCCAAGTTTTTACTTCACTTGCAAACTCTGAACTAAGGGCAACAGCAATATGCTCAATGCCAAGGTTCAT
>Ga0208767_1004229_pt1 | contig 10165 bp, 5 predicted proteins | sample VirMetDEL_Mar_21_FD_184514 | JGI IMG/M metagenome (GOLD analysis project Ga0208767, IMG submission 184514) | Aqueous microbial communities from the Delaware River and Bay under freshwater to marine salinity gradient to study organic matter... | ecosystem: Environmental > Aquatic > Marine >... | reverse complement strand
AGGTATGGGCGTTCCTTGGTTGCTTGGTACTCACCGTATGCACTTGATTAAACGCACGTTTATAAAGCATTCTAAAGAGTGGCTTAATAGAGTTTTTAATGATAAGTATGAAGTATTAACTAATTACATTATGGAAGAAAACACACTATCTATACGTTGGTTGAAATGGCTAGGAGCGTCGTTTAATGACTGTGATGTGGAAGGTTATAAACAATTTACCTTTTATAAGAAATAATCGTTATGTGTGATCCTGTATCAATAGCAGTAGGTTCAGCTTTAGGTGCTACAGGTAGTGCCACCGCTGTAGGTATGGTCGGGGCTACTACTATGCTTGGCGTTGCGTCAAGTGCTACATCGTTTATCGGTCAGCGTCGCATGGCTCGCCAACAAGCTCGTTATCAAGCGAGGGCGGCAGAAGCCGAGCGTCAACGGGCAATGCAGGAACAATCGGCGATGCGTATGCGTCAAGCACAGGAGCAAGAAGCGGCGAACCGTGAACTAGCTGATGTGTCAATTAAAAGCCGACAAGCGTTGGCTAAAGCCCGTACAAGCGCGGGTGAAGCTGGAGTTAGTGGTGCGTCTGTCGAAATGTTATTGGACGACTATACTCGTCAAGAAGCTGCTTATCGTGTAGGCATTGGTCGTCAACGGGAACTACAGGATGTACAGACAGGACTCGCTTTGACCGACGCTGGGTATCGCACTCAAATGCGTCAGATCGAGATTAATAAACCAATAGATAAACCTAGCTTTTTGACCGGAGCTTTAAGCATCGCTCAAGGCGGTCTTAGTGGTTATCGTACAGGATTAGAATTAACTAGAAAAACCTAATGGCAACTATAGACGACCTAGTAAAAGCTACTCGTAGTAAACGAGTTCAAGTTGCGGATTTAGCCGACGCTCCAAAGCTTCAGCCTACAATCAGGAGCGGAGGTCAGTACACCGTTGCCGTACAACAAGCGGGTCGTAATAAGCTCATGGACTTAGCTGATGCGTTGTCCAAGGTTAATCCTATTTTAAAAGAATACAAGGGTATAGCTGATTTAGAACTTGAGTCTTACGAGAAACAGTTAGCAACTTTAGATCCTGAAGATTTAAAGAAACAATTAAAACAGACCGAAGGCGAATTTGATAAGATGTCCCGAAAGGGTGGTTTTGTCGAGTGGATGCTGTCGCCTGTAAACGAAGTTAGAAAGCGTAGAGCATTAGGTAAAGCCGCTCACGATCAATTTGTACAAGGTTTAATATCGTCACAAGGGCGTTTAAACGTGCCTCAAGAGGGTGATAACGATCTTACGACTGCTCAGATAATAGAACAAGAGTACGATAAGTTTGTGGCTGAGAATCCCGCACTACAAAGTCAGTATGCTGCGGAAGGATTCAGGGAGGCTGTAAACCCTACGATACTTAATTTGACCAATCGTTATGACCAGCAGAAAGCACAGCAAAGCAAGGCGGACACTTTACTTGGTAATACTTCCTCGATTTATAGGCGCGCTAAAAACGCAACTTTAGGCTCGGCTCAATACGACTTAGATATGGCTGAGGCTTTAGGAGATTGGGACGATTTAAACGCGTTTCCACCAGCGAAACAAATCGAAGTTATTCAGAATGTTTCCGAACAGCTTGCTAGACTAGATGGTGGTGAGCGTAAAGCCTATGCTTTCTTAACTTGGGCAGGGCAAAATTTAAAAGTCGGTAACGCTTTATTTCATAAAAACGAAGATCAAGTAGATAGAATTGAAAGCTTGATTGAAGCTACCGCCGAGGCGTCCGATAGATTACGTGAGACTGATCGTAAAGATCGTATAGATGCGAAGGTCGCTGAGTTTGGTAAGTTAGCTAATCGCCTACAATTAACAGGTAAACCCGTTACATACCAAGATAGGAACGGTAATGAGATTCAAGCATCATCAAGGGAAGATTTATTGAAAGGTTTTCAACTTGATGCTGATGCGGATGAAGACGCTGAATATACATACGAAGTTCAGCAATCAATGGAAAAGGCGTTTATAAACGACATTGATCCTAATCAGTATATTAAAAACGAAGTTTATAAAAAGAGTTCGAGAATAAATAATATCGATAGATTACTTTTAGATCGGATGAGTATCTTACTAAAAGGCGATTACGCTACGATAAATGCTAAATATCCAGGTCAAGTATTGAGCGCCCAATTAGACATAGTTGATGATATAAAGACAAAAGTAGATAGCGAAATGGATCGATTGATAGCGTCAGGTGAAATTGAAGACACCGAGATGTTGACACGCTCTATGGATAACTTTTTCAACGGTCAAATGGATAATTTAGATAGTCTAGCTAAAAATCGTTTTGAACAAATAAAAGCTCAGACTGAAAAAGCCCAAAATGATCAAAATGAATACACGCAGACTATAGCAAATAATTTAAAACAAGATGACTTAACGGAACCCGCTACTGAAAACTTACCGTTCTTTCCGTTTGCTGGAGAAACCCCCGAAGATGTCATTAGCAAAGTTACTAAAAATACTTTTGTTATTTCAAATAAGTCCACAACTCCTGAGAACAGAGCTAAAGCTATAGGTTATAATAATAGGCACACCAAGGAGGCTTTGAGGGAATTATCTAAAGTTGCAAATGGATCTTATAGAAAAGTTGAATATCGACCTGAATTTTTAGCTAGAAGCGAAGGTTATAAAATATTGGACGGCGGTAAACGATATGGTTTGTTTAACGAGTTGGTAAGAGTAGGTACAGACTTTCCCACGTTTGAGGAAATAGAAAAAGCTCGTGAAGACTATTTTAAATTAGCTGTGTACTCTGATATGTTTATGGATTTGCGGGTACTGAAGGAAGGTATAACACCTGATGGTCAAACTTTTAAAGCCAACGAAGACCTGAATCCAAAGGTATTTAAACTCGTTAAACCTGAATTATTAAAATCTGTAATAGGTATTCAAAAAATTGAAGATGTACCTGGCGAAATAAAAGAGATTGCGGATTTAGTTGGACAAACCGATTATTTACAATTCATACGAGATCAAATAAATCTTCAAAAAACTGTGTACGATCCTAACTTTGATAAATAATGGACGAAGAATTAAATAATCAACAAGAAGGCGAAGGCGAGTTCTTCGATTTATTCGATACAGCAATGGCTCCGTTTAGGGGCGTGGAAGGTGCTTTGCAGGGAGTTTATAACTTAGCCGATTATATTGTTGATGATTCCTTACCCGATTGGGACGAACGTTGGTTAGGCGAGTCTCAATCTACAGTTGGATCTCTTGTTGAAAGTGTATCTCAATTTGCTACAGGGTTCGTTCCTATCTTTGGTTTAGCAGGTAAAGCTGGTAAGTTAGCTAAAGCTGGATCGCTTACACAAAGAGCTTTAAGTAATAACTTAACACGAGGAACGGCTGCAACTATCGTGTCAGACTTCTCCGTTTTTAACGGGCAAGAAGCCAGGCTATCAAACCTCGTACAACAATTCCCTGAACTACAGAATCCTGTAACGGAGTTTTTGGCGTATGAAGACGGTGAAGGCGAGATTGAAGGTCGTCTTAAAAACGTACTTGAGGGACTTGGTCTTGAAGCCGCCACGTTAGGTTTTATACGTGGTTTAAAAGGTCTTAAAAAAGGTAATAAAATCCGACAAGACGGAGGCTCCGCATTAGATGTTTATCGTGGTGCTGTAGAAGAAATGGGCGGTGACTTTGTTAAATTATTACCTGACTTTTTAAAAGGAGGTAAAGAACGAGTTCCCGACTCTCCTGATGTTTTTGAAGCGGTAATTGAATCGCGTCCGCAGCGTAAACCATTTCAAACAAACCTGGAAGCTAAACGTGGATTAGAAGGTAGTCGTGGCCCTGACTACATCAAAGGACGATTACAAAAGAAGTTTACTGTTGCTGGTGCAGATCCAGCCGATGTTAAAGACATTGAGACTTTTATCGATACGATTGGTGAACGGATGTTTGATGATGTATCAATGTCGGTTACAAACAAGATTCAAGCTCGTGGTCGTTTTAACTTTTCAAATAAACTATTAGAGATTCGTAAGGATGTAATCGAGGCTGGAGAACTCAAGCGTCCGATGGTTCACGAGTTATGGCACAGTTTGAGCCGTTACTTACCAAAAGCTGACGCAGATCGATTAACAAAACAATTCGATGTAGAGCGTGGTAAGTTTATGGACGACCTTAGTAAACGCGCCAAGGACACAAATTTAAGCCCAAGTGAAAGGCTGAAGTTAGCAAAGGAATTAAACGATTTTAAAAAGGGGAATTACAACGACGCTAATTACCGGTTCTCTGACATAGACGAATACTTCGCCGAAGAGATGACTGATGCGTTCTTGTCTAAACTAGATGCAGACGACGCTTTAGCTCCGTCAGGAACTTTTAAAAGGGCGGCACAGGAAATCGCTATCTTGTTAAAAGATTTGTTTGCTAGTGTTAAATCCAAGCTAGGTATTGATCAGCGACAAAAGATATTCAATGACTTTATTAAACAACGGAATGTAAAGATTCAGCGTCAAGCTCCATTGGACATGACAGGTAAGACTTACGCTGATCTACCTGAGTTGAATCCTGAAATTAAAAAGATTTGGTCGGAGACGAAAGCAGATGATATAGATGCCCATCGAGGTCGTGTGTTAAACATAGGACAAATAAAAAACACAAATCAGATCGATGAGATAAGAATAGCTGGGAGGGAATGGGCGCAGGTTAACTTACCTGATCCAGGGTCAAAGTCTATCGACGAGATGACTACCGAAGCTTTTGATGACATTGAAAATATTTCTCCTGAGATTGCTAAGAATTGGAAAAATCAGATAGTTGATACTGAAGCAAAAGCCCGTGAACTCAGATTAGAAGTTACGATCATGAAACAATTCGGTCGTACTCTATCTAAAAAAGCCTTGGATCAAGCAAAGGCATATAAGAAAAACGGCAGAAGTGATAGTGATTTAGCTAAACTAAAAAATACTTTTCAAGAATTAGTAGAGTTTGAGGCTTATTATTCAGCGGTTGGTCGAGAGCAGTCTTTAGGTTTGGGAGTTCGTCGTTTCACAGGTGAGTATAAAGGCAAAAAAATTGGTGTAGATGAATCCGAAATTGAAACTTCAGACGGTATTCGCAATAAATATTTAAACGAAAGCGGAGGACTCAGCCCTGATAAACTCGTTAAAATCGTAGAAGAAGCATCAGACGCAGACGATGTTGAAAAAACATTAACGAGTATGCTTAAACTAGCTAAAAAGGCTCAAGGCAATAAGATGCTCGATATGACTCAAGAGTATTGGATTAATGCTATTTTGAGTGGCCCTAGAACCCATGCTGTAAATGCGGCGGGTAACACCTTAACTTCGTTACTATCTACGCTTGAAACCGCAATAGGCGGTGCTATGGACGGGAATATTGATGTGGTTAAACACGCATTTAGTTCATGGGCTGATTGGGAAATGATAAAAGAGTCGTGGAAGTTTTCTAAGAAAGCTTGGCAAGAAGGTGAAAATCAATTATTACCTGACTCTAAATCGTTCGACGAAGGACGCCCCGATGCGATTAGAGCTGAAGCTTTTGGTAGTTTAGCTGGTAAGGAAGATACATCGCTTTACAAATTTGTAGATAACTTAGGTAATTTCTTGAGGTTGCCATCCCGATTGTTGCTAACTTCTGATGAGTTTTTCAAACAAATGAATTACCGTCGTGCGGCTCGTTTTAAACTCGCTTTAGACGGGCTTGAGGCTGGTATTAAAGAGCCTTACGCTTTAGCTAAGTATATCGAAGATGGTTTACAAAATGTAATTACAACAGGTGGTAGGCATTATTCTGAAGAAGCAATTATCCGTAAAGCTTCAAATCAAGCTGACGCTCGTGGTATTACCGATACTAGAGAGCGTACTGCATTTATACGTAAATATAGAGATGAGAACTTTGATGAAAAGACGAATGCTTTAGCTGCTTTTGCAAAAGATCAAACGGAGTATTTAACTCATACAAGAGCATTAAAACAAGGTTCTATAGGTCGAGGTTTTCAAACCTTTACAAACAATCATCCAGCAACGAAGTTTATATTACCGTTTGTTAGGACTCCAAGTAACTTATTATCGTTTTCTTTTGAGAGATTATTACCGTGGCAAGCTGGTAAAGTTTTGGTTCTTAAAAGTTATAGAGAAGAGTTTAAAGCCGCTCTTAAATCCGATAACCCAATAATACGCGCTCAAGCACGTGGTAAACTTGCTTCAGGAACTGTAATGGCAGGGATCATGGTTGATGCGGCTTTAAATAATAGAGAGTACATTACAGGTGGTGGGCCGTTAGATGAGAACCAAAAGAAAGCTTTAATGGCTACAGGCTGGCAACCATACAGTTTTAAAGTCGGAGATAAATATATTAGCTATCAACGACTTGATCCTGTTGGAATGATGGTAGGCGTTATTGCTGATGTTGTAGACACAGGAATCAAAAGTCCAAAAGCTTTTAACTCACCCGCTTACGAAGGTATGCTACAAGCTCTAGCTGTGACCTTTGCTCGGAATGTAACTAATAAATCTTATCTTTCGGGTGTTCAAATGTGGATGGATGCTATGAGTGAGCCTGAGCGTTTCGTGCCTAAATTACTTAGGAATTATACTTCTTCAGGTATACCCATGAGCGGGTTTTTAGGACAAGCTCAATACGGATCAGGCGATCAAGAAGCTCGTGAAATGCGTTCGATTTGGGAGGCAATGAAGAATAAAACTCCAGGTTTGCGTAGCACACTTGATCCAAAGCGTAATGTATTAGGAGAATCTATCATAGTTGAAAACGTGCCTTTGATCGGAGCAATTAATCCAATGGCTTATAGTACAGTTAAAGACGATCCGATATTAACAGAAATGGCCAATCTAAGACACGCATTTAGAAACCCGCCATCTACTTACGGAGGTGTACTTGATTTACTTGACTATACAAATGAAAAAGGACAAACCGCACATGATCGTCGTTTAGAGTTATTGCAATCTGTAGAAGTAGGCGGTGTCACTTTAAGACAAGCTTTATCGAATCTTATAAATTCTAGTAACTATCAAAATCTGTCCCCTATATCAGAGCCTGGTTTAGAGAGTCCTAGGGTAAGTCAAATAACAAGTGTTTTACGTAAATTTAAAAGTGCAGCGCTAGAACAAGCCATGAGCGAGTTTCCTGAGCTTGAACAATTCTATGATCAAATTACTCGTGCCAAGTACGAACTAAGCATGGGAGCTGACCATTCCGATGTCCTCTCGTTATTAACGACGCAATAAACCTTGTCATTCGCAATTAAAAGATAATAATATAACAAAGAACCATGCCCAACTCATATGTAGAATATTCATCGGCCACGTCGGATCAAGTTACTAATGGCTTTGTGTTTTCCTTTCCGTACTTATCGGATGACGCGGGTAATGCTTTAATCGACGTTTATGTCGAAGATGTCAAGCTGGCTTCATCGGCGTATTCAATCGCTACTTCCCCGACTAATGCGGTCGTTATAAACTCCGGTAGTGTCGCCGCTGGGAACTCCGTTAAGATCGCCCGTAATAGCTCGACTGAAGACGCTTTAATCGATTTCCAAGACGGTTCTGTCCTGACTCAAGCGGATCTTGACCGTGCGTATCTTCATAACTTCTATATGTCGCAGGAGTTAAAGGAGGGAGCGGGTGGTGAACTACTTAGTAAAAAGGGCGGTGAGAACTACGATGCAGACGATCATAAACTGATCAATCTTGCCGACCCTACCGACGCTCAAGACGCCGCTACAAAAGCGTATGTAGACACGCAAGATGACGCGGTAAAAGCGGAGTTAAACGCGACTATAGACGGGCTTACTCTCGCAGACTTTACGGGTAATGCACTCGATCAAAACCTCGATGTAAACGGCTACAGACTCGTTGATGTCGGGAATCCGTTGAACGCTACTGACGGCGTTAATAAACAGTATGTGGCGGGTGTAGCTGATCAACTATCGCTTGGAACGGGTAACCCTCCAGGTGTATCTAAGTTTACAGGAACCGGTTCACAAACGGACTTTGTACTGACGTTCTCAACGAACCATAGTAACTCATCCGCTTATCTAGTAACGCTTAATGGCGTCGTTCAAGACCCAGCTGATTACTCGCTTGTAGGCGGAACTAACGACATTCGTTTTACTACACCACCAGCTTTAGGCGTCGAAATAATCGTGATTGAACGGGGATACCGCAACGCATTCAGCGAGATCCCATCCGATTACGACTACGGTACTATCGCGCCTTCGGCTCAGTTTAACTACGACTATGGCGTGGGACTAGCGGCGCTTACGGCGTTCGTTGATAACGGGCTGGTATCAGGAACAATCAATAACTTCTTAGACTACGGTAGCAACTTCTACGAAAGCTTCGGTGTGGTCTTTTCATACGGGAATCTTATTTAATACACATGAGCAATACGCAACTTAGATTACGCAGAGGTAATACCGCTGAACACGCAAACTTTACAGGCGCTCAAGGAGAGCTAACGGTGGATACCGATAAGAACGCATTGGTACTGCATGATGGTGCGACCCAAGGTGGTATACAGGTAGCTAAAGAAGCTTCAATCACACAGGTAAACGCTTCGCTTACACAGACAAACGACGCAGTACAACAAGTAAGTGCTATGGTGTCTCGTCCTACCATGCAATATAGAGACCTGCAATCTGTTTATTTCAAAGGACTTAAAGAAGTATCTATGTGTGGTTTTAGGTTTCAAGGGATGTACGAGAAACAAGCAGGTAAGAAATTTTCAATAAGCGGAGACTATCCGTATGCTTCTTTAGCTACTGACTTGGAGTACGAGTACGAAGGTTCTAATAAAACTAGAGAATGGTATGCAGTGTTTGCAGTGGCTGATGATGGAGACGCTAATGCTGTATTCAAGATTGTTCCTTTTCTCCAAGTTAACTCTGTTTCTGGTAATGTAGTAACATTAAATGAAGTATTAGGAGTTGATCCAGATACCACAGGACATAGAGTGTTAGCATCCACTACTTATAACTGGAGCGATGACGCTTTAAACGGTGCTGAATGTTTAATTATTACTGAAAAAATAGATGATAGGGTTAATAGCTGGTCAGGTAGAAAGACTACTATAACAGACTCAACCAACTCCACAGTAACTCTTAATTCTGCTGGGACTTTAGGACAATTCGATTGGATACTTCCAGCCCCTAAATCTAAAAGCAACTATGTATATCTTGGTTCCTTTTATATAGATCGTGCTGAAATGTTTAATTTTGCTGATGGTAACGGGATTGTAAGTCAAGATAACATATCATTACAAACAGCTCACAGTTTTGATATGGACGCTATTGCTACCGCTCAAACTCCTACTTTGCCCGGTAATTTAACATTAGACGGTGCTGCTACTTCAGGTGGTGCATGGCACGGAGAAGCAGGTCATTTAATACATTTCTCTACAGTGGCTAATGAATCAGCAAGGACTGTGACAATATCAGGAACTGTAGAAGGAGTTGGAACAGATACAGAAACAGTAACATTAGGAACAGGAACATCAGGAGCTGTTAGTACTAAGCGTTGGTTAAAAATAACCAGCATTGCTATCGACGGAGCTACTACAAATACAATGTGGGTAGGACTGAATGCTCAGGATTCCATAGATGGTCAGTTAGTTACATCGCATCCCGGTATACCTATACTTTTTTCAGGTATAATAAGTCCTTTAGCTACAGGTGTTAAAATGCAATTAGGATATGCAAGTGGTGGAAGCAGTTTAGGTTCAGAGGCTACTTTTATATGTCACGATGCTAGTAATCATATAATAAGCCAGCAACAAATTGATAGAGAAACATCCACCACAGCATTTACCCGAATACAAGCTAATGAAATTTTAACTTTTTCGTTTTTTCAAATCTTATATATTTACGCAAGTAGCGGTGGAATAAACGACGGTAACATGATAAGAAAAGTACACATTAACGGATATTACGAGCCTTGATCGCGTCTCCCCTAAACCTCATTTAAAACCCGATTTAAAACTATAAGATATGAGTAACGTACAAGTACAACTTCGCAGAGGAACGACCGCCCAACACGCCGTTTATACGGGGCCACAAGGCGAGGTCACAGTAGACACAGATAAGAACGCCCTGGTGTTGCACGATGGAGCTACGGCGGGTGGTA
>Ga0208767_1004228_pt1 | contig 10166 bp, 17 predicted proteins | sample VirMetDEL_Mar_21_FD_184514 | JGI IMG/M metagenome (GOLD analysis project Ga0208767, IMG submission 184514) | Aqueous microbial communities from the Delaware River and Bay under freshwater to marine salinity gradient to study organic matter... | ecosystem: Environmental > Aquatic > Marine >... | reverse complement strand
CGATTATGTCGGAGGAATCAAAGCGGTGTACCTATCAAATTTTGACAATATAACATCTTACGCTGAGACAGCGGGAACGATGACGGCAATCACTCAGGTAGCTCTATCTAACTTCTTTTTATATAACTTAGAAAAGGAAAACGGCTCTTTCTTAGAGAAACAAGAGGGTAACTTAGAGACAGGTTCTAATATGTACTCAGGAGAATTATCTTTTACGGTAAAGAAACTTAGTGCAGCTTTAGTACAAGAGCTTAAGTTAGTTGCTCTTTCTAGACTTTGGATTATAATCAAAGATAACAACGATAACTATTTTTCTTTTGGCGCAGAGTTTGGAGCTGATATGCTTTCAAGTGAAGCGGGAACTGGTAAGGCGTTTGGCGACCTAAATGGTTTTACGCTTAACTTTACCTCTAAAGAGAAAAACCCAATGGTATTAATACCTCAAGCGGTAATAGATACATTGACTGTAACATAATAAACTACTTTTTCATAGTTGCGAATTAGCCTAGTAATTTATTTTGCTAGGCTTTTTTGTACAAAATTAAATTATTTTAATAGTATATAGTATGGAACTTAAAGAAATCTATAAAAGTGGTAATACTGTTTTCAATTTGAAAGACAGAAAAATTACTATAGTAAACGACCCTAAACAATTTAAACTTTACAAAAAGTTAGGTTTAGACGTATTCAAAGAAGAGGTTAAAAAAGAAAAGAAAAAGAAAGTTGATTAAGCTAACTAGAAATACCGTTAACACTAACATCGCTTTAACTCTTACGGAAAAGGTTACTATTTCAAATCCTTATTTCCTATTTGAGTTTACTAAAGATATGACCGATGTAAGTTACTATGTTATTTGTGCTGATACTTCTACGGAGACTCAAAGATATAATCTATTTTCTATTACTGAGGGAGGAAACGACCCTACAAACGGAAATATAACTTTAGGTCTTGAGGGGTTCTATAAATATAACATTTACGAGCAAGCATCCTCAACTAACTTAGACCCTAGCGGATTAACTTTAGTAGAAAGCGGAAAGATGAAACTATTAGGAGATACTCAAACTTTCACAAAGCATAGTATAAGCGTTGATTATATCGCTCATAACCCATTATCATAACATGGCAAAAAGAAGAACTAATAACAAGCCTCAAGCAAAGCCAACGGCAAAAAGTGGTAGTAGATTATCTCTTATCAATTTTGAGGCTCATAAACCACCTACCTTTAAGGAACAAAAAGGAAAGGACTGGGTATTATACGGAGCGGAGCAACAATGGAAGAATAACTATCCTGCTTTTTTACTTCACTTATATAATGAGTCATCTACTCACAATGCTATCATTAATGGTAAGGTTAAATACATTAGTGGACAAGGTTGGGTAATAGATAAGGAATTACCTTTAGAGGAAAAGATGAGAGTTAGTTCTTTTATTAAGGATGCGGGTTCTGATTCAGCTCATGAACTACTTAAAAAATTAGCTTTAGATGTTAGTTTATTTGGTGGGTTTGCGGTTCAGCCTATTTGGAGTAAAGACGGTAAAAAGTTATCTATGAACTTTATTGAGTTTTGCCATTTAAGAAGCTCAGAGGGAGGAGAGGAATACTACTATACTAAGGATTGGACGGCTCGTAGTCCTGAGACTAATGATGATTATAAAGTCTTTACACCGTTCGACCCTGATACAAAAGGAGAAAACCAATTAATATACTACAAAGAGTATCGACCTAACTTACAAGAATATCCATTACCTGACTATCAAGCAGGAATTAATTATATTTCTAGTGATATTGATATAGCTACTTTTATTGCTTCTAATACATCTCAAGGATTCTCAGGAGGTACTATTATTAATCTTTATAATGGAGAACCATCTCAAGAGGCTCAACGTAGAATCGAGCAACAATTTAAAAGCAAGTTTACAGGAGCAGAGCAAGCAGGTAGCTTATTATTATCTTTTAACGACCCTGACACAAATGGAGCAGAGGTATTACCTTTAGCGGATAACGGTCAAGATGATAGATACAACTCTTTAAGTGCTGATGTAGAGGCTAAAATATTTACATCTCATCAAGCAACCTCGCCAATATTATTTGGAGTAAAAGCAGAGGGAGGATTAAGTAACAACGCTGATGAGATTAGAGTAGCATCAGAACATTTACAGAATACTTATATAACTCCTAAACAAAATGTATTTGAAGATTTATTTAATTACATCTTAGCTTTACAAGGGTTGCCTGAATGTTTAGCTATTCAAGATTTAGAGCCTATTAAAGACTCTTTACCATTAGATAAGATTTGGGAGGTACTTACTCAAGATGAGAAAAGAGAGATGGCAGGATATGCACCTCTAAAGACTTCTCAAGAGTTTAAAAGTGAGGATAACGATGAGTTAGATTTATTCTTTGAGGAGTTTAGTAAAATGGGTTATCTAGATAGTGAATTAGAAGTAGTTAGTGAAAAAGACATACATTACAATCCTTTTACTTTTGAGGTTACCGAGATTGATAAACAAATCTTAAATCTTTTAGAAAAGAATCCTAAAATAACTGTAGATGAGATTGCTAAAGCAACTGGAGAAACTATAGAACAAACTAACCATAGATTAACTGTATTAGAAGAGACGGGAGAGATTGTTAAAACAGATAATGAGATTAAGGTAGCGGATGAGGACAATAAAGAGAATGAGCCTGAGGAAGAACTTATAACAGTTTATAAATATGTAAAACGCCCTAATGTTCCAAATGCTAAAAGTGGTTCAAGAGAATTTTGTAAAAGGTTAATGGGTACTGGAGACAGAAACTACACTAAGGAACAAATAGATAAAATGAGTCTTAGATACGGTAGGAATGTATTTAGAAAGCGTGGTGGATGGTATCATAATCCAGTAACTAAAGTTACAACCCCATATTGTAGACACGTATGGAGAGCTAGAACCGTAAAAATTAAGAAGTAATGAGTAAGATATTATTTATATCGGAGCAATATGTTAAGGATAATTCTGTAATGGATGAGAATATAGACGTTAAGACTATACGCCCAACTATTTACGATGCTCAGAGAGACCATATCAAACCTATTTTAGGGACTGACTTATACGACAAGATTATAAGTGATATAAGCGGTTCAACTCTTACTGGAAACTATTTAACCTTAGTTAATGATTACATCGCTGAATGCCTTTTAAAATGGGTTGTATTTGAGTTTAATATAGTAGGACTTTATAAGTATAGAAACAAATCAGTAAGTAAACAAAACTCTGAGAATAGTCAGCCTGTAGATTATACAGAGCAAAGATATTTAATGGACTATTGGCAAAAGAAAGCGGAAACGAGAAGCCAAGATATAACAGATTACTTATGTGCTAACTCTGATTTATTCCCTGAATACTTAAGTAACTCGGATGATGATGATTTATATCCTAATGCTTATAACTATTCAACATCTATTTACTTAGGAGATAGCACACCGATAGATAAAAAAGCTAGAAGAAGAAACGATGAATAAAAAGAAACTTAAAAGTATAGATAGAAAGCTATTAAAGTTCATAAATGAAAGTAACGTACAACAACATAATAACAAAGCTCGAGGAGTTCGCAAACGACCATTATCAAATAAATGAGTTTAACAATGGAGACCTTTGGGAATGTGTGCAACACGACCAGTTTTCTTCGTTTAATTATCCACTCCTTTTCGTAGTTGACAGCTCAAGCAGTTTAGAACAAGGTGCAATAAACTTAGGTTTTGATTTGCTTTGTATGGACTTAGTAGACAAGGATGAGTCAAATGAAAACGAGATAAAGTCGGATGCTCTACAAATCCTTTTAGATGTTGTCGCTTACATGGAGAAACTATTAAACGATGAATGGTACTTTTTACAGATACAAAAATCAAGTTCCTTAGAGAGCTTTACAGAGCGATTCGATGATGAACTAACAGGATGGAAAATTAATATAACACTTAAACAACCTTTGACATATAACGAGTGTCAAATACCAAAAGCATAAAATAAAACAAAATGACAAATAACGGAAGATTAATAGCACAGAATGGAACTTACATTGTAAACGACACTACAGAATACGTTGCTAATGCAGAGGCTTACTACATGGCAGAAGATACGGTAATCGCTAGAATAGAGGTTAACGGAGTAACTGGAACGGATGCAAAAGGAGATTATATCTCAACACCTGCTACGGCAGTAAAGGGAGGAGTTTTATTAACTCCACAAGGAGATGATTATTTCTCTGCAATTACATTAACAAGCGGTTCAGTTACAGTAATCTTGAAGTAAGTATGTACGGTTACGGATATAGATATAGCATAAGACCTGGTTATGTTCCCTTTAACCCTCTAACAGATATAGACGGCTTACAACTTTATTTAAATAAAAATACTAATGTAAACACTAAAGTAGCCGCGGATTTTGTTAGAGCCTCTAATGAGAGTTTAAGTTCTGTTAGTGCTGATTTTGAGCCTACTACTTCATTTACTATTGGTGGTTGGTTTAACATAGTTACAGGAGTTGGCTCTGCTCAGTATTTAATGGCTCACTATGGAGGAGCTTTATCAGGAGAAAGGAAATATAGACTAATACAAGGAGGAGCAGAAACTATAGGCTTTTACGTTTACGACAGTTCAAATACTCAATATGGTGTTTTTAGTTCTGCTTTATCATCAGGGTGGCATTTTATAGTAGGAGTTTACGATGATGCAAACGACTTAATAAAGGTGTCTATTGATGGAGGAAATTTCACTACCTCGGCAAGTGGTACAGATTTGCAAACCTCTACTGCTGATTTTCGTATAGGTTCTAATTCTTTACCGTCTGATGGTTTTGATGGTTCTGCGGATAGTCCTTTTTTCTACGATAAAGCTCTAACACTCGCAGAAGTAAAAGCACTTTACAATTCGAATTTAGGAGTTGACTATCCAAGTTTAACAGATTTAAACGGTACACAATACGCAATTGGTCAAAGTTTAAATGGTACAGACCAAGCCTTTAATATTGATAGTGTTCTAACACCTTTAGCTTCTACGACTACGGGAACAATTGAGTTTTCAGCTAAAGTGCCTGACGCAACACCGACATTGAGTAGTTATTTTATTTCTTTTGGAGATACAGATGCGGTAGGTGTAATTGGTTGTTATATAAACGCGACTGACGGTAAAATAACTATTGTATGTGCTGAATTAGGAACGGTATATTGGAGGTTAGAAACAGATGCTCAAGGTTTAATAGACAATACGTGGGCAACTATAAAAATAGTACACAACGGCACACAGCCAACTATTTACATTAACGATGTGGCGGTTGCTCAAACATTCACAACCGATGTAGATAGGACTTATTATTTTAATTCTTGCCCTAGCTTAGATAATGGTAGAATTGGTAATTTAACTTATAATAGTAGTGCTCCTTTGTCGTGGTTATACGGTTCAATCCAAAATGTTAAAATATGGAGCGATGATACACAAACTACTCAAGTTGCAGAATGGTTAATGAATGATGTTGAGGGTGCTAATCAAACCGATAGCGTTGGAACTTATGATGCTACTCCAATAGGAACACCAATATCAACTTTAGCGAGCGTAAATAATACAACTATTGAAACGATTGAAAGCTCTTTAGTGGATTGGTGGCGATTAAATGAAACAAGCGGAAACAGAAGTGGAGAATTAGGACATACATTAACAGATAACAATACAGTTGGTTATGCTTTAGGAAAGGTGCAAGAGGTAACGGAAACTGGAGAACTTGTTTGGAATTGGATTGACCAAAGTTCGAACGCTTTTGTATTTAAAAATGATACTGTAACTAAACAACCTTTATTAAGTGCAAACTCAATAGATTTTGATGGAACAGACGATTCTTTAGAAAATGGAACAGCTAATGTATTTAGTGGGGATAGTTCAGGAATTATTTTCTTTAGTGGTTATTTTGATAATTCTTTTTTAAATCTTGTTTTGTCAAGTGCAGATACTTCTGTAACAACAAAATACATCTACTTTTTAGTTGACTCAAGCGGAGCGTTTGGGGTTAATATTCACGATGGGACAACAGCAAACGCGATGAGGTCTACCAACACCATTACAAATGGAGATTATTATTATGGCTATGTCAAAAGTACTGGTACTGCTTATGAAATTAACTTAAACGGAACAATAGAAACCTTATCAATAGTAAGCGGTGTGGATAATGGTAAATGGTATGCTGATGTATCAGGTAGAGATAATTTAGATTTAGGGGTTTTAAATCGTACTACTTCTGTTTTTGGAACTACGAAAATAAATAAAGTTATATACTCAAACGACCACACAATAGATACAACACCTATTTTAAACTTTTTATCAAACCCAGATAACTAATGGAAACAAAACAAATCATTCACAATAGTTTAGGAAGTGCCGAGGCTGAGATAATAAGTTTAGAGGCTAAATGTAAACACTTACACAAAGGAATTACAACGGCTTACACTTATGTTATTAAACATCCTACGTTAAATCAATGGGCGGTTAGATACAATACAAGTGGTAGATATTGGCAAATTATTGAGGAGCATTTAAACCCTAACCAAATATCTAATTTGGTAGATATTACAGAGGATTGGATAACTGAAATAGACATATAATGCAAGAACAGATTAACGATATGCAAAAAAGCATTAACCGTATTGAGGATGCTTTATTAGGTAATGAGTTTGGAAACAAAGGTATAGTTAAGCGGTTAGAATGTACGGAAAAGAAAACGGTAGAAAATAAAAAGGAGTTAACTAATATTAAGTCTAATTCTGTTTTAATGGGTTCAGTTGCAGGAGGTGGAGTATGGGGAATTATTGAAGCGGTTAAAGCATGGTTTCATCATGGATAAGATTACAGAACTAATCAAAAAAAACCTAATAGCATTGTTATTGTCTTTGAGTGTTGTTTGTTGGACATTTGTAAAGGACTTAATTAATACTGGAGCAGAGGTTAAAGCTCAAGAGACTTTTATAACTTTCCTTAAATCTAATGAATCGGTTAAATTTATAGATTCAAGAGTTGATACTATAATAGACAAAACAATGAAAGACCCTTTTATATGGTTAGATATTATGAGTTCAAGCCATATAGAGAGCTTTGCAGATAAGAAAGCGATTGAGGTCACTAATATAGTTGAGGAAAAAATAAGGAAACAAGATAGCATAGATGGCTCTTTCTTAGGTAACTTTGCTAAAGCATTAGACATAAGAGAAGATAGAATATTTGACTTTTTAGTTGAGATGGCTAAAGAACACAATAAACGTAGAACAAGAGTAATAAGAGGAAGTTTTTAAGATGGAAACATTAAGAGGTAGTATTAAGAGTTATGCTTTTGAGTATATAGGTCAAGAGGAAATCAAAGGTAACATGGGTTTTAAAGATGCTGAGTTTGATAAGAAGATGAGAGCAGTAGGATTTAGAGATACTTACGCGTGGTGTGCTTTATTTTGTGAGCTTGTTTGGACTGAGGCATATAAAGAGTTTGAACCTGATACTCTACCTTTGTTAGAATCTGTTTTTAGTGCAGGAACGGTAAGGAGTTATAGAAGATTTAAGAAACTAGGTTGGGTTGGTAACATTCCTAATGAGGGAGATATAGTTATTTGGCAATCTTACAAGAAAGGTAAAGCCTTGACAACTGGACACGCTGCAATAGTTATGAAAGTAGGAGACGGATTTATTGAAACTATCGAGGGTAACACCAATGATAAAGGAGGAAGAGAGGGTTATACTGTAGCTGAGAAAACTAGAACGATAGATTTTAAAAATACCAACGGTCTAAGGATGTTAGGCTTTATAAAACCAAATGTAAAATGAAAAAGTTAAAACAAATATTTCAAGAGAATAACGGTAAGTATTCAAGTAAGAGAGTATGGGGAGGAATTGGTTTCGTATTATGTGGTCTAGGCTTTGTATTGGATGGTTTACATTTCTACAAAATGGATATAAATATATTCAATTCTTTTTTAACCGCTAGTACTGTTTTAATCGGTGTAAATGTAGTTAGTAAATTTGCTAAAGATGAGAAAGCCTGATTACATACTAATAGTTTTACTTAGTGTAATAGCTCTCTCGCTTATTTTAAACGCTTTTAAGAAGCCTATTATTAATTTAGAGGGTTATACACCTCAAGAGGTAGAATATCTCTTTAAAATAAAAGAATTAGAAAACGATAAAAAGATACTTAATTATGAAATTGAAAGATTTAAAGAGGAAATTATTAAGGATTCTGTTTTTGTTCATCATGCTACACCTCAACAGCTCGATTCTTTATTCACAGAATACTTCAACGGACAGCCTTAAATGTTTTACTTATTCTCAGGCTCGAAAGATATTAACGGACTTGAGGCAGTTACCTTTAAAAGATTCTATTATCAATAGACAAGATAGTATCATTTCTAAGAGTGAGCATATAATAAAAGCTCAAGGAGAAAAGGTTAAAACTCAAAGGGTAGAATTATATCAAAATAAGGAGCGAGTTCAGAAGCTAAAAAGGAATAGGAAATTTTTTGGAATTATAGGTGTGGTAATTGGGTTAAGTTCTCAATTTTTATTTTAACTTTGTAGGTATGAAATATAAAGACATACCAAACTACGAGGGAATTTATCAAGTTAATGAATTTGGAGATGTTAAAAGCTGCTCTAGGTTAATGGATGGTAGAGTAGGTAATAAATCTCTTTTAAAAGAAAGAATATTAAAACCTCAAAACGATGCTTATGGTTATAAGTTTGTTAGATTATATAAAGATAAAAAAGCTAAGAATTGGACTATACATCAATTAGTGGCTATTGTTTTTTTGAATCATACACCTAATGGAATACATGGATTAGTTGTAGACCATATAGATTGTAATAAACATAATAACCATTATAGCAATCTACAGTTAATAACTCAAAGAGAAAACACAAAAAGAGTTGTAATTAAAAATAAAACAAGTAAATACAAAGGTGTATCATGGAGTAAAACTAGTCGTAAATGGGTCGCTACTATAACGGTTAATAAAAAAAGATTACATTTGGGGTATCATAAATGCGAATTAGCAGCAGCTAAAGCATATAATAATAAACTAAAAACTTTACAAGATGAGTATTAATAAGAAACGCCTCTATTATGATATCGAAACCTCTTTTTGTGAGGGTCACTTTTGGAGACCTGGTTACAATCAAACTATTTTACCTCATCAAATAATTAAATACGCTCAGATAATGACTGTTAGTTATAAATGGGAGGGAGATGATAAAGTGCATCATTTAGACTGGGGTTTAAATAAACAATGCGATAAACAACTTGTAAAGAAGTTTATTAAGATTCTAGATAAAGCAGATGAGATAGTAGCTCATAACGGAGATAGGTTTGATATTAAATGGATTAGAACAAGAGCCTTGTATCATGGTATTGAAATGCGAGATACTTATACAATGATAGATACTCTTAAACTCTGTAAGAAGTACTTAAACTTACCATCTAATAAACTTGCGGAGGTTGCTAGGTATTTTGATTGTACTTTAAAGATAGATGCAGGAGGTATGAAAACTTGGATGGATATAGTTTTTAATAAATCAAAGGAAGCGTTAGACCATATGCACTATTACTGTGATGGGGATGTTATAACCTTAGAGGAGGTATTCCAAAAGCTAAGACCTTATACAAGAAACAAATCTAACTATGCAGTCTTAAAAGGTGGACACAAATTTAGTTGTCCTGAGTGTGGTTCTAATCATGTGGTGGTTAATAAAACATATACGACCTCTGCTGGCACGATACAGCATTTCATGAAATGTAAAGAACACGATTGTAGGCAACCGTTTAAGATTAATAATAAAACTTATATGGACTTATTACAGCATCGAATGTTAAAAGGATGATAGAGATAAAGTTAATAGATAACGAGAAAGAGCTATTCACTACTTTAGATGAGTATAATATAGAGGATATGTTACACACGTTTGAAGAAATGGTTAGGATGTACAGCGATTTAGATTGCGATGTAGATAACTTTATCTTAAAAAGAGCAAAGGAGATACAAATAAGACAATTAAATTAGTATATTAGCACTTTCATAATTGTAGTTTTAGTGGTTCAAAAGGGGGGAATGTAAAAGTTTCCCTTTTTTTTATGCTTAAAAATTTGGTGGTTTAATTCCTTT